>Ga0209835_1000004_pt1 | contig 158859 bp, 146 predicted proteins | sample LakKivwa52mmetaG_FD_184138 | JGI IMG/M metagenome (GOLD analysis project Ga0209835, IMG submission 184138) | Anoxic lake water microbial communities from Lake Kivu, Rwanda to study Microbial Dark Matter (Phase II) - Lake Kivu water 52m metaG... | ecosystem: Environmental > Aquatic > Freshwater...
TCGCAGTACTTTCAAATAACATAACCTTTTACAGGCCTTCCCCGCCGTTCCGTCTGCCTCATCCATCAGCGGGATCCTAATGTATCACCTTCTCCCTTCTCTTCCAAATCCTTTTTCCCTTTTTTTAAATTCTTTCACGTAACGTGCAAGTTTTCTGCACTCACTCGCCCTCGGCGGCAGGAACGAACGATGGCATATCGGCTGGTCTGTCAACAGGGCGCTCGACAGGCCGATCAACCGGCAGTTCCATCTGCCGTTTGCCCTGGCTGTACTCCTTGGCCGCGGCAACGAAACCGTGAAAGAGCGGATGCACCTTCTGCACCCTCGATTTCAGTTCGGGATGGAACTGTACGCCCACGAACCAGCGGTGATCTTTAAGCTCCACGATCTCAACAAGCTCGCCGTTGGGCGATGTGCCTGAAAAATTCATGCCGGCATCCTCGAACGGCTTGCGGAAGGCGTTGGTGAACTCGTAACGGTGACGATGCCTTTCGTTGATAAGGAACTTCTGATAGACGTCATGCGCTCGAGACCCCTCCTTGAGAATGCAGGGATAGCTGCCAAGCCGCATGGTCCCGCCTTTCTCCTTGACCTTCTTCTGGTGCTCCATGAGGTCGATAACCGGAAAACGGGTGCGTTTGTTGAATTCGGTGGAATTTGCTTCCGGCATTCCGCAGACGTTCCGGGCGAATTCGATGGTAGCGCACTGCATACCGAGACAGATGCCTAAAAACGGAATGTTCTGCTCTCTGGCATAGCGAATGTACTGTATCTTGCCCTCGATGCCCCTGTCTCCGAAACCGGGCGCAACGAGAATGCCGTTGACACCTTCAAGTTCTTTAGTAATATCGAATGATTTCCCTTCGGCATCCTCGGCCCTGAGCAGCCGGATGTTCACCCGTACGTTATTGCTCGCCCCGGCATGCACGAATGATTCAAGAATGGATTTGTAGGCATCGGGATATTCGGTGTACTTGCCGCAAATGCCGATGGTAACCTCTCCGTCCTGCGGATGCTTGACCTTGTTGCAGAAATCCCGCAAGTAGCTGAGATTCGGTTCCCTGAATTTTTTCAGACCGAGCTTCTTCATCACCCTCAGATCGAGTTTTTCCTGCAGAAGCATAAGCGGCACCTCGTAGATGGTATCGCAGTCGTTAAGCCCTATAACGTCCAGTTCATTAACGTTGCAGAAATGGCCCACCTTGTTCTTGATCTCCCGAGACAGCGGTTTCTCGCTGCGACAGACAAGAATATCCGGCTGGATGCCGGTTTCGAGCAGCATCTTCACGCTGTGCTGCGTCGGTTTGGTCTTCAGCTCGCTTGCAGCCTTGATATAGGGCACAAAGGTGAGGTGGATGTTGAGCAGATTCCGATCTCCCATTTCGAGCTTCATCTGGCGCATGGCCTCAAGGAAGGGCAGCGATTCGATATCGCCGATCGTGCCGCCGATCTCGGTTATGAGTACGTCGAGATTGCCGTTCTTGGCAAGCTCCGCCATGCGGTCCTTGATTTCGTCGATCACGTGCGGCACAACCTGCACCGTTCCCCCGAGGTACTCGCCGCGGCGCTCCTTGTCGATAACCGATTTGTAAACCCGGCCCATGGTGAGGTTCGACGCCTGCGAGGTAGATTCATCCAGAAAACGCTCATAGTGACCAAGATCGAGGTCAGTCTCGGCACCGTCATCGGTCACATACACCTCTCCATGCTGGTAGGGCGACATGGTGCCAGGATCGACGTTGATGTAGGGATCGTACTTCTGGATTGCAACGCGGAGTCCTCTCGATTTCAGGAGAAGACCGAGCGAAGCGGACAGAATGCCTTTTCCAAGCGAAGAAATAACCCCCCCGGTTACAAAAATATGCTTGACATTTTTCGGTCGCGCCATAAATAGTCAGTCTAATTCAGTCGTTGTTTGATAAAATATCCACTTCGTCATGCCGGAACCCCGAAACTCAGCGGGCAGAATGTCCGTCAGCCGATACTCTTGTGTGCTCCGTCGCAGAACGGCAGTTTCGCCGAGAGACCGCAATTGCAGATGACAACATTTTTCTCGACGTCGATTTCCACCTTGTATGGCTGCATACCAGTGCCCTTGTGCGATCCGTCGCACCAGGGTTTGTTCTGCGATTTGCCGCAGGCACAGTAATATTTCGTGCCGGGCTGTTCCCTGACGATTGTCGGTCTGTTCTGTTCCATAACACTATACTCCCTGATTCATGTTATATAAAGCCTGTCGGAATGACAGGCTCCACATAAAAACCATAACGGAAAGATCACTCAAAAAGATCGATCTGGCCATCCGGTTCTTCGATCGGCAATTCGCCGTCGCCCTCCTCATCACTCTTCGGCACGCGGGCAAGTGCGGAAATAGAATCTCCCGCCATGAGCCTGACAAGCCTCACTCCGGAAGTATTCCGCCCGGTCAGCCTGATATCGGAGACATGCTGCCGGTTCACGATGCCATGACTCGTAATGATGATGAGATCGTCGTCATCATTCACGTCGAGAAGGCCGACCAGTTTGCCGATCTTTTCATGGGCTTTAAGCGTTATCACACCGCGCGCACCGCGCCGGGTAAGCCGGTAGTCCTCGACCCGGCTGCGCTTGCCGAAACCGTTGTCGGTCACTGCCAGCAGAGCCGTATCGGTTCGTTTTGTGGTGACCATGGAAATACATTTTTCGTCGTCGTCAAGCGTGATGCCTTTTACACCCATTGCGGTACGGCCCATCGCACGGATCTCGTTTTCAGGGAATCGAACGGCAAACGCCGAACTCTTTGCCAGAATGATCTGATGCTCGCCGTCGGTCAGACGGGCATCGAGCAGCTCGTCGTCCTCCTCGATGGTTATTGCGGCAATGCCTGTCCGTCGAGGATTGGAGAACTCTTCGAGCGCGGTCTTCTTGACGATGCCGTTGGTGGTAGCCATCACTATGAAGCCGGGATCGTCGAAATTACGAATATTGATATATGCCTTTATCATCTCGCCCGGACGAAGTTCCATGATGTTAGCCAGTGAACGCCCGCGGGCAGCCCTGCCTGCTTCGGGAATTTCATAGACCTTGAGCCAGTAGCACCTGCCCGTATTGGTGAAGAACAGAATATAGTTGTGCGTCGAGGCGATGAACATGTGTTCGATGAAATCGTCGTGCTTTGCCTGGGCCCCGGTCACACCGCGACCTCCACGAGCCTGTCGGCGATACCCGGATACCGGGAAACGCTTGATAAACCCCTCGTGGGTGATGGTGATCACAACATCCTCCTGGGCGATCATGTCCTCGATGGAAAAATCGCCCTCCTGCGGCACAATCTCCGTCCGGCGCTCATCGCCGTAAACATCCTTCACTCTAAGAAGTTCGTCACGGATGATCTGCATCTGCTTTTCCGGGCTTGCGAGAATGGATCGAAGCTCTTCGATAAGAGCCAGGGTCTCCTGATACTCGGTATCGATTTTCTTCCTCTCCATGCCGGTCAGTCGCTGCAGGCGCATTTCAAGAATGGCTTTCGACTGTATCTCGGATAGTCCGAACCGCTCCATGAGTCGCTCCTGCGCGGCAGAAGTATCCGGAGACTCCCTGATGGTGGTGATCACCTCGTCAAGGTTATCGAGACAGATTTTCAGTCCTTCGAGAATATGCGCCCGTTTTTCCGCAGCAGTCAGATCGTGCTGCGTCCGGCGCAACACGATTTCGTTGCGGTGCCTGATATAATAGTGCATCATCTCCTTGAGATTGAGCACCCTCGGCACACCGTCAACAAGAGCGAGCATGATCACGCCGAACGTCTCCTGCATGGGCGTATGCTTGTACAGGTTGTTCAGCACCACTTTGGCCACCGCATCGCGCTTCAGCTCTATCACAAGACGCATGCCGTCGCGGTCGGATTCGTCGCGGATATCGGCAATGCCTTCGAGTTTCTTGTCGTGGACCAGCTCGACGATCTTTTCGATAAGCCTTACCTTGTTGACCTGATAGGGAAGTTCGGTAACGATGATGGACTCGCGGCCGTTCTTCTGGGTCACCTCCACCAGTGCCCTTGCGCGGATGACCACCTTGCCCCGCCCTGTCAGATAGGCCTGACGAACACCTTCGTAACCGTAAATGATGCCCCCGGTAGGGAAGTCGGGAGCGATAACATGCTTCATGATCTCCGCGATCTCGATCTCGGGATTCTCGATAACCGCAATGATGCCGTCGACCACTTCGCGCAGATTCTGCGGAGGAATATTGGTGGCCATACCGACCGCGATGCCGGATGCGCCGTTTACCAGAAGGTTTGGAATCGCCGAAGGCAGCACGGTCGGCTCTTCGAGAGAATCGTCGAAGTTCAGCGAGAAATCGACGGTCTCCTTGTCGAGATCCTTGAGCATCTCGCCGGCAATCGGCTTCATGCGCACCTCGGTATAACGCATAGCCGCAGGGGAGTCGCCGTCGATTGAGCCGAAGTTGCCCTGGCCGTCTATAAGCGGATAGCGAAGGGAAAAATCCTGCACGAGACGCACAAGACTGTCATAGACTGCGCTGTCGCCATGAGGATGGAACTTGCCGAGCACTTCGCCGACTATACGGGCCGATTTCTTGTGCGGTTTGCCTGCCTGGAGTCCAAGCTCGTGCATACCGAAAAGCACTCGGCGATGCACAGGTTTCAGACCGTCACGAACATCCGGAAGCGCGCGGCTGACAATAACCGACATTGAATAATCGAGATAAGAATCCCGCATCTCCTCTTCAATACTGATCGGCAATATCCGTTCGCGCTGCATAGGTTTTTTCCGTGTAATAATTAATAGTAAGACGCATAAGGGCGTAATGTATAAAATCCCGCCAACTTCTTAAAACCGGCGCACATGGCCGAAACCGGCGGAACCACGCCATATCAGGTAATCATGGTTACAGGAGCATCCGACCAGAGCGACTCGAGGTCGTAAAAACGACGCTCATCAGGCATGAAAATATGCACGACAACATCAACATAATCAAGAAGTATCCAGTGCATGGTATCCATTCCCTCCACATGCAACGGCCTTTCGTCGTCAGCCTTGAGTTCATCGACGACGTGTTCTGCCGCAGCCCTGGCCTTCCGTTCGGAATCAGCCGTAGCTATCACAAAAAAATCGGTCACGGAGGTCAGTCCGCGCAGATCGAGAATCCTGACCTGTTCGCATTTTTTCTCCAGTACGAGCTCAGCCGCCCGTTTTGCCAGCAATTCGCTGAACGACACCTCTTCCGGGTTCAGCCCGGCAAGCTTTTCATCCTGTTCGGAAACGCTCATAAACCTCCAGTAATGTTTCATCGGTTAATTAAAAACAGCCTGAAGCTGTTTTTCCTGCAATCAGTATAAAATTATAAAATAAGAATGATTCACTTTTTCAGGCACCCCGACTCGAACTTTTGCCGGTAATCTGACACAGCCTCAGAAGGGGCGACAACGCGACCTTCCGCTGCCCGGCGCAACGCTTCGGGAAGAATAGACGCTGCGGAAAAAAAATCCGCAACGAGAACATCCGCCTCACCGTTCCCGGAAAGCACCTGAAAATCTTCGCTGCTCCGGCAGACAATAACGGCATCATGCCCGCTGTTTACTGCGGCTGCAACGACGTCGCCTATCGACCCCCTCAGGCTTTCATCAGAAAAATTGCAGGCCTCAAGATCCTCGCGACGATAACAGGCATAATAATACTCGCCCTTGCGCGAGGGAATCGCCGGCACGATCGCCGATGAGGAGGTAAACGCCAGCGCTGCCGCGGCCATAGCCGGAAGGGTAGGAACGGGAACAAGAGGAATACCGAGACCAAACGCCAGACCTTTTGCTGCCGACATGCCAATCCGCAGCGCGGTAAACGACCCCGGACCCGAAGAGACCGCTACGGCATCGATCCGATCCTTTGGCGTACCGCTCTCTTCGAGCGCCAGCTGCACGAGCGGCATGATTGTTTCGGCCGTCCGGCTCCACTCGCCGCCGTAAACGACGTTCACCGCTCCATTACGGCTCACCGCAACGCTCATCGATGTATGGGTACACTCAATAGCAAGAAGATTCATATTCGGCTCTGTCGGGTTATTACGATTCTTCGGTAACTTTCGCCGGCATGATCGAGAAAAACCGTAGCGGTATAGGACGAACCGTACTCCGCAAAACGATCGCCCCACTCCACAACGGCAATATGCGGCCCGAACAGATACTCATCAAACCCGATCGCCTCAAGTTCCTCCGGGCGCACTATGCGGTAAAGATCGAAATGGCGCAGTTCCACCGGCTCTCCCCTGTAGGAACCATGGTAGATATTGAAAAGGGAAAAGGTAGGGCTGGAAAGCTCTTCTGAACAGTTGAAACAGTCGGCGATCCCTTTCATGAACTCGGTTTTCCCCGCGCCGAGCTGACCTTTCAGGCAGATCCGGTCGCCGGGACGAAGCGTGGATGCAAACCGCCTCGCATATTCGCGAGTCTCTTCGGGAGAACGGGAAAAAAATTCTTCGGTCATCTGCGGTATCAGTAGAGGGGACTGAAAACCAGTCCGGTCATGATTTTCGGATAAAAGAACGTGGACTTCTGCGGCATCACCCCGCCGGACTCCGAAACCGCAAGCACCTGTTCGACCGTCGCGGGCTTCACTACGAAACCGACCTGCGCCTTGCCGGAAAGAACCGTATCGAACACGGCGGAATCCTCTTTAACGTAGACGATATTCGTCTGCAGGGCCATCGCCTCATGGCTGATGCCCAGCAGCCTGGTCAGCACCGCTTCGTGCAGCACCACAAGCCCCAGTTTCTGAAGGGCCGGAGCTGTCCCCCTGTCAAGCAATGCGCCAGGCTCGCCGCGCAGCGTGATGCCGAGCACACCCTCTTCGCTCACGACCCCGTATGAATAACTTGAAACCGACGCATCGAGATAACCCTTCAGCGCCACCCTGTCATCGAGTTCCGTCACGTCAAAATACTTTTCAAGCTTCGCTCTGAGCCGCTGGGGATCAAAACCCTCTATGCCGTGTACCAGACGATGGATCGGAAAAACCACAAGTCCTTTATCATAAATATTGTTCAGATAAACAAGAATAAAATTATACGGTTCGCTCCCGGAATGCTCCGGATTCGCTTCCGCCCGCTCCCGCCGGTAGTTAAGACCGGTCTCGTACCGGTGATGTCCGTCAGCAATATAAACCGTCTTTTCAGCCAGAGCATCCCGAACCGCAGCCACAAGCTCCGGATCGTCAAGCCGCCACAACCTGTTCCTGATGCCCTGAAACATGGCATCCGCGACCGGCTCCTGCGCTGCTGCATACCCGACAAGAAGCTGGTCGGCAACGCCTTCGGCATCAGCGTAGAGACCGAAAATGGAGCTGATATTCATGCGGGTTTTCCTGAACAGGTTCAGCCGGTCGGCCTTCGGCCCCGAAAGCGTCCGCTCGTGCGGCAGCACCTTCCGTTCTCCGAACTCGTGCAGGCGCATTGCCGCAAAAAAACCGCTCCGCGTATGAGTGTTGCCATCATGATCGGTAAAGGTCTGACTGTACGGGTAAAGCGCGGGAACGTCTTCACGCACCAGCACATCCGCCCGCATCCACTCCTCAAGCCGCTCCGCCGCCGCAGCATAAGGGTCTGACTCCATCGGCAGCTCCAGCCGGATTGCGTTATACGGAGAACTTCCGTACAGCTCTTCCTGCATTGAAGGAGGAATGACGTCGTAAGGAGGGCAGATCAACCCCGACATATCGCCTGCGGTTTCGGGATTATAGCGTATCGCCCTGAATGGATGGATTTCCGCCATAGTCGTGATATTATAATTTTTGTAATGCCTTACCTGTTCGCACCATCAAGATACGATTAAAAACCAGACACCTTTCCGACCTGCTCATGAGCTCTCCCGTGCCGCCATCCAGAAATCGTCGTATCCGTCCTTGACGAGCACCATGATTTTTCGGTTACGGCACAGTTCAAGGACGGCGAGAAATGTCACCACTACCACGATGCTTTCGCTCATGCATTCCGTCACCGAGCGGAACGAAACCTGCACCCGTTCGCGCAGACAGGAGAGAATCAGCGCGCTCTGCTCTTCGACGGTTACCGGCGCATCCTCCACATTTCGTGTCATTGGCTTCGGTATATTTTCGAGCACCGAACGGTATGCCCTGATAAGATTGTAGAGGGTAGGGCGGTGTATCTCTTCGTCATGCTCGTCAATGACGTAAGGATCGAACGACTCGTAAAACCCTTTTGGAAAAAGAAGCGCTCGCTCCTCCGCATGCACGGCAAGTTCAGCCGCGGCCTCCTTAACCTGCCTGTATTCGAGAAGCCTCTGCACCAGTTCGGTACGAGGATCGAATTCGTCGGTTTCCATGCCATCCGCCGAAGGACGGGGAAGCAGCATTTTCGCCTTGATGCTCATCAGCATCGATGCCATATAGATGAACTCTGCGGCAACTTCGAGATTCGTGGTTCTCATGCCGCCTATATGTACGATAAAATCGGTCGTGATTTTTGAAATGGGAATATTATAGATATCAAGCTCATCGCGCCTGATAAAAAACAACAGAAGATCGAGCGGCCCTTCAAATTCATCGAGAGTGATCCTGAACATCAGTGCAGGAGAATAGGGTGTTATCGAATATTTGTGCAAGATAGAAAAAAACGCCCGGTTACATAAAAACAGCCCGGCTATGTTGCATTTTCAGGCGTTTTTACAGTATCATCAGACTGATGACCGGGAAAAAAGGAAACTTTCAGCAGCAGAATACCCATTGATACGGGTATGGAAAACCCTGTGATCAGGATAAAGTTTTACTATGCATAGCAGACGTTCTCACATGAAAACCGCACATAAACAAATCACGGCCATTTTCTGCACGCTGATCCTGCTGACGATGATTGGAGGCACTGCTCTCGGCGGACAGGACAACGATTATTTCAACAGGGGATACGAAAAACACCTCCAGGGCGACCTCAAGGCAGCCATCAAAGACTATTCAGCAGCCATAGAAAAGAACCCCACTTTCGCCATGGCCTATCAGATGAGAGGCGCCGTGTGGCAGCGCATGAAACAGTTCGACAAAGCAATCAGCGACTTCTCCATGGTGATCGCGTTCGGCGAACCGCACTTTCAGGCCGTCGGCTACTACAACAGGGGAGTCACGAAAAACATGGCCGGAGATTTTACTGGAGCCATACCTGACTTCAGCGAGGCGCTGAAAATCAATACGAGAATGGGCGCTGCGTATTTCCACAGGGGGATAGCCAAAAGCAGAACCGGAGATTCGTTCGGAAGAATTCAGGACTTCAGGGAAGCAGCGAGACTTGGCCACGTCAATGCCGAACAGTGGCTGAATACCTATTACCCTTCATGGAAGCAGCCTGTAGCTGTGGCGCCCATACCGGTAAACTGATGCCAGCCGGAAAATCCAGGTAAAACGCAAAGAGGCCGCCATTCAGGGCGGCCTCTTTGCGTAGCATCGATCCAATCATGTCATATAGCTTTTCCGCCTTTCTCGCGGGTACGGATGCGAATGCACTCTTCAAGCGGCGTAATGAAAATTTTCCCGTCGCCGACCTCTCCCGTTCCATGCTTTGCCTTCTCAATGATGGTATCCACCGTAATGTTCACAAACTCGTCGTTTACGGCAATATCGAGCCTTACTTTGGGAATCAGGTTCGGAGCGATTCTCTGGCCCCTGTATATCTCGATATCCTCCTGCCTGCCATGGCCGGTTACCCGACTCACGGTTATCCTCGTTATATCTGCCTGGATCAGTGCTTCCCTCACATGGTCGAGTCTGTCTGGCTGAATGATTGCTGTTATGAGTTTCATCGCGATACGCTCAGTTTAAGTTGATAAGGCCATATCCCTGTTCGCCGTGCATGCTGTGGTCAAGACCCGACATCTCTTCGTCTTCGCTGATGCGCAGACCGACAGTCTTTTCGACCAGGAAAAGCAGAATAAGTGAAATAACAGAAGCATAAGCGATGGTGATTCCGACCGCCGTAGCCTGAACACCGAGCTGCTGCCATACCGTCCAGCTGCCGCCGGCCAGCGCAGCCGCATCGGCCATCCATGACGGACGAATGAAAAAGGTGAGCGCAAGAGCACCGACGATACCGCCGACGCCGTGAACTCCGAACGCATCGAGACTGTCATCGTAACCAAGCCTGTTTTTAAGCATGATCGCCAGGTAACAGAATATGGCTGCCAGAGCACCGAGCGCAAGGGCACCGACAGGCTGCACGACACCAGCTGCGGGGGTTATTGCCACGAGCCCGGCCAGAATGCCCGAAGCCACACCGAGGCTGGTTGCCTTTCCGTGCTGAAACATCTCTATAACCATCCAGGTGAATGCGCCTGCAGCTGCGGCAATCTGGGTGACGGTCAGCGCCCTCGCAGTGTCAAGGTTGCTGGCAATCGAACTGCCTGCATTGAAACCGAACCAGCCGACCCACAACAGACCTGCACCCATGAGCGTCATAACGAGGTTGTTTGGATGCATGACGTTTTTCGGGTATCCCCTGCGTGCGCCGAGGTAGAGCGCCGCCACCAGAGCGGTCACGCCCGAAGAGATATGCACAACCGTGCCGCCGGCAAAATCAATTGCGCCTTTCGGACCAAGATTGAAAAGGAATCCATCTGAAGCCCAGACCCAGTGACATATAGGACTGTATACAATTATGCTCCAGAGCGCTATAAAAATTGCGTAGCCCTTGAAATTCACCCTCTCGGCAAACGCGCCGGCGATAAGCGCAGGGGTTATGATGGCGAATTTGCCCTGGAACATGGCAAAAACATATTCGGGAATATGGGTTGACATGATGGTATCATCGATACCCTGCAGCAGGAAGTACTTGCTGTCCCATCCCACAAGTCCGCCAAGAATGCCCGGACCGAAACTCAGAGCATAACCCAGAGTCGGCCAGAGTACGCCGATGATCACCATTGCGGCAAAGCTGTGCATCATCGTGCCAATCACGTTCTTGGTGCGCACCAGACCCCCGTAGAACATTGCAAGACCCGGCACCATTAGCAGCACGAGCGCTGTAGAGGTAAGCATCCAGGACGTCGTGCCGCTGTCGGTGACGACCTCCTCTGCTCCCCATGCCGTACCTCCGGTCAACACTGCGGCCGCAAGCAGCAGTAACGGAAACGAAAACTTTTTCAACATAATTCCGATGGTTAATTGATTTATAAGCCTTAATTTTTTAATAATAACACACAATTGTAATGATTTTTTTAGTCTCAAACAAGGGCTTGTCATTTTTTATTACAATAAAGTAGAAACAGCCGAAGCTTCTCGTACTCGCAGAGCATCAGCATTTCCGTGAAGAAATATTAAGTTGAGTAAAAAAAAAGAGCGGGACATGGAGAGATCAGTGTTACAGAAAGGGTAACTTGCGATGTCGGTAGAGTTGAGGGGTGGTCAATAAACGGTTTTTTGCTGAATATTGAGCGTATTTATGGGTGGCCGTGTTTTTTTATTTTTGAAAACCATTGCTAATTGCGGTAAATTGTACCATTAATTAGCCAATGGTTGGCTGATCGTGTTCAAATAATTTGTGCCTTGGTTATTTGTATGCGCCTCTTTTTTCTATCAAAGCACATGTTTACTGAGACTAAAAAAATGAACATTTACATCGGCAATTTACCCTACTCTGTTACCGAGGACGATCTTCGTGGTGTATTTTCCCAGTTCGGACAGGTCGACAGCGCTAACATCATCACCGACAAGTTTTCAGGCCGCTCGAAAGGGTTCGGGTTTGTTGACATGCCGAATGACAGCGAAGCCCGCGAAGCCATCGAATCCATGAACGACAAGGATCTCAAAGGCCGCACCATAAAGGTTAACGAAGCCAGACCTCGCGAAGAGCGCCCGGTAAGAAGAGATCGCTACTGATAGCTGGTCGAAAAAAAATTTACGCAAACGCCGGACAGCTCATACTATCCGGCGTTTGCGTTTTCTCACGATCCTTCAGCCCACGATCCTTAAGCCAACTACCTGTTCAGAATAACGCCAAGATCCTCAAGCAATGACTGAAGATCCTCTTCATGCTCCACCTCGTCCTGTAGAATCTGAACCGCAAGATTATAGGTAACGGGATCCTTCATCCCGATCTCCTCGATGATGCTGTTATAGACATTGATGGCACACTGTTCCCCTGAAATATTCTGTTCGAGAATTGTTTTGACGAACGGATCGTCGGGTGCGTCGTAGCCGCAATTCGTCCAGGTAAACCAATCTTTCGGATTGGTCACAGGGGTGCCTCCAAGCTGGATGATCCTCGTTGTCACCATATCGGCATGCCGCAGCTCGTCCGCAGCATGCTGCAGCAGTTCGGCAATGACTGCATCCTTCATCGGCCCCTGAACCACCTTCGAACCCAGCCAGTACTGGTAGTACGCCAGCCATTCGTCGGCGAAAGCCTTGTTGAGCAGTTCAAGCACACGTGGAAGATGATCCCCGACAATTGCACGTCCTCTGGTTCCCATGTATCTCTCCTTTTTTCTGTTGCGTTGTGATTTACTTGTTCCTGGAAACAAGATCCTTCAATGCTGCGCCAAGATCGGGATAGCGAAACACGAAACCGTTCTGCTTCAATGCGCGGGGAACGACCCGCTGACCCTTGACGGCATAGTCAGCGCCCTCCCCGAGCATTACCTGGACGACGAGTTTCGGTACCGGCAACAGCGAAGGACGTCCCATCACATGCCCGAGTTCATGCGCAAAATCGCTCATTGTCGAAGGAACAGGAGCCACCGCATTCACAGCGCCCTGATAGCGGGAATCGTCGAGAACGGCAAGGATACAGTCAATTTCATCATCGATATGTATCCACGAAAGGCACTGCTTTCCGGAACCCACCGGCCCGCCGAGAAAAAAGCTGAACGGCGTTATCATTTTCTGCAGCATCCCGCCCCTGGTAGAGAGTACGATTCCGGTCCGAAGCAGCACGAGGCGAACGCCGTACTGTGTGACCGGTTGCGCCGCTTTTTCCCAGTCGATACAGATTCGGGCAAGAAAATCGCCTCCTTCCGATCCTGATTCGTCCAGTTCGGCCGTATCGCCGCACTCGTCGAACGAACCGTAATAACCTATTGCGGATGCGGAAATAAAAACTTCCGGCTTCCGTTCCGCCCGGGATATGGCGGAAACCATATGCCGGGTGCTGTCTATTCGCGAATCGTAGCACTCTTTCTTGTGCTCTTCCGTCCACCGCGCATCGAGCAGCGGCTTGCCAGCCAGATGGATTACGGCCTTCGCTCCGTCAACGGAGGAGACCCACTCTCCGGAATCCATGTCGGCATCCCAGCGAAGATACCCTGCCGCCCCGGGAATTTTATCTTTTGCCGATCCGGCAGACCTGGCGAGCACTACCACTTTTTCCCCACGGGCTATGAGCCTTCGCGAAAGCTCGATACCGATTACCCCGGTTGCTCCCGTAATGACAATATGTCCTTCCATAGAACCCTGTTTAAACTGAAAACGCCGACGCCAAGTAAAACGAACCGTAAAACCTTACTGAACAGGCAATTACCGGTAATAATTCCCGACAGGAACAGGAATCGCCGGCAGAAAGAGGAAAAAGATTCGGGAACTTCGGAGGAGATACCGGAAAGAGTGCGGAGTATCAGTACTCTTCGCCGTTGATCAGCAGAATCACGGGCCTGTCGTCTCCCAGCAGATCGGTCACTTCCTGCGACCAGTTACGGGAAGCAGCCTCAAGGCGGCTGATAACATAATCCTCGAAATCGTCCAGAAGACGTTCCTCTCCGTCGAACCCTTCAGAAGACGTGATGTTGATGAGAATGCTCGGTTCGGCTTTCTTGCCCTCACCGTACATGGCGAATTCGATGACAACGCCGCTCTCGCCGGTTCCGGCTATCGGAACCAGCCTGCCCGTATCGACCAGATCGCGGGCAATTCGCTCCAGGTCGGAAAGGACTCCTGTAAAGCGGTCGTCCTGATGAAGATCCATAATTCTGCTCCTTTCAGATTATTCCACGGTAACGGATTTTGCGAGATTACGGGGACGATCGACATTGCAGCCCCGAAGCGTAGCTATGTGATAGGAGAGCAGCTGCAGCGGAATGACCGTCAGCAGAGGAGTCACCGGTCCGGCCGCTGAGGGAATGAAGATGACATGGTCGGCAAGCGAACGGATCTCTTCGTCACCTTCGCTGGCGATGGCGATAACCCTCCCCTTCCGGCTGCGGACCTCTTCGATGTTGCTGAGAATCTTGGTATAGGTATTGTCATGTGTCGCAATGAAAATAACAGGCATATCCTCGTCGATCAGCGCAATGGGCCCGTGTTTCATCTCGGCTGCGGGATACCCCTCCGCATGAATGTATGAAATCTCCTTGAGCTTGAGCGCGCCTTCCAGCGCCACAGGAAAATTGTAACCCCGGCCAAGATAGAGAAAATTCCGGGCGTCGCGATAACTCTCGGCAATAGACTGAATTGCCTCGTTTCCCCTGAGAATCTGCGCTACTTTCGCAGGAACCTCCGACAGTTCCTGCAGATAGCCGGCGATCTCATCGTCGCCGAGCGTTCGGCCCTGGCTGAGGGCGAGCGCGACCATATAGAGCACGATAACCTGTGCAGTAAAAGCTTTGGTCGATGCGACGCCGATTTCGGGGCCCGCATGCGTATACATGCCGCAATGGGTTTCGCGGGCGATTGTCGAACCTACCACGTTACAGATGCCCATGACGAGCGCGCCCTTATCCTTAGCCTCCCGCAGGGCGGCAAGGGTATCGGCTGTTTCGCCGGACTGGGAAATAACGATCACCACATCTTCGGGAGTGATAACCGGATTGCGGTACCGGAACTCGGACGCATAATCGACCTCTACGGGAATACGCGCGAACTCCTCGATCAGGTATTCGCCGATCAGACCGGCATGCCAGCTCGTGCCGCATGCGCAGATGATGATCCGTTTGGCCTTGCGCAGGTGCTCGAGGTTATCCTTGATACCGCCAAGATGCAGCGAACCGCTTTCGAGCCGAACCCTGCCGCGCATGACATCCTCCATGACGGCGGGCTGTTCGAAAATCTCCTTGAGCATGAAATGCTCGTATCCGCTTTTTTCGATCTCCTCGAGATCGAAATCCAGCTCGGTAACAGCCTTTTCTGTCTCAATGTTCTCGACGGTTTTCACCATATATCCGGCCTCGGTAATCACAGCCATTTCCCCGTCTCCGAGATAGACGACTTTGCGGGTATGTTCGACGATAGGCGCAGCATCGGAAGCCACAAAGTACTCCCCCTCTCCAAGACCAAGCACCAGCGGGCTTCCCTTGCGGGCAACAACCAGCGTACCCGGTTCCCGCGAAGAAATCACGCACAGGCCGTAAGCTCCTTCGACATGCTGCAGAGCCCGGCGCACCGCGTACTCAAGCGAAATCGAGGGCTCCTCTTTCCACATGCGATCGATGAGATGCACAAGCACTTCCGTATCGGTCGCGCTTCGGAAAACATAGCCGTGCGAAGACAACTCCAGACGGAGCGACATGTGGTTTTCTATGATCCCGTTGTGGATAACGGCAATATCGCCGACGCCGTTAAGATGCGGATGCGCGTTGCGGTCACTGGGATCGCCATGCGTTGCCCAACGAGTATGGGCAATGCCAAGGGTGGCCCCATAAAGCCTGTCGCCTTTTTCCTGAAGGGCAAGTTCGAGATTCTCCACGCTCCCTTTCTGTTTTACGACCGAAAGATCTCCATTCAGAACGGCAATGCCGGCAGAGTCGTATCCGCGATACTCCAGACGCCTCAGGCCGTTCAACAGAATGGGAGCGGCCTCCCGTTTACCGATATAACCAACGATTCCGCACATGGCAAGCAGTTTAAGCTGAGGGCATCCTGCCGATTACAGAACGGACAGGGTGCCGGTTGGGGGAGATACAAACAAAAAAACAAGTATAAGTATAATAAACCTCACAAAACCAGCCGCATGGCATTGTGTATTTTTTCAGCTTCCGCGGAAACGGCAGCCTCATACTCTTCGACGTACCTGAACGAACCGGAAGGATAGATAATGCTCCTGCTGACGTTTATAAGAGCGCTCTCGCCTTTCGGATCGGCTCCTTCCCGAACGGCATCTTCAAGAGATCCTCCCTGGGCACCGACTCCGGGAATGAGAAAAAACAACTCCGGAGCCTTACGCCGCAGTTCGCCAAGCTGACCACTTTTTGTGGCGCCGACAACGACCCCGGCATTGCCGGACCGCTGCCATCCTGCAACATGTTCAAGCACGACCTCATACAACGGTCGGCCGTCGAGCATCCGCTGCTCCTCGAAATCCTGCGATCCGGCATTCGAGGTCAGACAGAGCACGAAAACAAGCTTGTCTGTGTAAGCAAAAAAAGGCTCAACAGAATCGAATCCCATATACGGGGCCACAGTGACGGCATCAAAGGGCCAGTGCTCGAAAAACGCCTGCGCATACTTTCTGCTGGTGTTGCCGATATCGGCCCTTTTAGCATCGGCTATCGACAGGCATTCCTGCGGTATTTCGACAAGCGTTTTCTCCATATCGAGAAGCCCCTGCACGCCCGACGCCTCATAAAAAGCGGTATTGACTTTATATGCGGCAGTATAATCCTTTGTCGCCCTGATGACCGAACGATTGAATGCGGGTACCGGATCGGGACAGCCGCGAAAAACCTCCGGTATTTTTTCCGGATCGCTGTCCAGACCGACGCACAGCAGCGATTTTATGGACGATATCCTGTGGTTGGCTTTCTCGCGTGCGGTACTCAATGCTTCTCTCCGTTTGCTTCGAATTAAAAAAATCGGCTTTTTACATACCTCCAGTCACGACATGGGCGTTGCCTCAAGGCAACGCGCAACAGCCACATGTAACGGAAGCTGCAACTTATTACCTGCAGTGAACATTCTTTCATCCCGTAATATATAAATATGTTTATTTCGGGATGCTTCATTAAATTCAGGATTCCCTTAAATTACATGACTTGTGCTCCGATACGGATGTCTCATGACCGAAACGCTCACCAATAAACAATGACTGACTGATTAATGGCAAAAAACCTGTTCAAACCAACAAATCCATACAGCAACGAACCGGAAGGCAGCGAAAAACGTCCGAAATTCTCGATCATGTACTATCTGATGGTTATTCTGCTGCTGATAGGCATACAGCTCGCATTTTTCTGGTCCGGGTCGTCGGTTGAAATCCCCTACAGCACGTTCCGCAAATACATTGAAGAAAACAGGATCGAATCGGTGCGCATCTCCCCCGAACGCATCTATGTGGAACTGAAAAGCCAGCCTGAAAAGAAATCTGCGGCCCCGGAACCGGCTGAAAAAGAGCCGGGGCTTATCATTCCCCGTTCTTCCACCCCCGAAAACGAGGTATTCGTCACGCCGGTTCGCGACGACGAACTCATAGGCCTGCTCGAAAGCAAAGGAATAAAATATCAGGGACTGCCGAGCAATACCTGGCTTGGCGAGCTGCTGCAGTGGATTCTGCCATTCGCGCTTCTTATCGGCATCTACTTTTTCTTTTTCCGCCGAATGGGAGGACCGGGCTCGCAGTTCATGAATATCGGCAAGAACAAGGCCGCGCTGTACGAAAATCTCGATGAGCACACCCGCATCACCTTCAAGGATGTCGCAGGACTTGACGAAGCGAAAGCCGAGGTCATGGAAGTGGTAGACTTCCTGAAAGACCCGAAAAAGTATACGAAACTGGGCGGAAAACTCCCCAAGGGGGTACTGCTCGTCGGCCCTCCGGGAACCGGAAAGACCCTGCTGGCAAAAGCCGTAGCCGGCGAAGCCGACGTTCCGTTCTTCAGCATCAGCGGTTCCGACTTCGTTGAAATGTTCGTCGGCGTTGGCGCTGCGAGGGTACGCGATCTTTTCCGTCAGGCCAAGGAGAAAGCGCCCTGCATCATATTCATCGACGAGATAGACGCCGTCGGCAGAAGCCGCGGCAAAGGCGCCATGATGGGAGCTAACGACGAACGGGAAAACACGCTGAACCAGCTTCTCGTCGAAATGGACGGCTTCGCCACAGACAAGGGCGTCATCCTCATGGCGGCGACGAACCGGCCGGACGTGCTCGATTCCGCCCTGCTTCGACCGGGCCGCTTCGACCGTCAGATCATGGTCGACAAGCCCGACCTGAAAGGCCGCATCGATATTTTCAAGGTTCATACCAAAAACATGTCGCTCTCGCCGGACGTAAACATCAAAGCACTCGCATCCCAGACTCCGGGGTTCGCCGGAGCGGAAATAGCGAACGCCGCCAACGAAGCCGCACTGCTCGCATCGCGCAGAAACAAGCAGAGCATCGAAATGAAGGATTTCGAGGACGCAATCGAGAGGGTCGTGGCCGGACTTGAAAAGAAAAACAAAGTCATCAATCCTCGCGAAAGGGAGATCGTCGCCTACCATGAGGCCGGCCATGCCATCGTAAGCTGGATGATGCCGGAAAACGATCCTGTGCAGAAAATCTCGATCGTTCCCCGCGGCATGAGCGCATTGGGCTACACCATGAACATTCCGCTCGAAGACCGCTACCTCATGACGAAAAACGAGCTGTCAGCACGCATCTGCGGCCTGCTTGGCGGAAGAATCGCCGAGCAGATCGTTTTCGGCGAAATATCCACCGGAGCACAGAACGACCTCGAAAAAGTGACCGGGATCGCATACAACATGGTCATGGTCTACGGCATGAGCGAAAAGCTTGGCAATCTCTCATATTACGAGAGCAACAATCCGTATTCCGGAGGCCCCGGAATCAACAAGAAATACAGCGAGGAAACCGCTCAGCTGATCGACAGCGAAGTGAAGGCGATCGTCGAAAAAGCCCGTCAGAAGGTGACCGAACTGCTCACGACAAACCGTGACAGACTCGAAACCCTCGCAAAGGAACTGCTTTCGAAAGAAATGCTGCAGTACTGCCAGATCGAGGAGATTCTCGGCAAACGACCTGAAGGGAAATATCCCGTCCATCCGCATACGGAATGCGAAGGGTCCGAAGCAGTCGCCGAAAAACAGGATGCCACCGGAGACAAAAACGGAATGAGCGAAGAGGAACTGATGGAACTTGAAGCTGCCGTGGCCAGGCTGAAGGAAACCCGCGAAAAGGGGGAACCATGAGTACTGACGCCGCGTGATCATGAAACGGGCGCGTATTGTCGTTTCCGGGCTCGTGCAGGGCGTGGGGTTCAGAATGTTCGTCGAACGGACAGCAGGAAAACTCGGCATATCGGGATGGGTCAGGAACCTGCCGGACGGAACGGTTGAAATCGAAGCGCAGGGCCCCGAAACGCTTGTAGAGGAACTTGCCAGACAGGCGGCAAAAGGGCCCTCGAGATCCGTGGTCAGGGGTATAAAAAAAGAAGAGCTTACGCCGGAAAAGAATACGGAAGGCTTTTCCGTAAGATTCTGACGCCGGGGAAATCCGGCTTAAGAAAAAAAGGCAAAACGAAAACAGGCAGGATCGCTCCTGCCTGTTTATGTTCTGTTTTTCGTGGGTCCCGAGGGATTCGAACCCCCGACCTACTGGGTGTAAACCAGTCGCTCTAACCAGCTGAGCTAGGAACCCGCTTTCGGGCCACTATTATAATATATTTTTGCTGCAACGCAAAAGAATAATTAAACAACTATCCTCAGACCAGACCCGATTTGTAAGCCGTTCTGAAAAAGCATAAATTCATGCCGGCATGCTACACCCGAAACCGGCAATTTTTTTTATAAAAACATGAAATCATTATCAATTCTCGGCAGTACCGGATCGATCGGACTCAGTACCCTCGATGTCGTCAGACAACACCCCGACAAGTTCTCGATTACAGGCCTGGCTGAAGGCCACGACACAGCGCTGCTTGCCGAACAGATCGATGAATTCAGACCCTCTGTAGTATCGGTTCGGGATGCCGCTTCGGCAGAAAAACTTCTTGGTCTCCTTGGCGAACACAAGCCGGAAATTTTCCACGGTCTCGAAGGCGCTGCAGTCGTCGCAGCCGCAGAAGAAGCTGAAATGGTGGTTTCAGCCATTGTCGGCGCGGCAGGGCTGGTACCTACCGTCACGGCCATCAAGGCAGGAAAGCATATCGCACTGGCAAACAAGGAGACGCTCGTCGTTGCCGGACAACTGGTCTCCGATCTGGTCAGGCAGCACAACGTACAGCTGCTGCCGGTAGACAGCGAGCATTCCGCAATCTTCCAGTCTCTTGCCGGACATCGAACCGAAGATATCGAACGCATCATCCTGACCGCTTCGGGAGGGCCTTTCCGAAAAACGCCTGCCGAAGAGCTGAAACTGGCCGGCCCGGAACAGGCGCTCAAACATCCGCAGTGGTCGATGGGAGCAAAAATCACCATCGATTCGGCTACGCTCATGAACAAGGGGCTCGAAGTGATAGAGGCGCACTGGCTCTTCGACATGCCGGCAGAAAAGATCGGCGTCGTGGTACACCCGCAGAGCATCATCCACTCGATGGTCGAGTATATCGACGGCTGCGTGATGGCCCAGATGGGCGTGCCCGACATGCGCGCGCCTATCGCCTATGCGCTTGCGTATCCGGAACGATGCGAAACCGGCATCGGCAAACTCGACCTCACGAAAATCGGCACGCTCACCTTCGAGGAACCCGACATGGAACGATTCCCCTCGCTCCGTCTCGCCTTCGATGCGCTCAAGGCCGGACGCACTTACCCTGCTGTGCTGAACGCGGCCAACGAAATCGCCGTCGCCGCCTTCCTCGATAAAAAAATCGGATTCACCGAAATAGCCGATACGGTAGACAAAACCATGCAGGCCCATAACGCCTATGCTCCCGTCGAGCTCGACGAATACCTGCAGGCCGACCGCTGGGCTCGCGAAACAGCAAAAGCCATTATCGGATAACATCAGCTGCCAGCCTGAATATCATAACAATTTCCCGGCGCCCCGTCGATGCGGGGCACCTATTTTTTATTATGAAACGATAGATACCAATGGACATTCTGAACACGACATTTTTCTTCATCGTCGCGATTTTCATTCTTGTCACGGCTCATGAGCTGGGGCATTATCTCACCGCCAAGCTGTTCGGCATGCGGGTGGACAAATTCTACATCGGCTTCGATTTCTTCAACATGCGCCTCTGGAAGAAAAAAATAGGCGAAACGGAGTACGGAATAGGAGTGTTCCCCCTCGGCGGCTACGTCAAAATCGCCGGCATGATCGACGAGAGTCTCGACACCGCACACCAGGCTTCAGAGCCGCAGGAATGGGAGTTCCGAGCTAAACCTGTCTGGCAACGCCTTATCGTTCTTGCCGGAGGAGTCGTCATGAACATGTTGCTTGCTGCAGTTATTTTTGTCGGCGTTACGCTCGCATTCGGCGAATCGCGCACTACCGTCGACAATCCGGCCTACATCGAGCAAGGTTCGGTATTCGGCGTCATGGGCATGAAAACCGGCGACCGCATCGCTGCCGTCAACGGCAAGGAGGTTTCAAGCTGGGAAGAGGCGCTCGATCCCGCAACTTTCACGGAAACCTCACTGACCTATACCGTGCTTCGAGACGGCAGACGCATCAAGCTCCGTGCGCCGGACAACCTGATCTCCCTGCTTAACGAAAACCAGGCGCTCGGCATCAGGCCCGCCATGATCCCGGTCATCGACGACGTGCTTGCCAGCGAGCCTGCAGCAAAAGCCGGCATCAAACCGGGAGCGCTCATCACAGCCATCGACGGCAAAGCCGTTTCGGACTGGACCGAAGTCGTATCCATCATCTCAGCCAGTGCGGGAAAACCTCTCGCCATTACGTGGAAATACCTTGAACAGACGCCGGGAAAGCTGACCGATCCGGCTGCGATTATAGCCTCGGGAAGCACGACCATCACGGAAGTCGTTCCCTCAGCGACGGGTAAAATCGGCATAGCACTGCGCCAGACGCTGCAGACCGAGCGCATCAATCTCAACGTTTTCGAGTCCATAGCAAGCGGCACCTCCCAGACCTGGAAAATGAGCGTCATGACCGTCCAGGGATTCGCACGGATATTCACCGGACAGGATGACTTCCGCAAGTCGCTCGGCGGACCGGTCAAAATCGCAAAAATTGCAGGACGCAGCGCGGAACAGGGACCGATAAGCTTTCTGTACTTTCTTGCCGTGCTCTCCATATCGCTTGCCATCATCAATATCCTTCCGATACCGGCACTTGACGGCGGACAGTTCGTCATGAACGCTGTTGAGGGAATTATCGGCAGGGAACTGCCATTCGAAGTCAAAATGCGCATTCAGCAGATCGGCATGGCACTGCTGCTCACGCTATTCGCCTATATTCTGCTGAACGACATCCTGAACCCCTGAGCGTCTGCAGATGACCATGTTCGATAAATTACTGGCAATAAAGGAGCGGCATGTCGATCTCGAGCAGCAGCTCGCCGATCCGGGTGCAGCAACAGACCAGAACCGTTTCAGGAAACTCAACAAGGAGTACAGCGACCTTCGCGACATCGTACAGGCATTCGATCGCTATACCCAGGCGAAACGCCAGCTTGATGAATCCAGAACGCTCCTGAAAAGCGAGCAGGATCCGGAAATGCGCGAACTGGCCCAGGCTGAAATCGACGACCTGCAGCAGCGGATCCCGGAACTGGAACAGCAGCTCAAGGTGCTCCTGCTGCCGAAAGACGAAGCCGACTCCCGGAACGTGATCATCGAAATCCGGGCAGGCACAGGCGGCGAAGAGGCCGCGCTCTTTGCCGCGGACCTCCTGCGCATGTACCAGCGATATGCGGAACGCCAGGGCTGGAAATGCACGGTGCTCGACTACACTGAAAGCTCAATGCCCGGAGGATTCCGGGAAGCCGTGCTTGAAATGAGCGGCAACGACGTCTACGCCACCATGAAATACGAGAGCGGGGTTCACCGCGTTCAGCGCGTGCCCGAAACGGAAACCCAGGGCCGCATCCACACTTCCGCAGCCAGCGTCGCCGTCCTGCCCGAAGCCGAAGAGGTGGATGTGGAAATCCGCCGCGAAGATCTGCAGTTCGACACTTACCGCAGCGGAGGCAAGGGCGGTCAGAACGTCAACAAGGTCGAAACCGCCGTCCGCATCACCCATGTTCCCTCGGGCATCGTTGTTGCCTGCCAGGAAGAGCGTTCCCAGCTGCAGAACAAGGAACGGGCCATGACCATGCTCCGCACTAAACTCTACGACCGGCAGCTCGCCGAACAGCAGCAGGAACGCGCAGATCTTCGCCGTTCCATGGTGACGACCGGCGACCGGAGCGCAAAGATCCGGACATACAACTACCCGCAGTCGCGCGTAACCGATCACCGCATAGGGTTCACCAGCCACGCACTCCCGCAGATCATGCAGGGAGATCTCGTCGACATCATCGAAGCGCTCAAACTGCACGATCAGACCGAACGGCTGCAGGCAGCAGCAGAAATCTGAATGTCCGCGAATTCCCGCAGATGAAATGAACGGCGGCTTTATATTTCTCAGTGATAGTCTGTATATTTATAATCAGGGTTGCCTCAACCCCATGCAAACAGTTACCCGGCAACAACCACACACAGAAAAGCTGACGACAGCATCGCGGCAGAGGGAGAGCACAGATCACATGGAAATGGAAGCCACAGGAAAAAGCAGGGGTGAATGGATTTTTTTCGGAGAGTTCGACAGAACGGTCAGCTATCTTACCGACCACGCAAAAATACTCGGATTCAACCCTTTCTGCCATAAGGTGGAAAAGACTTCCGAAGAGAATATCTACAGATGGCACTTCAGGGTAACCGACCCTCAGAACAATCCTTTTGACGTTATTTTCTATGTGGAGCAATCAGAAGAACTGCTCGTCGAACTGCCGGAGACTCTTGAAAACATCGACCCTGACGACCTGACCGACGAAATGATCGAACAGTATACCGTCGGCAAGAAAATCCGCTGGCACCACCGCCAGCCGACAAGTCCGGTGGACGACCCGAAAAACTACCTTTTCGAAGGCCGGGCCTATGCCGACATGCACATACACCCCATGCAGGAAACCGGGAGAACGAGGGTACACTTCGACCTGAAAATCGATGTGCGTTTCGTGCTTTATCCGGCATTCCGCATCGTACCCGAACAGATCATCCGCGCCATGACCAACGCCGGCATGTCGATGATCATGCAGACAGCAACCAACAGGATGTTTCACAGCATATCGAAGGATTTCGGCCATGTCCAGCACGCATGAACACAACCTCCCGATGAATTTCCACGATCTCGTCAGAGACCGCTGCAGCATTCGCAGTTTCGCAAAAGACCGACCGATACCGGAGGATGTCCTGCGGCGCATCCTTGAAGCCGGAAGGCTCGCTCCATCGGGAAAGAACCTCCAGCCATGGACCTTCATCCTGATAAGCTCCCAGGAAATGCTGGAAAAAATATTTCCCTGCTACTCGCGCGACTGGATACAGAGCGCGCCGCACCTGCTCGTCGTAAAGGGAAAGCGCAGCGGCGCATGGCACCGGGCAAAGGACGGCTACACCTCGCTCGAAACCGACCTTGCCATCACTATGGACCATATGATCCTTGCTGCGGCATATGAAGGCGTAGGCAGCTGCTGGATCGCCGCCTTCGACCGCGATATCCTGTACGGCGCCCTCGGACTCACGGACGACGAAGAGATTTTCGCCTTCACCCCGCTCGGTTATCCCGCTCCGGATGCCGTAACGGTACCTAAAACAAGAAAGTCCCTCGAAGATGTGGCGGTATTTCTCTGATTGAAGGCTTTCAGATCGTCTGACCGGTGACGCATGCCGATCGTTCTGTCAGATTCCATCCTGCCGCTTCTCGAAAGCCGCTATCGCCTCCATCATATCCCCGAACACCGGATTTGCGGCTTCAAGCAGCTTGCCACCGTTCATGATCGGATCTTTCAGCACCACGCTCGCATGTCTGACTCCGAGATATTCCGGAATCCTGAAAAGGGTGAAACGATCCTGAAGAGATACCGCTTTTAACGCTTCTATACCGGCAATGTCCGAAGTTGTGTCACATGCCGAATGAGCCGCGAACACTTTCCGGGAATAAGGGAACCGTCGGCTGAAACCTCCGATGAGAGAATCGGTTTCCCCTATCAGGCGGGCAAGTTCGGCAGCTCCATCAATATCCACATGAGTGTAGCGATAAGGATTCTCGCCCACCAGAGGCTGGTTTGTATCAAGGAAATCGGCAAAAAATGTCTGCAGCAGATTTTCCCTGATCTCTCCGATAAGACCATAAGGGCCTCCTGCAAGATCGAGCGCCGCTGAAAACAGGTAGAGACTGCCGTTTACATCGGGATTGACCGTTGCCATGTAAAAACCGAGAGTCCCGCCGGTAGATAGACCTCCGACCGAGACCTCATCAGCTTTCGAAGCCGCCGCGCCGATTGCATAAGCAGCATTTGCCTTCCACTCGTCAAGATCGACCGCCTCCATGCCGTTCGGCTCTTTCAGTCCGTGGCCGTGGAGCAGCGGAAGATAGACGTTATAACCCAGATAATTGAAAAAGTACTCCGCTATGGCCGTCATGAAGTACGGAGAGTCGGACAGCCCATGAACGAGCACTACCGCTTTTCGAGGCGTATTCCGATGCTCCATGATTCTCGGATGACAACCATCACGGACGTTCTCTGCAGAGAAGTAGCTGAAGTGATCGTAATAAGCCTTCCATTCATTATCGCGCATTGTACCTGACAATTGAATTATTGTAACCCGAACCATTCGGAACAGCCGCATTTCAACAATCAAGCGGCGAGGCAAACAAAAAAAGACGAAGACTCGGGCTCAGCAACAAAACTGAAACAGACTCCTGTTTCCGATCCTTATTATGCCTGAATAAAGCAGCCTGAATAACTTCATCCTGAAAGGAGGGCGGGTTTTCCAACCCGCCTCACATCGACCCGAACTCCGGCTTCAGAATATCAGCAACGGCACTGTAGGAAAGCGTGATCTCAGCAGGACCATAAACATAGGCGGCGATTTCATAGATATTGTAGAAAAAGGTCACCCCTTCCGGAGTCAATGCGACGTTGTCGGTAAAGCGGATAACGTTTTCGAACAGCTGGCCTTTCTCGCCGTCGAGCCGTTCCGTTTCAGACAACCCTTTCATCTGCCGGTAGCGGCTGTCGATCAGCCTGTTCAGCCGATCCTCGAACCCTGAAATAAAAAGATCCCCGACGGAAAGACGCTTGCCCGACCGGACATCGAATACGAAATAACGGGTACCGTAATTGCCGTGGGCCCCTCCGGTATAGGATTGTGTGGAAATGCTCACCGTCAGAACGCCCTTCCTGTTCAGGAGAACCGAACCGTTCAGATCGAACTGGTAGCCTGCCACGCTTTCACGCAACGCTCGCTCGCGCTGATACTCCCTGAGAAAATTATCGGCAAGATCCCCGATGGATCTCCTGCCGCTGTAGCCCTCTCCGGGAGCGATCTCAGTGCTGTCAGCTATCCACGACTGCAGTGTCGCGTTAATGTTTTCTGCTGCCGCACGCCCGGAAAACACCGGATACTCGCACTTGCAGTAAGCGAAATCTTCAGTGGCCGCCGCCTTGTCTCCATCACTTTTTTCAATCAGCAGCATCCTGTACGAAAGCGTATCGGAAACGCCGTTTCCTGCAGGATCGTCCCGTATCCCCATGTCATTGCCGGTCCCGCATGCGGACGCCATAATCATAAAGCATGCGAGGAACAGAAAAATAAATGCTTTACGTTTGTGATTTTTCATAACTCGTCAGATTTTGATACTTCAGTCAGTCAGGCCATACAATAGACAGGCAGAAGAATAATGCGTTATTTATTGCGGTTTCCCACGATTATTCCGAAAGAGGCAGGCTGTATTCGTTCCGAACCGACTTATGAATTAACTGCCGACTGTAACGGTTAAAATACAAAAAGCATCTTTTCGAATCATTGACCACGGGGAGCGGCCATGAGAAACATCGTCTTCACCGGAAAAGGGGGCGTCGGAAAGACATCCATCGCAGCGGCAACCGCTGTAAAGGCTGCATCGATGGGCTACAGGACGCTCGTCATATCCACCGATCCGGCCCACAGTCTCGGCGACTCTTTCGATATCGAACTCGGGCCGTCTCCGGTTCAGATCGCCGAAAATCTCTACGGGCAGGAAGTAAGCGTCTACGGCGACCTCAACCTGAACTGGGAGATCGTGCGCGAACATTTTGCGCACCTCATGGAGGTACAGGGCATTCAGGGCATCTACGTCGAAGAGATGGGCGTGCTGCCCGGCATGGAGGAGCTGTTCTCCCTCTCCTACATCAAGCGATACAACGAATCGAAGGAGTACGACCTTCTCGTGGTGGACTGCGCCCCGACCGGAGAGACCCTGCGACTGCTCTCGCTGCCCGAAACCTTCGGATGGATGCTCAAGCTGATGCGCAACCTCGAAAAATATGTGGTCAAACCGGTCATCCGCCCGCTTTCGAAGCGGGTAGGAAAACTGCACGAACTGGTGCCCGACACCGACGTCTACGATCAGGTGGACCACCTTTTTTCATCCATCGAAGGAATCATCGAACTGCTCTCCGACTCGTCGAGTACCACCGTGCGCCTCGTGATGAATCCTGAAAAGATGGTGATCAAGGAATCCATGCGGGCGCTCACCTACCTGAATCTCTACGGCATCACCGTCGATCAGGTCGTCATCAACCGGGTATTCATGGACGAAGTGGACGGCCAGTACATGAAGGAATGGAAAGAGATCCAGCACAAATACATCGACCAGATCGAAACAACCTTCGCGCCGATTCCCATCACCAAAGTGCCGCTCTTCCGGCGAGAGGTGCTCGGTCTCGAGATGCTGAAAACCGTCGGCGAGGTGGTGTACGGAGAGCGGAACCCTCTCGATATCATGTACCACGAGGAGCATGTCGATATCAGAAAGGTCTCGGACGGCCACTACATCATGAAGCTGCGCCTGCCGTTCGTCTTCGACAACAGGATGGAAGCCAACGTGGTGCAGATCGGCGATTCGCTCACCGTCCGGATCGGCAACTACCAGAAAGGCGTGGTGCTCCCGGTATTCCTGGCCGGCATGAGGGTGGCCGAAGCCGGTTACGAGGAGAAGTGGCTGAAGATCGACTTCCGCAAAAAAGAATCGGCTCCCGTCTCATCCTGATCATACCCGGATCAACCGCTTACGGGAAGAATCCGGAATATTTCAGTCATAATCCGGAACTTCTGTGCCGTCCAGAGCGGAATTCGATTGCGGAAATGCCCGGTCATCCTGATTTCACTGGATTTGCAGGTAAAAAAATATGATCTTTCGGGAGCAAATTTTTACACCTGTATGAAAAAACATCTTCTTCTCGGAGCCGAGGCTGTAGCCGCCGGAGCTCTCGATGCCGGAATATCCGGCGTTTACGCATATCCCGGAACCCCCTCGACCGAAATCACCGAATTCATCCAGAAAAGCCGTGAAACCGCTGAACGCGGCATTCACGCATCATGGTCGGCAAACGAAAAAACCGCCTATGAAGCCGCCCTCGGCATGTCCTATGCCGGAAAACGCGCGCTTTCGGCAATGAAGCACGTCGGGTTGAACGTCGCCGCCGACGCATTCGTCAACTCAGCCATAACCGGAGTCAACGGAGGACTGGTGCTTGCCGTGGCCGACGACCCGTCGATGCACTCCTCGCAGAACGAACAGGACAGCCGTTTTTACGGACGGTTCGCCATGGTGCCGGTCATCGAGCCTGCTTCGCAGCAGGAACTCTATGACGCGACAGTACGGGCATTCGATCTTTCGGAATCGATGCAGCTTCCGGTACTGCTCAGGCTCACCACCCGTATTTCCCACTCCCGAGCGGGAGTAACACGCGCCGCGGCACGCAGCGAAAACGCCCTGCATGCGGAGTATGCCCCGGAACGTTATGTGCTGATGCCGCACAATGCGCGCAGGCAGTACGAGAGGCTCCTCGGCAAACAGGAAATGCTGGAACAGCTCTCCGGTTCCTCCCCGCTGAACCGGATGATCCCCGGAACAGGCCCGCTTGGCGTGCTTGCCTGCTGCATCGCCTTCAACTATGCAATGGAAGCGAAAAAAACCTTCGGCCTCGATATTTCCATACTCAAAATCGGCCAGTATCCGCTTCCCCGGCATCTGGTCGAAGATCTCTTCGCCCGATGCGAAACCGTGCTGGTCGCCGAAGAGGGATACCCGATATACGAAGAACTGCTCCGAGGATGGTTCGACGACCGGAAAATCACCGGACGCATGGACGGCGCGCTGCCCCGTGCCGGCGAACTGACGACAAGCCTGCTGGCCGAAGCGCTCGGGGTAAAACGCCCGGCTCCGGCGGCGATTCCAGGCATCGTTGCGAACCGCCCGCCCGAGCTCTGCCGGGGATGCGGCCACCGCGATCTCTTCGAAGCGCTGAACCGGGTCATGGAGGGTTTCGAAAACCGCCACGTCTTTTCCGATATCGGCTGCTACACCCTCGGAGCCCTGCCCCCATACAGCGCAATTCACACCTGCGTCGATATGGGCGCGGCAATCACCATGGCAAAAGGCGCCGCGGATGCCGGCCTTCGCCCTGCAGTCTGCGTCATCGGCGACTCCACCTTCACCCATTCCGGCATGACCGGCCTGCTCGACGCCGTCAACGAACAAACGCCGCTCACGGTCATCATCGCCGACAACGACACCACCGCCATGACCGGAGGTCAGGCCTCGGCGGCTACGGGATCGAAACTCCGCTCCATCTGTCGCGGCCTCGGCGTCGAAGAAGCACGCATCAGCACGATCGTTCCCCTGAAACAGAATCTGGAGGAGAACATGGCAACGCTCAGGGAAGAAATTGCCTTTCCCGGCGTTTCGGTGGTGCTGGCGGTCAGGGAATGCATAGAAACCGCTGCCCGGAAAAAACGAAGATCCGGAAGCAAACCAGCCAACCAGTAACGACCATGCAATACGATATTATTGTATCCGGCGTCGGAGGACAGGGCATCCTGAGCATCGCCGCGGTCATCGACCTCGCCGCGCTGCATTGCGGCCTCCATATTCACCAGGCCGAAGTACACGGCATGAGCCAGCGCGGGGGCGCCGTACAGTCGCACCTGCGCATTTCGGACGCGGAAATCCACTCCGGCCTTATTACCGAAGGAACCGCCGACATCATTCTTTCGGTAGAACCGCTCGAAGCACTTCGCTACCTGCACTTCCTCTCCCCTGAAGGACGCATCGTCACGGCAACCGAAACCGTCGTCAATATGGCCGGTTATCCGCCCTTCGAACTGATCGAAGCCGAACTTCGCCGTACCGGCAGCCCTGTGCTCGTCGATGCCGCCGCTCTGGCCCGCGAAGCGGGAAGCGCAAAAACCTCGAACATGGTGATGCTCGGCGCCGCAACGCCCTTCATCGCCCTCGATCAGGACATACTGGAAGCCGGCATCATCGAACTCTTCGAAACAAAGGGAGAGAAAATCGTCGCCATGAACATCGACGCATTCAGAAAAGGGGTCGCATTCTCACAACAGTCAATTCAACAGACAGTCCTATGATCTGGAACGCGCATTACGAATGCATGGAGCGCGAGGAGCTCCGGAAACTGCAGGGCGAACGACTGCAGGCCATGGTAGAAAAAGTCTATTTCAATGTTCCCTTTTATCGCCTGAAACTGCAGGAAAAGGGCATCGAACCCGGCGACATCCGGAGCATCGACGACCTGCAGAAGCTGCCATTCACCACCAAACAGGATCTGCGCGACACCTACCCCTTCGGCCTCTTCGCCGTGCCGCTGCAGCATGTCGTCCGGCTGCACGCATCGAGCGGCACCACAGGGAAATCCACGGTCGTCGGCTACACCCATAACGACATCCTCATGTGGAGCGAAGTGGTCGCCCGGTCGCTCACCATGGCGGGAGTCACGAAATCCGATATCGTCCAGGTTGCATACGGCTACGGCCTCTTCACCGGCGGCCTCGGCCTGCACTACGGAGCCGAAAAAGTGGGAGCTTCGGTCATCCCCATCTCCGGCGGCAACACCAGAAAGCAGCTCCAGCTCATGGAGGATTTCGGCTCTACGGCAATCGCCTGCACGCCCTCCTACGCGGCCTACCTCGGCGAAGCTCTTGCGGAAGAAAAAATCGATCGGAAAAACATAAAACTCAAAGCCGGCATCTTCGGCGCCGAACCGTGGACCGAAGAGATGCGCACCCAGATCGAGCGGCTGCTGGGACTGAAAGCCTACGACATCTACGGCCTGAGCGAAGTCATAGGACCCGGCGTCTCGATGGAATGTTCCTGCCAGAACGGCATGCACATCTTCGAAGACCACTTCATACCCGAAATCATCGATCCCGAAACCGGCGATGTACTACCCTACGGAGAGCTCGGAGAGCTGGTCTTCACGACGGTTACCAAAGAGGCCATGCCGCTCGTCCGCTACCGCACGCGCGACCTGACCCGCCTGCACGCCGAATCCTGCCAGTGCGGCAGGACGCTGGTACGCATGGAAAAATGCGTAGGACGCTCCGACGACATGCTCATCATCAGGGGAGTCAACGTCTTCCCGTCGCAGATCGAATCGGTGCTGCTTGAAATGAGCGAAACCAAACCGCACTACCTGCTCGTCGTCGACCGCGAAAACAACCTCGACACCATCGAAATTCAGGTGGAGGTCGAAGAACAGTTCTTCAGCGACGAAGTCAGGGAACTCGAAAATCTCCGCCGGCGCATTCATGCCAACATCTCAAGCCTGCTCGGCCTCAGCGCTTCCATCAGGCTTGTCGAGCCCGGCACGATCGAGCGCAGCATGGGCAAGGCCCAGCGGGTAGTCGATAAACGAAAACTCAACTAATACCGAAAGGAGGATGGCATGATCATCAAACAATTATCGGTGTTTCTCGAAAACAGGACCGGCAGGCTGACCGAACTGACAGGAATCCTTGCCGAAAACGACATCAACATCTCGGCATTCAGCATCGCCGACACGGCGGACTACGGCATCCTGCGCATGATCGTCGGGCGACCCGAAATCGCCGCCGACGTGCTGCGCAAAAACGGCTTTACCGTCAGAATCACCGATGTGGTTGGTATGATCGTGCCCCACAGGCCCGGTGGGCTGCACAAAGCACTGCAGATCATTTCCGAAAACGGCATCGCCATCGACTACATGTACGCCTTCGCCTCGGGCGACTGCAAAGCCACGGTGGTCATCCGGGCCGACTCGCTGGATCGCATCATCGATGTGCTGCAGGAGCACAAGCTCGAACTGCTGCAGGCAGGCGATGTTTACCAGCTGTGAAGTTCCCGTTGTGAAGAAAAGGAGAGCAGGAATTACAGGAAGATAAAGGACGCAAGGGAGCAAAAGGGAAAGGAAGAAAATAACCAGCAATGCCACGATTTTCGCAATCAGTATCAGCGCTTCGCTCCTCGGCAATCAGGGAGCTTATGAGCCTCGCTTCGAGGCCCGACATCATCTCCTTCGCCGGTGGCATGCCGGGCAACGATCTCTTCCCGGTTGAAGAGGTCGAGGAGCTGTTCCGGAACCTCGATCCGAAAACCAAGCAGGCGGCATTCCAGTACGGCCCGACCCCCGGCCTGCCATCGCTGCTCGAATCGCTCTCCGGCTACCTCGAACGAAAAGGGCTGCCCGTACAGAAGAACCGGCTCATGATCACCACAGGCTCCCAGCAGGCGCTCAGCATCCTCGCCCGGGCATTCATCGACCCCGGCGACCGGGTGCTCAGCGAGTACCCCTGCTTCATCGGAGCAATAGCGGCCTTCAAGGCCTGTGGAGCCGACATCGTCTCCATTCCGGTCGATGAGGAAGGCATCGAAATCGGCATGCTGCAACAGGAAGTCCTGAAGCCCGATCCCGCAAAATTACTCTACCTCACGCCCTACTTCCACAACCCGGCCGGAATGCTCTATACCACCCGTCGCAAACACCGGCTCATCGAGGTCATGCAGGGACGCGACATCCCCATCATCGAAGACGACGCCTACGGCGACCTCTGGTTCAGCGAAGAAGATCGCGAACGGCTGCAGCCCCTCAAATCGATCGACCCCGAAGGCATCAACCTCTGCTATACCGGATCGTTCTCCAAAATCCTCGGCCCCGGCCTCCGTCTCGGCTGGCTGCTCGCTCCCGAAGCCATCCACGAAAAATGCGAACTGATCAAGCAGTCCGCCGACGCCTGCTCCCCGAGCTTCACCCAGGTCATCGCCGACGCCTTCATCCGCTCGGGCAGAATCGACAGCTACATCGCCTCCGTACGCAACGAGTACCGCCGTCGGGCAGCCTGCATGACCGCAGCGCTCCGAAGCCGGCTGCCGGACTATGTGCGATGGAACGAACCGAAAGGAGGATTCTACATCTGGCTCACCCTTCCCGAAGGAGCGGACGCCACGGAAATTCTCAAACACGCCATCGAAGGCGGAGCCGTCTTCGTCGCCGGCAGCACCTTCGACCCCGAAGGCCGACGCAACAACGCCATCAGGCTCTCATACTGCAACAACACTCCGGAAGAGATCGAGCGGGGCATCCCGATAGTGGCAAGGGCGATCAGGGAAGTGTGCGGGGAAGGATGAGGGATGAGTGAAGAATGGGACTTATGAGACTAATGGGACTTATGAAAGGCTTCAAGAATTTGTCACGGAAGTTCCATATAACCCCCGTTCCAATTTCAGTCCTCTTCCATCCCCTGTCTCCTGACTCCCGTTTCCTCTCTCCTGTCTCCTGTCTACTCTCTCCTCTCTCCCGACTCCTAAGAATACCGCTTCCTCATCCCCAGCTTGTCGATCCTTGAATACAGGGTCTTCGGATGCATCTCCAGCAGTTCGGCGGCTCCGCCCTGGCCGCTTACCCTTCCTCCAGACCGGTCGAGGGCATCGAGAATCAGCTCGCGTTCGAGCATGAGCATCTCCTCCGAAAAATCATGCATGGTTTTTCTTTTTACCCCGCATCTGTCGCAACCGGCGGTACCTTCGGGCGAAAGCAGCGAGGTGATATCGAGCGACGGACCATCGGAAACAATCACCGCCTGTTCGACCAGATGCGCGAGTTCGCGGATGTTGCCTTTCCAGGCGCGCCCCTGAAGGCGCAGGAGATCGTTTTCGCGGAAAGGGAGCTGCGGCCTGCCGAATTCGCGGGCGAATTTCGAGGCGAAGTGCGCCGCAAGCAGGGGAATGTCCTCCCCTCGTTCGCGCAACGGGGGAATGGCAAGAGGAAACACATTGAGCCGGAAATAGAGATCTTCGCGGAACCGGCCCTCGGCAACCTCACGTTCAAGGTCGCGGTTCGTTGCGGCAATGACACGGACATCGACGGGAATAACCCTGCTCCCGCCGATCCTTTCAAGTTCCCGCTCCTGAAGCACCCTGAGCAGCTTGGCCTGCAGTTCGATCGGCAGTTCGCCGATCTCGTCAAGAAAGATCGTACCGCCGGCGGCAAGCTCGAACTTTCCAATCCTGCGCTCCGTCGCACCGGTGAAGCTCCCTTTTTCGTGCCCGAACAGTTCCGACTCGATGAGAGCCGCAGGCAGCGCGGCGCAGTTCACCTTCACCATCATCTTCTCCCGGCGTGGCGAGAGGTTGTGAATCGCCCGGGCAAACAGCTCCTTGCCGGTACCGGTCTCCCCCTGAATCAAGACGGTAGCATCAGTGGGGGCCACCTGGCTTACCCTGCGAAGAACACCGGCAAGCGGCGCGCTCCGCCCGATAATCTCCTCGAAATCGTGCGATCCCTTGATCTCCTCGATCAGCCATGTCCGCTCGCCCTCAAGCCTGCGGCGCAGGTCGTCGATCTCCTCGTAGGCAAGATAGTTCTGCAATGCAAGCGACAGCTGCGGCACCACGAGGCTTACGGTCTGCAGGTCGTTCTCGTCAAAGGAACGGGAGGTGCTGGAAATGATCAGACCTGCCCGGCTTCCGGGGGAGTCCCAGAGCGCAACGCTTATGACCGAGCAGACGCCGAGTTTTTCGCGAACCAGACTCACAAGACGGTACTGTCGGGCAAGCCTGTCGAAATCATCGCCGGCATAACAGCCCGGATTGGTGATCAGAGCAAAGCTCTCTTTTGCTATCTCGTGGAAATCAGATACTTCGAGCTGATCGTAGGAGAGCACAGGGGAGAATCCGCCTCCCGGCTCCTTCATAAAATTATCGAAAACCCTGTAATCCCCGTCGCTCCCCATGACCCTGATACCCAGAAAGCTGCAAGGTACAAGCCGGTCGATCTGCTCGCAGACCGCAAGCATCATCCTGCTCCGGTCCCTGATGGTGAGCAGCGCGTTGTTCACGGCAAGCTGCATGGCGGTCTGCGCCTCGCGCTGACGCAACTCCTCATATGCCAGCGCGTTGCTGACTGCAACGGCAATCGGAGAGGAGAGCGTCGAAAGCAGCTCTTTTTCATCTTCCGACCAGCTTTTTTCATGCTTCGAAACGAAGTTAAGAAAGCCGATCACCTTGCCTCCCGAACGGAGCGGAGAAAGCACAACCTGCCGCATGCCAAGTTCATAGAGCATTTTCGGAACGGGAAAATCAGCGGGGTAGCGATCGACTTCTCCCTCTATGGTCATGACCGATACCGTCGTATCGCCGAGATGGGGTTCTATCCAGGAACCTGCAACCGGGCGCTTTTTGCGCTGAATAGTATCGGGAAATTCGAAACGCAGCATCTCGAAAAACACGTTGATGTAGCGCCTGTCGCGGTCGAAGGTGATAATGACGGCCGAATCGAACTCGAAGACAAGACGCAGCTTGTCGGTAACCGTGCGGAACAGCTCCTGCGGATCGCGTATCGAACCGACGGCATCGCTGATATAGCACATCAGCGAACTGGCTTCATGAATGGATTCGCCCTGCATGTGGCAAACAATGATTTCCTTAAAATTAAGAACACACTAAACAGAATATTCTGATTTTCTCGGAAATACAACAACAGCAGGCAACTGAACGTTGCGTCCGAACATGCTTAAAAACAGGCATTACCGGATATCAGGGAGGAACACCTGTCTCTGGCACAGTAATTGCATAAATTTAACGACAGACAGTCCGGAACATGCCGGACATCATTCTCATATCCGAACCGATGAAGAAAACGCTGCTACGAAAAGCCGGAACCGCTGCCGCGCTGCTGCTCGTCACCCTGCCTTTGCAAGGAACAGCCGCTCCGCTGACGCTGGAGGAAACAATCCGGCTGGTACAGGAAAATAATCCGTCGCTGAAAGCCGCTGCTGAAGAGGTTACGGCTGCCGACGCGCGCATCAGGAAAAGCAGAAGCGCATATTACCCGCAGATCACCGCCAGCGCAGGATATACGTATCTCGATCCGGTCTCCGAAATGGGTTTCAGCGGAAGCGAGCCGATACAGTTCATGCCGAACGACAACTACGAAGCGAAAGTCACCGCCAGAGCGACCCTGCTCGATTTCGGCAAACGGGGCAAAACTGTCGATATCGCACGCTCCGGCAGGAACGCAGCTGCTCATTCGTTCGACATCGCAGAGCGCGATATCTCCTATCAGACTGTAGAGCTTTTCTACGGTATCCTTTTCCTTCGCGAAAGCATCCGGGTTCAGGATAAAGAGATAACCGCACTTCAGAAAGCTCTCGACCACACATCAAAACGCTATCAGGCCGGAACCGCAACCCGATTCGACGTGCTTTCGACCGACGTGCGCATTCAGGCCGCCCGGTCGAAAAAGCTCTCGCTGCAGCACCAGCTCCGCCGTCACGAACTCACCCTGCACCGTCTGACGGGGCTGGCTGTCAACGACCCGCTCGAGCTGAAAGGATCGTTCGACGTACGTCCTTCGTTCTCCGACGAAGCTTCGCTTGTCGCCGCAGCACTGCAGAGGCGCTCCGAATCGAAGCTTGCCGCCGAACAGGAACAAACGGCCAGGGCGAACCGCTCCATCGCCATGAAGCAGGGGCTCCCGGTGGTCAGCGCAAGCGCTTCGTGGGGCATAGCCAACGGCTACCAGCCGGATATCGACGAAATCCGCGAAAACGTCGCCGCCGGCATCCACGTAGAACTGCCGATCTTCACGGGATTCCGCACCTCCGCCGAACGCCAGGAATCCTCGGCTTTGCTGCGCGCAGCGGCACAGCGCCGGATCGACGCCGAACAGCGGATTAAAACAGACGTCGAAGAGACCCTGCACGCATTCGAAACATCTCGCGAGAACATCCTCACCACCCAGTCGCAGCTGCAGCAGGCAAGACTTGCCGCCGAACATGCCCGTGCCCGGTACGAAAACGGCGTGGCAACGACACTCGACCTGCTCGATACCGAAGCAGCGCTTGCTCAGGCAGAACTGGCAAGACTTCAGGCGGCATACGACTACCTTATGAACAATTATGCCCTCAAACGGGCAACCGGGGAGACCTTCTGGTAAACACAATGGACAATCAACTTAAAAGCATTCTCTGCGCAGTGGACTTTTCCGGGCTCTCCGACCACGTAGTCGCCTATGCGGCCGATCTGCAGCATGGCGGAGCGGAACTGACGCTCCTGTACGTCGAACCTGAAGAAAGCAACAGCGACTGCCTGCTGAAAAAGCATCTGCACGCTTTTTCGCGCTACAGCGACATCCTGGCCCGCCGCGGAGGCAGCGCGCTGTTCACGGTCCGGTATGGCGACCCGGCAACCGCGATTCTTTCCTATGCCGAGCAGCATCATGCGGACCTGCTCGTGCTCGGATCGCACGGAAGCATGGCATTCACAAGACTGCTCATGGGCAGCACGGCCGAAACCGTCATGCGAAGAGCATCCTGCGCGGTCGTCATCTATAAATCGCCCGAACCGGATTCCGACGCACAGTCGCGAATGGAACGGATAACGCAGGTTTCATAGCGGATCAACCTCGAACGACAAGAAGATAACAATCAGCATAATGGCAGAACAAGAAATCGGTAACAGCGCAACTGCGACAGCAAAAGAATCTCCGAAAGCATCGAATCCGCTGCGGCTCGTCATAGCTGCGGTCGTCGTCCTCGGCGCGCTGTTCTGGGGCGGCAGGACGCTTTACCACTCATTCCTGTACGAAGAGACCGACAACGCCCAGATCGAAGGCGATATCTATCCGGTGATCTCCCGGGTGCCTGGTCGGGTACAACAGGTACTTGTTACCGATAACCAGCAGGCGGCAAAAGGGGACACCCTTGTTCTTCTGGATCCTGCAGATTACGAAGTAAAAAAAGCCATTGCCGCAGCGGCGCTTGAAAACGCGAAAGCTTCGGTTGCAGCCGCAAGGGAAGCCGCTCTTGCGGCCGCAGCAAGCGGAAACCGGCTCAATGCCGACCTCCGGCGGAGCGAAAACCTCCGGCGCCAGGATGTCATATCGCCATCCGAATTCGATGCGATACGGGCAGCGGCAACATCGGCCTCGGCTCAGTACGCCGCCGCCGAAAGTCAGCGGAAAGCGGCCGAAGCGCAGGTCGGTATCCGGCAGGCGGAACTTGAAAACGCAGAGTTGCAGCTCTCCTATACCGCAATAACAGCCCCGGCGGCCGGCCATGTATCGAAAAAGAACGTACAGCCCGGCCAGTACGTCGCCCCCGGCCAGCAGCTCATCGCGCTCGTCGGCAGCAGCGACCTCTGGGTGGTGGCGAATTTCAAGGAGACGCAGCTCGAAAACATCCGGCCCGGCCAGCCGGTCACCATCAGGGTTGACGCATACCCCGGCAAGGAGTTCGAGGGCAGAATCGAATCCATTTCTGCGGGAACCGGAGCCAGATTCTCGCTGCTGCCTCCCGATAATGCCAGCGGCAACTTCGTCAAGGTAGCGCAGCGCGTACCGGTCAAAATCGTCTTCAGCGAAAAACCCGGCAGAGAATACAAACTCGCAGCAGGGATGAACGTTATCGTCGAAGTCAGGGTAAAATGAGCGGAACGGCAACGGCGGCCTCGCTGCAGGCAGGCGGACACATCTACGAAACCGGAGCAAGGAGGGTTATCATCACCCTCACGGTTATCGTTTCGGCAATGCTCGAGCTGATCGACACCACCATCGTCAACGTGGCCATCACCCAGATCAGCGGCAACCTCGGCGCAAGCATCGAAGACGTCGCCTGGGTGGTCACCAGCTACGCCATCGCCAACGTCATCGTCATTCCGCTCTCCGGATTCCTCGGCAACCTGCTTGGACGACGCACCTACTACATCGGCTCCATCCTGCTCTTCACCGTGGCGTCCCTCCTATGCGGCCTTGCCACCGACATCTGGGCGCTGGTCTTCTTCCGCTTTCTGCAGGGCATCGGCGGCGGCGCGCTCCTGCCGACCTCGCAGGCGATTCTCTACGAAACCTATCCCCCCGAAGACCGGGGCAAAGCCACCGGCATCTTCTCCATGGGCCTCGTGCTCGGACCGACCATCGGCCCGCTGCTCGGAGGCTATCTTGTTGACTATTTAAGCTGGGAATGGTGCTTCTTCGTGAACATCCCCATCGGTCTGCTTGCCGCATGGTCTTCATTCGCCTTCATCCGCGAACCCAAAACCGTGCACAAGGTCACCAGAATCGACTGGACCGGCATCGGCCTTCTTGCCGTCGGTATCGGATCGCTGCAGTTCATCCTCGAACGAGGCGAATCCAGGGACTGGTTCGAAACCTCCTACATCACCTGGTTCACCCTCATCGCCGTCGTCTCGCTGCTGCTCTTCGTCTGGTGGGAACTGCGGACAGAAGAGCCCGCAGTCGATCTCAGGGTGCTGGCCCGGAGCCACAACCTCGCCATCGCAGCCGTACTCACGTTCATCGTCGGCTACGGCCTCTACGGATCGCTCTTTGTCTTTCCGGTCTTCGTGCAGCACCTGCTCGGCTTTACGGCCGTCCTGACAGGACTCGTACTCTTTCCCAGTGCCATGCTTACCGGGGTCATCTCCATGCCGCTCGGCATAGCGATGCAGCGGGGCGCCTCGCCGAAAATACTCATGGGCATCGGTATGGGCGCATTCGCGCTCTTCTGCTGGGAACTTGGCCAGCAGACCATGCAGTCGGGGGCTTCCAACTTCTTCTGGGTGCTGCTGCTGCGAGGCCTTGCGCTCGGCTTCATCTTCATTCCGGTCACCCTGCTTGCTGTCTCGGGCCTTCACGGAAAAGATATCGGCCAGGCAACAGGTCTCAATAACATGGTGCGTCAGCTCGGCGGCTCCTTCGGCATCGCGCTCACCAACACCTATATAGCCAAACGCGTGGCCGCACACCGCACGGAACTGCTTGGCCACCTGTCGCCTTACGACCCTGCTGCCGTGGAACGCCTTGAAGGCATCCGTCAGGCTGCCGGAACGCGAATGCTCTCGCCGGTCGAAGCAGAACAAGCCTCTTTGAGAGCTCTGGAAGGCACCGTTACGGCACAGAGCTACCATCTCGCCTATATGGACGCTTTCATGCTGATAGCCGCGCTCTTCGCCCTCTCGATGCCGCTGCTGTTCTTCATCAAGCTGAAAAAAGGAGAGAAGGCCGACCTCTCGTCGGCTCACTGACCCGCTGCCGTATCCGGCTCGAAATCGAGCACTATCGAATTCATGCAGAACCGCTTGCCGGTCGGGGGCGATCCGTCGTCGAACACGTGTCCGAGATGCGCGCCGCATCGTCCGCAGAGCACTTCGGTACGCGACATACCAAACGCCATATCGGCACGGTACTCAACGCTGGCCGGACGCACGGTCTCGAAAAAGCTCGGCCAGCCGCAGGTACTGGCGAACTTCGCATCCGAACGGAACAGTGCATTGCCGCATGCTGCGCAGTAATAAGTGCCGATACCCTCGAAATCCCATAGTTTCCCGGTGAATGCCCGCTCGGTACCTGCCTTGCGCGCCACCTCGTATACCTCCGGAGAGAGTACCTTTTTCCAGACGGAATCGGGCAGATCGAGCTTCGTGGTATCGGTCCGGGAGCAGTAGGGATTCGAGACGCTATGCTCGTTCATGGCTTCAGATGATGAGAATTTCGACGGCGGCTGCCCGGCGCTGCAGGCAAATAGCACCACGGTCGTTATAAACAGGAGAATCGTCGTTCGATGCATTAGAGTCAATGATATTTTCAACCGTGAACGCTCCAGACGCTCTCGATGTTCCGTCATTACGCATGCAAAATTTTTCAATTTCCATTACAGGAGGATCTATGCGATTCGAAAAAACCTTTCAGATACCGGCCGTCATTGCCTTGTCCTGCGCATTGGTCATACCTGCCCCGGCAAAGGCAGCGGACGGCAAAAACACCAGGGCGGTCGCCGCAGCGGTGGCTGCAGCCGCAATTATCGGTCTGGCTGTAAGCGCGGCGCACCATCACGGCCACTATGAAAACGGCAGCGAATACGACGATCCTCGGGACAGTGCCGAATTCGATCGCGGTTACCGCGACGGCCTGCACGATGCCCGTCGTAACAATTACAACCGCACAGAGGCTTATCGTGACGGATACAGAGCAGGCAAGGACGAACGCGAGTTGCGAATCAGCCACAATCAGAGCAACCGCTGGGAGCCGGGGCGACATGTTGCCGATTCGAATATGATGTACAGAGCCACCGAAGAAGCCGAGCGATACTGGAACCTCCCCCGCGGCAGCGCAACTCCTGTCCGTTCGAGCTATAACGAAGAAAACGGAAACTACAGGGTTCTCGTCGCGGCAGGCTACCTCAGGGGCACGTGCGTCTTCGACAGATACGGAAGGGTTATCCGGTTCAGCGACAAAACGGACTGACTCCGGCAAACAAGCCGAAGCGGCTGCCGATCAGCGCAACAAAGGCTTTCCGGCGCCGCTTCGTTCGTGCCTGCAAGTGCATTGCCGCTACTCGCCTCTATCTTCGCGGTACTCATGCCACGCCGACTGAATCTCCTTACGATAGCTGAAAAGAAGGGCTGTTGCCAGCAGCACGACGATGCTGCCGATGCGAATGGCTATCGCCGTACCGAACTGCTCGGAAAGAAAACCTACCTGCAGGTTGCCCAGCGGCATGAACCCCATCAGCACCATAAGGTAAATGCTCATCACCCGGCCGCGATACCGGTCCTCCACGAGGCGCTGCACCGTTGCCGTCATGGTTGCAAAGGCCGAAAGCATGCCGATGCCGGCGATGAAAAGAAAGCCGAGCGCAAGATGCGCATCCGAAGCAAAGGTGAATGCCGTAAGCGCAAGCGAAAAGGTGAGAATGCCGCCGATAACCATGGCGCTGCTTCGTATTTTGCCGGAGGACATCGAAACCAGAAACGTACCCGAAAGCGAGCCGAGCCCGAAAGCCGAAAAGAGGTACCCCATGCCGTCGGAACTCATCCCGAAAGTCTGCTTGGCCACAACCGGCAGCATCGACATGAACGACCAGCCGAATATCGACACAACCGACACGAAAAGCACGATTGTGCGGATCAGCGGATGCTCCCACGTGTAGATGATGCCGTCGCGGATCGACCGAAGCGGCGGCTGATGCGCATCGGCGTTCTTGCGGGGCGCTACGGTATGAATCCCGAGCAAGGCGACGATTACCGCCACATAGCTCAGGCCGTTAGCCATGAAGGCCCCCCCGGTGCCGATCCAGGCGATCATGAGGCCGGCAATCGCCGGACCGATCACCCTCGACGCATTGAAAATGGCAGCATTCAACGCAACAGCCGAGTGAAGCTGATCCCGCTCCACCATTTCACTGAGAAACGCCTGGATCGCCGGGGTAGCCACTGCGGCGACACAGCCGAGCAGGAAAGCCAGAGCAATGATGATCGGCACAGTCACGGCACCGGTCAGCGTGAAAATACCCAGAACGAACGCAAGCAGCATCGAAGCTCCCTGCGTCCAGAGCAGTATGGTCTTGCGATTATACCGATCGACGATCACGCCGCCGATAAGAGAAAGGAAAAGGGTCGGCAGCGATGAGGCCGCAGCCGTAACCCCGACCTGAAACGCCGAGCCGGTCATCTCCAGAACCAGCCACCCCTGGGCCACCATCTGCAACCAGGTGCCGATCATGGAAACAATCTGCCCGATGAAATACCTGCGGAAATTCCGGCTCCTGAAAGCAGGAAATGCCGAAAGCGCCCTCTCTTTCATGGTAGTCGGGTTCTGCTCCGCAGCGGAATTGCCTTTACCGTTTATCAATTCGTCAGCTTGCTCGTTCATTGATTGTCCTTGTCATTTCCATCTTTCGGATCATACTGCTTACCGTCGGAAAAGTAGGAAAAGAAATGGTATTGAACGAAGAAGATATAAGCCCATGAAGCAGTCCTCCTCTCAACTTTGTTTTTCAGCATATGAACTTCTATCTTTTCCATGCAGTTAATATTATTCAACATCCCCGCAACTTTTTAACAGGAAGCGACATGAAAAGAATCACCATCCCGACACTGCTTGCGATCGTGCTTTTCCTTTGTCAATCGCTGAGCTACGCGGCCGTCAGCCAGTTTACCGGCACCTGGAAAAACAGCGATCCCAACACCGGAGGCGTCACGAAACTGACCATCTCCGGAAACGCGAACTCGCTCAAAATGCGCGCCTGGGGCAAATGCCACCCGCAGGACTGCGACTGGGGCGAAGTGAGTGCCTATGCTTACGCCTCCGGCGTATCCTCCAATCTCGAACAGAACGCCAATACCGTTTCGGCGATCTTTACGACCGGATTCAGCCAGACGCAGGTCATCGTCAAGCCTCTCGGCAGTAACCGCCTCCGCGCCGACGTCTATACCCGATTCACCGACGGCAGCGGGCGCTCGAACTACAGCGCATCATACACCTTCAACAAGCAGCTGATCGTCGGCCCAATAGCCCCAATCGGCCCGATAGGGCCAATAGGTACGCTGCCAGCGATCCAGGAGGACTGCATTCCGTTCAACCCGGCAACCGCCACCGTGAAAAACATCGACGGACGCTGGACGATAGTAGACGGCGATCACCTGATGTTCAATTTCGGCGATAAACGAATGGAAGCCATTAAAGCACTGGGCATCATCAAATACTACCGGATGAACAGTTCGTGCTTCGTCGGACGCCCCGATGCGAGCTTCCAGTACCTGCTGGTTAACGGCAGGGCGCCGCAGGGTGCGATGCCCGGAGAGGACTGCGTAGCATTCAACCCGAATACAATCGAAGTCAAAAACATCGGCGGACGCTGGAAGATCGTCGACGGAAGCCACTGGGTCTTCGATTTCGAAGGCAAGGAAGACGAAGCCAGACAAGCCTTCGCCATCATCAAAAAGTACGGCTTCACCCGATCATGCTTCGTCGGACGCCCCGACCCGAGCTTCCAGTACCTGAGGAAGTAATCAGAAAAAGCAATACAGCAGGAACGCCCCGGCCATCAAACCGGGGCGTTCCCGTTATTCGCCTTTATTTGCAGACAACGGAAGAGAACGATACCTTATTGAAATAAATCACCATACCCGATAACAGGAGTCGTCAACCGATGATCATTGCAAAAGAGGCCGTCACCCTCATCCATACCGACACAAACATCCATGGACTGCCCGAAACGGAACTCTACAAAACCCTGTCGGACGACGAAAAAACAAGAGCGGATGGGTACCGCGTGACCGGCGATCGGGAACATTTCATTGCGCGACGGGGAATTCTCAGAAACCTTCTGGGGGCAAGCCTCGGCATTGAACCTTCGGAGTTGCACTTCTCAAGCACCCCTGTCGGAAAACCGTTCATCGCATCCCCCGAAAACTCCGGGATCTGGTTCAATCTCTCCTACAGCGGCAATCAGATCGTCTTTGCTTTCTCCGGGCATCCCGAAACAGGGATCGCCATCGAAAAGATACGCACGGTAGAAGGTATCGAAGAACTTGCCCGGAACCACTTCTGCGCCGAGGAATACGCCGTCATCATGAACCTGCCCAGCTGGGAAAAACACGGCGCATTCATTCGGATATGGAATCTCAAGGAAGCGCTGATCAAAGCCAGCGGCTGGCCTTGCGAACAGGGACTCGTCGCTTTCGATGTGGCGACATACTACCGGATGAACCGTTTCCGGATGCCATTCGGCGATAACTATACCTTCACCTGCATCACCCCGGTATTCGACTACATCTGCGGCTATGCAACCGCCCTCGCCATCCGCCTCGACCGGAACGAACCCCTGAACCTCAGACGCTTCTCGCTGCAGGGCGGAGAGTACATCGAGCTCTGAACCGAACATCCTCAATCGTCCGGCCCCGGAGATCAGCAAACCCGCATCTCTACTTCCCTGTGCTGTTTGAAATGCCGCATCGCGCCTGCTTCGACAGGCAAATCCTTCGTCATCACCAGAAACATGGAGGATTTCGGCGTCATCCCGCTCACCGGCGATAACAGCATTCAGGCGCTCAAAATCCCCGCCCCGCTGGCATGCTACTGGCTTGGAGAATCGGAAACCACATCGGCGTTGGAAGTTAGAAAACTGCCCTCTAACCCCATCCTGTCCCAGCGCCCTTGTCAATTACGCAACTTATCTCTATACTTCAACATTACGATCATCCGTTGAACAAAACCTCCAGCATGCAATCCTACGGCCGCTGACAATTATGCAAAAACTCGTAAGATTCAACTACCTCTACCGTGACGGCGGAAATTACAAACGCTGGGGCTCAGTAGATTTTGAAAACCCGGATGGGTTGAAACTCGACGAAATACAAAAGAGACTGGAAAAGTGTTTTGACATGGGGAGCCTGTTCAACGCCAAACAAGCAGGGATCCCTGAAATCTTTCTTTTCGAAGATGAGGATTCGGTCAACACCGATGATCACTGCTTTCATGAGTATCGCTTAGTCGAAGTCCTCGATGCTTCCCGTGTGGACATTGAGCTGCAGTCACGAACGATCGGAGCATTCGTGGAGGATATCGAAAAGTGTAGTCAAGATGGCTGGAAGACATTTGACCCGCTGGATTCTCTTTCAGAAATTTAAGCCCGTAAATTATTAAGTGATCATAATACAGGCCAGCACATCAGCATTTCGATATTGATATTATCTCCGACATGAAACGAACGAGAAACACCCGGCAATGAAAGCAGGCCAGAAACTGTGGACGCGCGACGAATTGATCCTTGCGATCAATCTTTATTGCAAGTTGCCGTTCGGCCGCCTGCATGCGAAAAATCCCGAGGTAGTCATGCTTGCGTCACTGATCGGACGGACTCCCGGTTCGATTGCCTACAAGCTCGTCAACTTCGCAAGCCTCGACCCGAGCCTTCATGCTCGCGGCATCAAGGGAGCCTCAAACGCCAGCAAGCTCGACAGGGAGATCTGGAACGAATTTTATCAGGATTGGGAGCAGCTTTCATTCGAGAGCGAAAAACTTAGGGCGTCGATTGAACACTCGAGCATCGAGAAACTCAACCAGATCGATGAAGATGAACTTCCCAAGGAAGGGCGAACGAGGGAGAGGATGGTGAAAACACGGGTGAATCAAGCGTTCTTCAGAACTATGATTCTTGCTTCCCACAACAATACCTGCTGCATTACCGGGCTCCAGAACAGCGAACTGCTTGTGGCAGGACACATCAAACCATGGAGCATAGACGAGAAAAATAGGCTCAACCCGAGAAACGGCTTGGCCATGAACGCCCTTCACGACAAAGCCTTCGAATCCGGCCTATTGACCATCACTCCCGAGTACAGAGTGAAGATTTCCTCCCTGCTCAAGCAACAGAAGAAAAATCCTGCAGTTCACGATTACTTCCTGCTGCACGACGGCAAGAAAATCCTCTTACCCTCTCGATTTTTACCCGATACTGAATTCTTGCGATATCACAATCAGGAGAGGTTCAAGAATTGAAACAAACGACTTCAGAACGCACCTACCAGACGAAAAAAAACAACAATAGAATCGAGTTATGACACCTTCCCAAAAAAAGTGGTCTGTTAAATAGGGAAACGCCCTTCAAACTCCAGAATAAGGAATAAGAACCTACTCGTTCCCATCGCGGGAACAGCTTCTCAAAACAGCTAAATCTCATGAGAACTGCCGCAAGAAGTAGATTATTTCTTCTAAATATTATCACATAATGCCTCACGAATAGCTTTACCCAAGGCAGCACCGAGTTGAGGCGGAATCGCGTCCGAGACCTGACGGATTTGATCGCTGAGCGTACCCAGCAACTCATAATCCTCAGGAAAGCCTTGAAGTAACATCGCTTCATATACACTCAATCGTCTATCTGCGTTCGGGTGTACGTGAATTTCTCGGTTTCCGTAGGCAACCGTCGAACTGGGCTTGTCCCATTGTAGCACACGAAATGATCGGCCTTGCTTATAACCGTTTTTTTTTAGAAATCCATCGGTAAATTTTCTGGAGCGCGGGTACATGGTCCAGTGGTTCGGATGGAATGAGATATCCTCCCTCGTCATCCCCTGTTTAAAAAAAAGCGGTGTAGGCAAATCCTTTATTTTGCTTGCAACGGTAAGAGGTACTGTCATCTCCGCTTCTGGAAAAGCAAACTGGATATTGGGATACTTGACTTTGTTGAACCCAACGAGAAACACGCGACATCGGTGTTGGGCAACTCCAAAGTTTACAGCATCGAGTACCCCCTCGAAGAGCTTGAAGCCCGCACACGAGAACATGCGCTTGATTGTGGTGAATTCCTGTTGGTGCTTTTTCGACGTGATGCCTTTTACATTTTCGAAAACGAAAAAGTCGAGGTCATATTCCTCATTGAGAGCGCGAAGTAAGTATGCATAGCGACGCGGCAAAGTGTGCCTTACGTCATCTCCGTTGAAATGCACGTTCCCATTAGAGAAGGTCTGGCATGGTGCACCACCGATCACGCCTAGGGGCTTAACTGAGCCACATTCATGCTGGTACAGTTCCAGGATAGTAGCGGGATCTGTGTGCGCAAGGTCCGCCACATGACAAACCATCTGTCCTCGATTGTGGTTATAGCTTTTCACCGCAACTGGATCTACGTCAAGGGCTAACTCTACAGAGAACCCAGCAGACGAGAAACCAAGATCGAAGCCACCGCAGCCGGAAAAGAAGCTAATGACCGTTTTCGACTTTATCGAATTCTTCTTGATAGTATTCTGGATTTCTTCCTTCATAAATCCTCAGTCGGTTCTATAGATTACGGTGTTTTGAGTCTCAATGTAGTCACAGGAACGATAATCACGCTGAAGACCATACACCGCAACACCCGACCCTATCGGCATACTGGTAAGTAACGGATGCCTATCGACGGAATCTGTCACGCCACGGACAACAATGGATGATAGCGATGGCGAATCCGTCTGCCTAATCCGAAGACAGATCTTCCCATTCCGCAATAGACTAGACTTCTCCAGGATGCCACGTACATCAGCTGGCCACCTTGCGTCAATTTCCCTTTGACGGGCATCCCAATACGCGCTACATGCGGGTCTGAACAGGCATAGCCTGCAATACTCGGGTATGGCTACCGCGAGAACGGTAGTGTCCATGGTTCCGTCCTGCACAGCGTCAATACGGTTGTTCGCCACCTGCAGAAACTTCTTTGCCTCGAGAAGAAGGCGTTCGGCGTGCTCTGGCTCAAAGACTACTTCTATAGGCTCACCTTGAAGAGGAATTACCTCCAATCTGACAGGCAAAGTCTCCGTTATTTGTCTGTAGAGGGCCGCATAGAGTTGCATTTGAATTCTGTATACATGCTTGAGTTCACGGGAGTACTTTTCTGGCCCCATCTCCAAAACGGCTCCGCTCTTGTAGTCACTGAGCACCACACCCTCTGTCGTCTCGCTTGCGCGATCAATGAAACCACCGAGCGCCCCATCATCTGATTCTACCCAAAGTTCAAAACCTGTTGCACGGCGGGATAGCTTTGGGAGCTTACCAGAACACCGGTGTCCGTCGCGGGCTATCTCTACAGCTTTATTGCACGTCCGTAGTCTAAGAACATGGAAATCCGGAATGCTCTGGCTCAAGGGTGTCTGCTGTCTCCTTAGCGGGGAAAGCGCCATACGCGCCTCTGCCTCTGAGACAAGAGACTCCCATCTCTCATTGACTTCTTCACTGCCGGTTCCTTTCAGCTCACCTCGACCTGCAGCCTCAAGAATCCGATGAGCGATATTACCAAGTTCTGCGCGTGGGGATGGTGGGAGAAGAAAGTCGTTGCCGGATGCAGCCCATACTTCTCGCAACAAGCACTCTTGCATTGCCGTATAGCGCGACGGCGATATTCGCCGAAACCTCTTAATGGTCAACTGCCCAAATAGTAGATTTGTGCAAGATCTTGCCATTATATACCCAAGCTTTGGTACACCCAACTCATTCGGCGGTGAAGATTAAATGTGTCGACGACGCAAACCGAGGCGTCTGTCCCAAGTGATGCAATTGCTTCAGCAAGTATTCCATCCGGATGTCTGGTGTTCCATAGAGGATGAATCAGAATAACGCTTTGGCCAGCAATGTCCCAACCATGGAGGGGGCCAAATTCAGCAGGGATACACGACTGGAACGATTGACAGAATGTAGTACGTAGTGAGCCGGAAAACTCCAGCCAAGTAATAAGTTCAGGAAAAGAGAAATCGCCGTCTAAGCCACAAACGTATGTTGGGTCTGCGAGTATGCGAAGAAGCGACATTCCTATCCTCCAATCGAGGAGGCTGTGGTAACTCATGTTTCGATAAACCTTAAGGCAGTCATAGCAAGCGCTATCGCACCCGCTTGCATGACTGTCAGATAGCAGTTTCTCGATAAACGAGTCTTCAGCATGTTCAGAGCCAGTGATTATGTCAAGTACCTGTCGCCAGTTGTCTTCTTGCGACAGCCAAGCAGTGAAACCAGCGCCATTCTCAAGGTGATCATTTATAATTATTTCGCCTGCATTTGTTCCATCATCAAGTTCGATGGCTCGCACGGTGCTGATGTCAATTTCCTCCGGATCAATATCGAGTTTTTCTGAAACAACCGAGCGCAGAATAAATGCGGCTGAGTAATAGGCGGCCTTCACGGCGGCAGCTTGCCCCAAATCATTTCGGTTACGGGGAATAAGATTAAGACAGAATGATGGAGGCACTGAATGGGGACGAATCCTAAGTACATCTGTGACTTTTGGGGCAGCCAACGCAAACGTGTCAGTCTGCGTGGTCTCTTGTGTAAAGAGAACGTTGTTGTCGCCTCGGACGTTCTGATATCGCTCGTCGATCCATTGGTGCGAGAGCGTGACTCCTCCCCGGCTCCATCGAGCGGACCCAAGCCCACCGGTAAAAAGTCGACCAGCACGATCATTGATCCTGTATATGTAGCCGCCAGTCGTTGGCACGAGATCGGAATTTGTGCCAGAAATGAACACTGGAGAAACATCGGTTTTTCCTGCCACGGTGCTTGTTCCTCGCGGCAGAAATTCGTCATCTGCTTTTGCGTCCACTCCATGGCTAAATGACGTTCTGAAAGCTGCTGGAACCACAATTTCGAACACACGAAATGCGTTATCACCTTCACGGCTATTTCCACAATCGGGACATCCTGCCATATCAGGTTCGGCATTGTATGTGTCCACGAAATGACAGAGGTCACATCGTGCCATCCACATGCGCCGAGGAAATGGATTAGCGGATACAGGGTGCCAAGTTGGATCGGGAAGAATCGGAGATGTAAAACCAATAGCAGTATAAACCCGTTTATCCTTTGTTTTCTGAGAGCCCGGCGCAAACTCCGTAATGGCAAGATCAAGATCACGGTCAATAGTCATGGCTTCTCGCCGATGAAATCCGTGATATAGCAACCTGACACGGGATGGCATCCCATACATGGGCAGAACCGCGCCTTCCGCAAGCCTTTCAGCCAGCCCTTCACCGGCAAGCTCTATGCTGTTCGCACATTCCTGTACCTGTGTAAAAAGGCTTTCCCGGGCGTACCTCACCATTTCATCAGTCGAGATACCTTCTGTGCCTGCCAAAATGGAATCGATGATTTGGGGTACTGCCGGCGAAGCTGTGAGCCATTCCTCAACAGCCTGTCGCCTGTCTGGCGTTCGGATCCAATCAGCGACAGTACCGAACTCGCCATGACTATCCGGTGGCGTTGGACTGTCCCACCACCGAACGCCCGTAGCGCGGAATACCTCTGACAAACAGGCCTTCGCCACAAGGCGCTTGGCGATCTCTTCTCGTCTCATAGACAGAAAAGGAACAGGCGGCAAATCGCCCGTGATCCGGCGGGGTCGGCTGTAATAGAATTCGTCATGACTCCGGCCCCGACACAGAGTCAGCACCGCGGCAAACGCTTGACCTCGCCTGCCCGCTCGGCCCACTCGCTGTTGGTAGTTAAATCGCATGGGCGGCATGTTAGCAAGCACAACGGCCTGCAGATTACCGATGTCCACACCTACTTCCATGGTGGTCGTAACACTAAGCAGGTCAATCGAATCAACGAGAGGGATTGGCGGGCGAGTTCGATCTGCTTCAGCTTGCACCACAACATCTCTGAAGCATCGCTGACGGCCTGGTTGATCGTCAGTCTGAGCCGTCAATTCTTCGCAATGGAGTCGCAGGGGAACACGACGCTCAACAGCCTCGTTTGCGTAGTAGTTTCTGCTGTAAAGTTCATGGCACTGTGTATCCGGTTCGCTGTTTATCTCCCGGAAGCAACCCGTGCAGATCCCGGCTGCGCGGTGCATGTGGACACGCTGACAAGACGGACAGACCCAGATTGGATCGTCTTGAAGCCCGAGCCTCACAAGAAGACGATGTGCTTGCAATTTCGCACTTTCATGTCCACCTGCTTGGCAAATCGCATGCCACGCGCCATCGAGAAGCGTTGATGCGTCCGCACCGTGCAGTTCCGCACAGGCCCGGATGTAATTGCGGAGCTTTGCTCGTGCTGGGGGAGCCCAATTCATCCAATCGTCAAGCCAGTCTGGTGCGGGTTGCCGTTCTTGATGGTACCGGTAGAGGTCGCCCATGATTCGCACACATCCATGGCACAGCTCACGGAAAGTATCCAGCGGCAGTCCGGTGCGTTCTGCATGTTCATTCCATACCTCATCAGGTAAATCGAGGCATGCGTACCCAAGCCCAGCCGACTCAAAGCCAAAGTAGAGGCGGCTGAATAACACATTCATAATTTCTGTGCGAACCTTGCCACGCACACGGTCTCTTCTTTCAACTGCGCTTTCAGGAAGACCATCACGCCAGCATTCCTCACTGTTGGTATAGTCAAAGAACTCAGTCCAATCATGGTCTTCGCCTTCAAAATTGAACATCTGGTACATCACATCATTGCCTGCGGGATTGATGCCCAGTTGTTTCAGGCGTTTGATTAACAGCAGCGAATGATTGCCTGATGAATCATCTGTATTCGACTCATAAAGCAGGCGTAGTGGAACCATTCGCGTCGAGGCTTGCCGCCTGACAGCTTCGAGCACGTTTGTGGCCCTCTGACGTTCTTTTTCCAGGTTGTCTCTAAGAATTATTGCAAGGCCGTCAGGTATCTCAGTTCTCGCGATCTCGATTTCGCGCAAGAAACGTTCAGCAATTTCAGGGTTTTCCTCGGCACAGGAAAGTGCTTCAGCGCATTGAGCTTCGCCATGCGCTTCCAAGTCTGCCAGCAAAAGACCTTCACTGACCGCAATACGATGCAACTCGTCATACATAGCTTCACGCACAAGGTCCAAGTAATGTGTTCGTTCAATTCCGTTCGAGATGGATGCTGCATCCTCTCTGCTGTCCGAGAAAACTACGAGTTTGCGGGTGTCCCCTTCGGGAAGGCTATAGAAAAGCTCCTTGGATAGAAGCTGACTCACACGGGAAAAACCTGTTCTAAATCCACGCACTGGTGATGTACGGTACATCCTTCTGCTGTAGTTGGCCCCACAGTTGGGACAACATGACGGCAGCGCCGAGAAGTTCTGCTCATCGTCAGCCCCATCGATAGGGGGAATGACATACAGATATCCCGGAATAGCCGTACCTTCTGGTGCCAGTTGACCGCTCGGAGCATCGGTAACGCGACCACTTATAGCATCAAGGTGTTTCATTGCCCAGCGAGCTTGTTCCGAACCATCAAGGACAACATGCGGCTGACTCCATGTTCGCGCATCGTGATTCAGCTCGCGTCTGCCTCTTGGCCAAAAGATCGCAAAGTCACCATAGGTCTTCCTGTCCACAAACCGAGCCTCCTGTTTGTCGGGAAGCCCTTCAATGTCCGGGTCCGTGCTCAGGATCTCGATTCCTCTTCCATCGCGATTTCGTAGTCGGTTGCCACCAAAGAAAATAGTCCCGCACTGCTCGCAGTATAAAAGCTCCAACACGCGATGCGGTGTATCAGGATTTTCGCAAAAAATCCGGTTCTGCGAAAAGAGTTTACCTGCCGGTCTGAGACCATCAGCATGAGCACCATTACACTGGCATCCTGGCTGAACACATGCCCAGAGGCCTTCGATGTTTCTGAAGAACCAGTGAAATCGAAAAGATGGCAGTTTTGGTGCTGCATGTTGAGAGGCGGCAATTCCGCGCGCGACAAGAAGACCTCGTACCGCCTGCATCGCCACTTCATTATTATCCGCGTCTGGAAAAACTCGAGTCGCAAAGTCAGAAATCGATATCGCTCTGGTTCGATTTCCGTCCTTACATGCATGGAGCATGGTCGTGGTTAATGTTTCCTGCACGGACTGAAGAGCAGAACACAGGCGAATCTGTGGATCGTCGTCAGTTACAGCAGGATCCAGCGACGCAGCTAGCAACGAACAGGATTCAGCGACGCGATCATTATTTCCATCTCGGATGCTATCGGCAAAATTTGCGAATGCTACAGCACATAGAGTGCTCTTCCCATTTTCGGGGATAGGTTGCTCAGATCCAGCGAGGATCTGAGCTGGCGACCAGTTACATCCGAAGAAATCTGAGAGAAACGACAGACTGTCGGCATTGGATGGATCGAGAGATGCACTGGACGCCAAGATGCGCAACCTGTGATCAGTTGGTGAAAGGCCAAGCTTTCGCAGTAGAAGCCGCAAGAGATACGCCACTTCCGTTCCTGATGTGCCCCGGTAAAGGTGAAGCTCGTCGATGATCAGATGAAATACATTACCCGGCTGTTCTAGCCATTCACGAGTCTGCTCAAATATCGGCGAATCAGCTTCTCTCATCAGCATGATGCTGAGCATGCTGTAGTTCGTGATAAGGATATCGGGTGGCGATTGCTGCATATCCCAGCGAGAGCGCATTTCAGCACCATCAAGACGAGGGAAAAAATAGATGCTGTCGCGTGCCGCTTCGCGTTCCTCGTCGGTCGATGCTTCCACCGCCCGCAGAGCAGCGTGTTCCCCCGCAGCGATTGCGCCACGATCCAGATCAGTCAGTTCTCTGGCAAGCTTCTCAATTCGCCCACGATCCGGGTTTCCTCGTTGGTTCTGCTCGTGACCTGGTACGGGGGTGTTCCCGGTATACCGTCCAAAGTAGAACCGGTTCCCGTTCATATGTTTAGCGCACCATTCGCGTACTGCATCGGAATCAAGTGCACGCCTGAGGCGAGTTAGCTGATCCTCTACCAGCGCATTCATGGGGTACATGATGAGAGCGCGAACGGCTGCAGGTCTGGTCTCGTGTTCCCGCTGCGGAACACGGTATGAACGTGCCATTCGGCGTCCGTTCTTGCAGGATGCTTGCCAATCCTCGTTCGACCACCAGTCATTGACATGAAGATGCTGTACGCCGGGTTTTTCCCACTTGAGGCTTTCAGCTGCAAGTGACGCAAATAAAGGCAACAAGAAAGACTCTGTCTTACCGGAACCGGTACCTGCGGTAACGACTGCATTCTGGCCGGTGACAGCACGCTGCAACATTGCAACCTGATGGGTATAAAGGGGGTAGTTGCCAACCAAACCTGAAAGTGAGAGATCTTTGAATCTCGCGACAGCTTCAGGGCTCATACTGGGCAGGTCTTCTTCACTCAGTGCAGCAAGAGGCCTGTCGGTTGTATAACGTGGAAGAGGTTCAATCCAGGGCTCTTGGCTTAAAATCGTCGGACGCCTTAGCAATTCTTCTCGTTCCTGTTCCAATCCTGGAAATTGAGTGCCAAACGCAGTCTTCAGGTACAGAATGAAGTTGTCCCGGATCTTTTCAAAAGCACCAATTGGGTCATTCATAACGATTGTCCTTAAATGCTTGCTTTTCTAACAGAATTAATCAACAATAATACTTTAATACACTGACTATTCGCATCAATCAATGGTTAGTATGGTTGGGAGTTCTTTTGCCTCTTGGTGATTTGCATAAAATATATCATCAACGGCATAACGTTTATCGAATTTCAACTCTTGCCGGTATTTGTCCAACCTTTGAGAGAGCAACCAATGCAATCTGTGGAGGAACATCCTCATACATCAACCAATCTGCACACGCACAGCCGGGGACTAGCGCCTCACCGGATTTATGGACAGGTGGTTTCCCTGAACACAGGCAAACGGTTCTGGATATGACTGAGGGAAGCGGAATCCTTACAGGAATGCACAACCGGTATCTCCTTTCATCATAAGCTACCACCTTTATTCCTCTGGCGTTAAGGTTTAGATAACGGCCCCAGTTTCGATCCACCTCTGCTCCTGAACCATCCCGGAAAAACACATAAACAGGGAGTTTTGTTGTTGGATTGAGATATTTAGAAAGACGAGGAAGTGAATCCGATCGTGTCCGTAGGAACATGTGTGTGTTAACGCAGAAATCGGAACGAGTCCATCCGAAGTTTTCAGTGATACGGTAGTCCAGCGTTTTTTCGTACTCCAAAAGCGTACCGCACCAATTCACGAACGTCCATGCTGGAGGAATTTTTGGGCAACGAAGACCAAGCTTCTCAGTGAACGCAGCCAACGCTGCATCTGATTCAGATTGAATTTTTATGGTGTCGGGAAGCAGACCAAGCGGCCCGGGATAACGTTCAGTGATGATCTGGATAGAACCGCTTTGCGCATTTGCTGCTTTGGCGAGCTGTTCTTGAGTCTTCGGGCAACGAGCACCGGCAAGCACTGCTACTGGCAATCCTGCCCGTGGTAGCCGACAAAGAGATGCTGGTGAAACTGTTATTATACTCTGCCCCTGTTCGTAGTACGCATCGCAGTGTCCGAGGGCTTCAAAGCATTGCAATAATCCGCTAGTCGCCATTTTAGTTGTCCGCTCTTCACTCAATTTGTTTGCAGAAAGGAAATCAATGGCGTTACAGTAATCAGCCCATCTCATCTTTACACGAGAAGATATGACAAAAAGCAATCGGTTAGGATCAGCGGATAACATTTGCGACCTCCTTATAATCCTTCCATAATGCTTGCAGTGCAGGAAGTGAAGGGATAGAAATCCGTTTGCGTTTGTGCCAAAGAACTTCTTTCCAAAGACGCAAACGCTGATGGTCCATGCATTGGGTTCTTTTCGGTTTTTCATCGGAGGGATCGAGGCCGCAATAGATGGCATTTCCCTTGCCTTTCTTTTTCATAATCACTGCCCAAACAGGCTTCCAGTCATCTGATATGGTTTCTCTTGGGCACTCAACAATTTCTCCTGCATTTCGTCCGATAAAATAGACTCGATTACCTTCGCTCGGCGGCAAGAAAACTCCAAGGCTCAAATCAGGGGGCGCAAAGCCGTCAACAATTATGCCGGAACATGATTGACTTGTCTCACCATTACCCCTTTTTCCAAACCTGTCTAAATGTGATATTTGAATATTGTTAACCCATGCTGATGGCTCAAAGGCATATAGTGATTTCTTGCGAATAGGTTCACCATCTCGCCGAACTTCGATTACAAGCCGTCGATCGGTCACCTCATCCGGAATACTAAATTGACCATTATCAAAATGTGACTTTAAAGGAATATTATTACAAAACAGTTCTATGGGCTCGGTTACACCCGTAACTTCAATAAGTGGCAATGCAAACGCGAAATACTGGTTTCCCCGGAATTTTAACCCTTTATTAAATCGGATACGCAATAAAGTAGGAAACGCGAGGAATGGTAGAACATCGCGAATGATAGCGTCGGAATCCGCCCGCTGAATTGAGTACAGTCGCCAGCCCTGTGGTAAGCCGGAAAGCTCCTCAATCTCAAAAAAATCTTTGCAGCAAGCCGTGCCCCAAACTTGTATTTTCTCAGTATGCTCACAGTGAACTAACAGATAGAAGGGCTTAGCCTGAGGAATCTGACTTTCCTCGACAAACCCATCAAAGCCAAATGACCTCGCATTGACCATGACTCTGACCGGTCGCTTTGACAGTGAGGCCCGCCAGAAATGTTCGTTATCTACAAAAGTCGTTCCTGAATGCCAATCAAGTATTGTAGCATCGAACATCTGCAAATGTGATTCCCTCTCGGAAAGCAGGCTGGACCACCCATCACCGTCCTCATAGCAATAAAGTGGCTCCGCAACATCCTCACAGACAAGTCGAAGTCCTTCCTCCGGGTACTCGCAATTTGATTTACAACGCATAGAAAAGCGAACCCTCTTAGCGGTCATATCAAGTGTCATCGTTAGACGTAGAAGACCAAACAAACCGCCGGTCTCCTCCCCGAGTTCCGCTTGTGATGGAACAGTTCCATCCCAGTCTTCAAGCTCATCCATAATCGTATTCAAGAGCACTTCTCGTACCGCAGACTCATCAGAATTATGGCTCTCAAGAAGGTGCTTCGTGTGGGGTAGAAGGTAGTGGTGCTTTTCTTGTGCGAGTAGATCGGACAGTTCACGGTCAGCGGGTGGCGAAGACGAATCAAAACCGTTATGAGCAAATAGCAACGGAAGCTTGAGGCGTTCATCATCCGTCAACACTGTCTGCGCTTTTGGCAGACCTACGTACTCCCTTTTCCCCAGAATATCAGCATAGAAAATGCCTTGTTCGCCGTTCTTGTCTTGGTTGGTCCAATCCTCAAGATCAAACCAGAGTGCATACATCTTGTCGAAAGAGGGATAGCCACCGGCGGCAGGCTCTTCCCCCAGCAAAAAACGAAGTCCTGGATAGTAGGAGGCACGTGAGAACCCCGGAACCGGAATAGTAGCCGCAAGTGAAAACAGGGCAAGATATGCCAAGTAAGGTGGGTATTCCAAATGTCGATCGCGCCAAGCTTCGTAAGCTTGAAGCGCCTGCTGACAAATGCTCTGACCGTGCCGGGAATTCCATGGCGGCCCAGCTTTTACCGCAGCAATAAAATCATCGCTATCAACGCCATGCGGGGCACCGACCTCATTTATTACGTCAATAGTAACGTAGAGAAAAACACGGACGCCGCTTCTATCTGAATTGAAAAAGCGTTCTCCGATAGCATTATTCCAAGACAAATAATCCACGTTATCAATTATTCAGTGTTATAAACTCAAAAAAAATGAATCTTGATTGAATCCATGACTCCCAAGAATGGATGTGACAAAGGGAATCCCTCCATCCAAATATTAAATCACCAGCTTTTTCTGATTCTCCTGATCAATGCTCAAAGAAGCAAAAGGTTGATTTTTCGCATAAGAAAAGAACGGAAAAACATAAGATATATTACCATAATACTTTGCCTGTGAGTTAAACCCTCAGTAAAAATCAGTAGCTGTATGTGCCTGCGGGTTTGTCTATCGTGATTATCGTGCCAATAATGTATAGAAATGCATTCTCAGAAGGACTTTCATATGTCCTTTGATATACAATATTTATAATAAAAAATGAATACACCTGATTTTCAAAAACTCATCTTCAGAACAGAAGTCTATCTTTTGATCGACCGATTTCATTATGTGGCTTTTCTGGATCAGCGGACGGCTCTCCCGATTATTGACCTCGTTTGGCATTACATCATAGAAGCTCAATGCCTATTCTTGCGACTCTTTTTTCCACTTTATTATGGTGTGACGGGTTTTCAATGGTTTGCAATTGGGTTAAAGGATCGAATGAAAGAAGTATAGATATTTTTCCCGATTTTGCCGGAACAGAACGGAAAATGGCAATTCATTGCCAAGGGAAAGTAATCCTTGTGGTTTTATTTCTGCCTCACAAAAAAAACCGGGACGATGCCCGGCTTTAAACGCAGAGAATCGCTGCTCCTCACCTGAACACCAGCCCGAAAGAATTACAGGACGCTCACAACTGCGCAAACTTATCGATAACATCGAACCGGCTAATCAATACATGACTCCCCTCCGCTGAAATCCTGGACAGACGCCCCGCTCCAGATCATTAAGCAATCCCGCAAGACCTGCTCGAAACGATATTTTCCTGTTCTCGTCATCTGCAAAAATGCGGGAACCTTTGCCGTCCGGGAAAAAATCGCATTGCGTCAGGTTATTTCCCAGGGATTCACCAGTGTCAGGCCGTCAATTTCGAGAAAATTTTTTGTGTTTCGGGTGACAAGCACAAGATTGTTCTTTAGGGCAATAACTGCTATCCGGGCATCCTCGGTGCTTACCGGTTTTCCGATATGCAACCGGTTCGACACCAGTATTGCGTAATTGATCGCTGACTGATTGTCAAAAGACAGGCTCATCACTCTTCAAGTAATGGAGGTGTACGGGACAACTGACGTGATGGAATTGGACCAGCACCTCATGAAGCATCGGTTCCGGCAGATCTTTCACCGCCCGGTATATTTTTTCTGCTGTTGTCATCGGTTCTCCCTGGTCTGAATGCAAGATTACTTTTCAAATTTAACGAATTTTCATAAATGAGTATCGGGAAGAGGAAACAGTTCTCATAAATGACAGAGAAACAGCTGCTGTTGTGATTTACTTCTTATGTTCGCTTGTTGCCGGGAACTCTCTATATTGCGTAATCGGTTCGTGATTTCATCTCCCCGTAATTTTTCGATTATTTTTTGCAGGGGTAAAAAAACATTGTCATTTCATGCTTCTACCGGCAACCTGCCGGATGTCGTTAAAATATAATGAGTTGGTATAGATATGGAGCGTATTCAGTCCATCAATCCGGAGCGTATTCTCTGGTGTTGTGCCGATTATGGTATAACGCCGGATGAGCTTGCTGCTGCGCTTGGCATAGCGCCAGGCAGCATCGAGCGGGTGATGGCCGGCGAAGATGGCATCACCTTCAACCAGTTGCGCAAGGTGGCGGACTTTTTTGGTCGCGGAGTACTGTTTTTTCTGGAGGAAGGCCCGGTTGATGCTGCACAGGTTCATACGACGCAGTTTCGAACGCTGACCAACCAGAAGCCGGAGGTTACGCCGGAGCTTAAAAAAATTATTGAGCGGGTGGAAAAACAGAGGGAAGTCTATCTCGGTCTGCTTGAAGATATGGATGAAACGGAAAGGATACGATTCACTCCACCGGATTTGCACGAAAAGACCCTCCCTGAAGCAGCCCGCACGGTTCGCGTATGGCTTGGGCTTGGTGACTGCAATGATTTTAACTCTTATCGGACTGCCGTTGAGGCAAAAGGTATTCTGGTCTTTCGGAGTAATGGTTACACTGGAAAGTGGCAGATTCCGAAAGAGAGCCCGATTATCGGGTTTACCCTGTATGAGCCCGATTGTCCGGTGATTGTTGTCAGGAAACAGGCTTCTGAGCGGAGGCAAACGTTCACGCTCATGCATGAATTGGCTCATTTGCTTCTGCACAAGAGCAGTTCTATTGATGACAACTTCGACCTTGACTCCCCCCATGGCAGAGAGCGCGATGCCAACTCTTTTGCAGGTCTTCTGCTGGTACCGGATAATTTTCTTGCACTGATCAATGACGCCGAACGACCTGAAGAGGTCTCTCAGTTCGACGTCTGGCTTGACAAGCACTGCAAGGCATGGGGTGTGAGTTGCGAGGTGATTCTGCGTCGATTACTCGATGGCGACCGCCTGCCACAACACGAGTATGCAGCATACAGGCAGTGGCAGGCCGCGTTGATTGTAACACAACAAGGCAAAGGATCCCGTTTATACCGCCATCGTGAACCGATGCACGTTTTTGGTGACACCTACGTGCGGACAGTGCTGGATGCCCTGAACGCTCGCCAGATAACCCTGACAAAGGCAAGCAGTTATCTCGACAGCATCAGGATCAGGGATTTGCACAGTCTGGAGCATTTCTATGCTGGTCGTTGACGCATCCTCCATTATCTATGCCTGGGATAATTACCCGATCCGGCAGTTCCCCGGGTTATGGGTATGGCTTGCCGAGCAGTTTGCGGAGAAACAGTTGGTTCTGTCACGCGTTGCATATGATGAAGTTGGCAATAAAGCTCCCGAATGTGCAGCATGGCTCAGAGATGCAAATACTGAACTGATTGAAATTACGAACGCTATTGTCCAGGAGGCATTAAAGATCAAGCGCCTTCTCGGTATTACAGCTGACAATTATCACACAAGGGGTGTAGGCGAAAACGATATCCTTATTATCGCTACTGCAGTCGTCAGTAATGTCGGACTGGTCTCGGAGGAAGGGCGGCAGCAAAACCCGCCTGATATTCCGGCTAAACGAAAGATTCCTGCAGTTTGCGCAATGGATGATGTTGGCGTTCCGTGCACGAACTTCATAGAATTCATCAAACAATCCGGAGCGGTGTTCGGGTAGAACATGCCGGTAGAAAATCGACTTTAAAAGCGAGACCTCGTGCAGCAAGGGTTGAGGAAGCCCAGGTGAGCATCTATTATGGATTGGACGAGAAACAGAAAGAGTTTGTCGAATTCGTGCTTTCCAAATACATAGAATCCGGGGTCGGGGAACTCGATCAGGAAAAGCTGCCGCACCTTCTGCAGCTCAAGTATCAGGCGCTTCCGGATGCCGTTGCGATACTTGGCGGCACGAACAGGATTCTTTCGACGTTCATTGACTTCCAGAGGCATCTGTACCGACTGACCGCCGCATGAGAATCCAAGCAGGACAATACCTTCGATCAAATTCTCGCGACTTCTCACTTGAAATTCACGCAGCAACCATACATCCGCTGTCGGGATACCGCACATCAGCGACTCATTTCAATCCGTGAATCGAACGTCAGCTTTCGCGGGTCTATTTTCTTGTCGAGTTTGTGGGGGTCTTGAAAACGATAAGGAAGACGCTCGATCATTTCTGAAATATCCCCATTCAGGGTATCGTGCTGAAAAACATACTCCGTTCCGGCAAAGTCCGTCTGGTTGGTACGGAGCTTCTCTTTTGCTATTCCGATAAACTCGGGATTGATTTCGTAGCCGACCGAGTTCCTGTCGAGGTTTTTTGCCGCAAGACTGGTAGTCCCGCTGCCCATGAATGGGTCGAGCACCGTTTCGCCGACGAAAGCGAACATCCTGATCAGACGATGCGGAAGCTCTTCCGGAAACACGGCGATGTGGCCATCCTGCTTTGCTCCGGCAAAGTTCCAGTGTCTGGAGAAACAGGTGTTCCACTCTTCGGTGCTCATGGCGGAGCGCTCTTTCTGCTCTTTTGCCGGCTTGGGCGCATCTCCCGGCTTTTTGAACAGGAGAATAAACTCATAATCGAGCTTGAGAATGCCGTTGCGCGGATACGGGAAGCTTCCCATAATTGATGCCCCGCCAGTGGTGTTGGTTGTGGTCACCTTCTGCCAGATCACCGCGCCCATGTAGTCGAAACCGATAGTCTCGCAGAACCTGATGATCTCCGTCCGGATCGGGATAACCTTGTACCGGCCGTAATAAACCGAACGGGCAAACTGGTCGCCGATGTTGATGCAGAGCCTGCAGCCGGGATGCAGCACCCGCTCGCACTCGCTCCAGACAAGATTCAGATTGTTGATGTAGCTCTCATAGCTGTCGTGAAATCCGATCTGGTTCTCCGTCCCGTAGTCCTTGAGCTGCCAGTAGGGCGGCGAGGTAATAATAAGATGCACCGAACTGTCCGGCAGCAGCTTCATCTGCCTGCTGTCACCTTCGATTATTGTGTGACGGGTTTTCAACGGTTAGCTCCTGGGTTAAAGATACTGTAAACGAAGTTAGATGTTTTTTGCCGGAACATAACGGGAAATGACCAGTCGTTCATCGCCACTGCAGAGTAATCCTTGTTTTTTAATTTCTGCCGCACAGATAAAAGCCGGGACGATGCCCGTTTTTTGCTGTATGAGAGAGAAGCTCGTCCCAACTCTGGCACTGAAGTCGTCGATTACATCCAACAGTGCCTCCGTTGCAGCCGCAGCTTTCATCCCCATAACATCATACCGCCCGGAATCGAATTGCGGGACGCTCGCAACTTCGTAAACCTGTCGATCACATCGCTTCAGCGACTCGTTTACCTCCACTGGAATCCCGTACTGACGCGCCGTTTCGGCATAGCGCATGACGAGATACGACACACATTGGATTTTGCGGACGTCCATAGCTGGCAGCATATCGTAACACACATCGAAACTATCGCTTACAGGGGTACCCCCAGTAATGGGAGGTATTTCGAATATTATTTCGTATACTAATGATACGTACAGAAAGAATCGACAATAACTTTTTTATCCCGGCCATGCAGCAGGTCACCATTTCGGATAGCAACATTAACATCAGCAGCTTTCGGGCATTGCGTCGCATTATCAGGGCGCTGGACGTACACTCCCGGCAGCTTTACCGTAAATGGAACATCACCTCGCCACAGATGCTCGCACTGCATATGCTGGCCTCGGGCAGTCCGTTCACGCTTTCGTCGCTGGCAGAAAACCTGAATCTGAGCATGAGCACCATGAACGGCATCGTCGACCGCCTGGAATCGAGGGCTCTGGTCAGAAGAACCCGTTCTACGCTGGACCAGAGAAAGGTGAACCTCGACATTACCGATGCTGGAAAAGCGCTGCTCGACAGCGTTCCGGAACTGATGCGCGATCTCTATTCACAGGCGTTCAACCGCTTCTCGCAGCATGAACAGGTGCTGCTCGGCGAACTGCTCATCAAGCTTGCCGACACTATTGCGTCTGCGGCTCCCGAAATGGCCGCCAATCCGAAAACAATGCCCGCTTATGATGACCTTATCAGCTCAACAGCAAAAGATTTTACGCACCATTGACGGCAATGCCGGATCTGAGCAGTGGAAAAGCTGGACATGGCAGATGCGCCACAGTATCCGCGATCTTACGACCTTCGAAACCCTTCTCGGCATTGAACTCTCTCCGGAACAGCGACTGAGTTTCGGCCAGACAGCCAACAAGTTCCCGATGTCCATCACTCCCTACTACCTTTCGCTGATCGATACTGAAAACATGGAAAACGACCCCGTTTTTCTGCAGAGCGTACCGTCGCCGAGAGAACTGGAAATCATGCAGGGCGATATGGCCGATCCTCTGCATGAAGACGAGGACAGCCCGGCCCCCTGCATTACCCATCGCTACCCGGACCGCGTGCTGCTGCTGGTCAGCAATACCTGTCCCATGTACTGTCGGCACTGTACGCGCAAGCGCAAAGTCGGCGATGAAGACACCATTCCGTCGCGATCGGCAATCAGTGCGGGTATGGACTATATCCGGAAAACCCCGCAGGTACGCGATGTGCTGCTGAGCGGAGGCGATCCGTTTCTTCTTTCCGACAATACCCTCGACTGGATTCTCGGGGAACTGGGAAGCATCAGGCATGTGGAAATCATCCGCATCGGAACCCGAACGCCGGTGGTGTTGCCTTCGCGCATCACCAAAGGGCTTACCTCCATCCTGAAGAAGCATCAGCCGGTCTGGGTCAACACCCACTTCAACCACCCCAGAGAGATCACCCAGAGTTCCCGTAATGCGCTGGCCGCCCTTGCCAACGCAGGCGTTCCGCTGGGCAACCAGACCGTACTGCTTTCGGGCGTCAATGACTGCCCTCGGATTATGAAGGCGCTGATGCACAAACTTGCGCGCAACCGCGTGCGACCTTATTACCTGTACCAGTGCGACCTTTCGGAAGGGTTATCGCATTTCAGGACGCCGGTGGGTAAAGGCATAGAAATTCTCGAAAGCCTCATCGGCCATACCAGCGGCTTCTGCGTACCGACCTACGTGATCGACGCGCCTGGCGGCGGAGGCAAGATTCCCGTCATGCCGAACTATCTGATATCCTGGTCGACCAACAAGGTTGTGCTGCGAAATTATGAGGGGGTGATCACCACCTACAAAGAACCTGATTCTTACGAACAGACCTTCTGCGACCGTAATTGCGCATCGTGCGATCTGCTGCTTAATATCGAAGATGCAGACGACTCCCGCTCCATCGGCATCGACAAGCTCCTTTCGGACCACGACGACACTATTTCGCTCGTACCGGTTTCCAACGACAGACACCGCCGACGGAATAACCATGCATAATGAGCCCTGCACTGGATGGCTCATTGCGTTTTCAGACAACGCACAATAATTGCAAACCCATGCAGAGAGACCTGATTGAACCCTTTTACGGCGCAACGATCCAGCATGGCCCGCAAAGCGACCGCATTTATGTCATGCATGCCGGCGCGTCGGAACACGGACTGCTTGCCGCTCGACTGGCGGAGCTTGCGATTCGGAAGGGGTATACGAAAATAATCGCCAAAATCCCGGAAGCCGCCGCCGCTTCCTTTTTCGAATTGGGGTACCGCAGGGAGGCGGAAATTCCGGGGTTTTACCGGAATGGGGAGACGGCGTTCTTCATGGCCCGCTTTTTCGATGATGCGAGAGCCTGTACCGCCGAGGCCTCTGCGATTGCGCGCATTCTTGAACTTGCGCGACAGGCGGCGGCGGAACACCGGCATGATCCGGCGCCCGGTTCCTGTCAGATCATCCGGTGCAGACCAGCCGACGCGATGGAAATGAGCGAAATCTACCGGAAGGTCTTTCCGTCATACCCTTTTCCGATCGATCAGCCGGCATATCTGCAGGAAACCATGCTGAGCCATATCGAGTATTTCGGCGTTCGAGATAAAAATAGACTGGTCGCCCTTGCCTCCTCTGAAATGGACAGGGAAAACCGAAATGTCGAAATGACCGATTTCGCTACGCTGCCGGAGCAGCGGGGCAGAAGCCTATCGTTTGTGCTGCTTATGACCATGGAGCGGGAGATGCGACAGAAAGGCTTCAGGACGGCATATACCATAGCAAGAGCCCTCTCTCCCGGCATGAACCTCACCTTCGGTCGTGCCGGCTACGCATTCGGCGGCACCCTTATTAACAACACGGGAATTTCGGGCAGCATCGAGAGCATGAACGTCTGGCGTAAGCCTCTGGCATGAACATGCCGGACCGCAACGTACCGGACATGCTCCTCATCTGAAAACCAACCCAAGAACTTCCATTGCTTCCCTGTCGTTTTTCTTCGCTATCTCGCGGACCGACATGCCGGGATCGTCTACAGCAATGCCTTTTTCTGCGAGCGCCGTAACAACGTCGCCGCTCTCTTTGCCTGCAAGTTCGGCAACCGTTTCAAGCCTTGCCGACTGGATGGCCTTCATCATCTTCGCCTTTGGATTGCCACCCTCCTGTGATGCGGGCATGAACACCGCAAGCGCGGTGACGACCAGGCCGCCCGAGATAATGGAGACTGCAGGAATTTTCGAGAAGTATCCGACAAATATTTTCCAGTTGGCGACGGTGTGCAGAACTACGCCGGCAACCATCAGCCAGCTCAGCCACTCGTGCACCGGTTTGATGTAGCCACCTTCGATCTTGAAGAACATGAGGATGCCGGTTACGGCAAGAATGATGAAGCTGCCTATGGCCAGGGGGGTGGCCCATGATTTCATTGATTTGCTCATTTTTTTGCGTCTTGTTTGCTCGTCTATCTTTCCGGCGCAATGTATTTTGTATCGCCGCACCGCTTACAATCTTTCTGACGGCAAACGGAAAAAAATCCTGCAATGGTTCCGGATCGGTCCGGATAAGGTTCAGATAACACCAGCCATGAGGCCTCATGACTGCAGCTGACGGTAGGGCTGATCGCCGAGCCTGCGGCTGATTCCGTTGCGGCGGGCCTCTTTTTTCCAGTTCAATGAGCCGACGAACCGGTAGAGCCAGCCGGGAACGAACGGTCTGGCAAGTTGCCGCCGGGCATCTTCCGGCAGGGGTTTTCCTTCGGCAAGTGCTGCAGCTGCAAGATCAAGAGACTTTTTACAGGGAATGGCCGGCCCCCCGAGACTGCGAAGGGGACGGCCATGCACCAGTCCTTCGCCGCCCCCGATCGAGATGCCGCCCATCCACGTGAATCCCGATTCCGCGGCAAATTCGGCGCCTATCGCAATGGCGGTTTCGTTGTGGTGCGACTCGATGAACCCGCAATTAACGATAACTGCGAGTCCAGCGCCTGAAGGGCCGGCGTTCCGTCGTTCTTTTATCTGCTTCATCACGGAGAGAACGGGGGCCGGGACGCTGTCGATATAGAGGGGAAATGCAAGGATACAGAGATCGGCGCTATCGACGGCCTCGAGCAACCCCGCAAGTCTTCGCTTATCGCGCACTGCTTTGTGGATATGAACGGTTTGCGTCGCAACTCCCCTGGTTTCCAGCTCTTCGAGAAGATAACCGCCGATCGATGCCGACGAGCTTTTCTCCATGCGCGGGCTGCCAACCAGAAGCAGGGCTTTACGGGGAGGATCGTCCATTCCGGAAGCAGTACCCGCATCCGGAAGCTCCATCCGGACTTGCGAGCCCGTTTCGAGCCCCCGAAGCAGTTCTGCCAGCGTCTGACGGATGGCTTCAGTCCCTTCGGTGCGGCAGATAACGCCGCAACCGGCTTTCGCGGAATAAAAGTTGATCGAATTTCGCATGACAAGATACCGGAAAATCGCCGTCTGACGATCGTCAGGCTGATCGAGCCATCCGATCGCCAGCAGGTCGGGGTAGGCCGCGTATCGTTTACGGTGATGCGATTCTCCGTCGATTGTCGTAAAAAAAGGAGAAACATTGGCGATGAAATGATCGAGCATCCGTTTCAGTTCCGGAGAATACCCTCCGAAGGTTACCGGCGTGAGCATGATCAGCAGATCGCTCTGAACGAATTTTTCCGACAGCTCGCGGTTGTCGTCGTCTATTCCGCAGATTCCCGGGGTTTTCAGCCAGCACCCGAAACATCCGTTGCAGTTGCCGATTGATTTCTCTCTGAGAATGATGTGTTCGGTTTCGTATCCTTTTGCCTCAAGAATCGGAACCAGTTCTCCGGCAATCCTGCCACCCGACGGATCTCCTTCGGGCGAACCGTCGAAAATCAGCGCCTTCATAACGGGCTCCTTTCCATTACCCATGCGATGGCCGCTCCTTCGGCTGCCGCAATGACGGCCCAGAAGGAGAGTTCGAGAGCGATGAGCGGCAGCGGTTCTCCGAACTGATTGAAGGGCGTGAAGAACTCCCAGAAAAGATAGGTCATGAAAAAGATCAGGCCCGACATTCTTATCGCTCTCGGCAGGAACCCCGCCGGCCAGGCGACGGCTATCGAGCGGTAGATGAACGCATGGCCGACGGCGAAAAGCAACAGCCCGATAATGATTGGCATCGGCGTATTGACGACAAGCGGCAGAGGTTCGATTTCGGTCCATACCGCGATAAGCTTATGGCTCTGCAAGGGCGAGGTGAGCAGTATCCCTTTGCCGTCCCACCCGAAACCGAACGTACGGAAGGTCAGCAGCATGGCCGCATTCATGGCCATGCCTCCTGCAAGACCCGCGATAATGGTTTTTTTCATGGCATTCTCCGGTTGATGGTTGCTGAATGATCCGGCGGCAGGACGAATTGACGGCAGATGGAATCGAGCTCGAAAAGGTAGAGCGCCGCTCCGGCATCGGGGAACGGAGGAAACTGGCCGGTTATTTCGAGCGATACAAGCCCGTGAACCCGGCTCCAGATAACCATGGCGACGGCGTAGACGGGCAGCTCGGCCTGGTCCGCAGTTTCCATGATCGCGGAAAAACGGTGGCCCGGTTCGAGCGAAGGATGCGGTACGCCTTCCATATCGAGCCGCCCGAGGGCATGCAGCTCTCCAACGGCTGCCAGAAGCGCGCCGAGAGAGCGTATCATGACCGGCAGAAGTTCCTGCATGGGCGGCTCGTATCCCGGCACGGGATTACCGAAAATAAGCAGGTAACGGTGCGGGTGATCTATCGCCCACTTGCGGTAGGCAATGCCTGTAGCCCGGAGCCGGTCGATTTCCCTACCGGGCCCGGGATGCGATTCGCGGGCTTCGTGCTGGCAGTCGCCGAAAGATGCATAGGCGTCGACGATCAGCGCCGTCACCAGCGCATCGCGGTCTGAAAAATAGTTGTAGATTGCCGGCGCCGTGATGCCGAGCTCTCGGGCGATGCTGCGAAGAGAGAGGGACGACGCGCCGGATTCGGTTATCTGCCGCCATGCGGCTTCCTTGATCGACTCTCCGAGATTGGGCAGCTGCGATGCTCTGGAAGGTCTTGCCATAGGATCAATTTTAGTTTACAGTGTAAATATACACTGTAAATCCGAAAATCAAAAAGAATTCAGCATCATGGGCATAACCCTCCGACGCATAGACAAAAGGCGCTCTGGCATTGCCGTTTTTTCATCGTACCTTTTACGGAATGAATGTTTTGCCTGAACACTTCGTAAAATGGTTATCAATGAAACCTCGTCAGGGCACATCCCGGCGCCGTCCGGGCGTCAAGCTTTTCTGGTGGAAGTGGATGGTCGTTTCGAGCTGGGGCGTCATCGTCGCCGGTATCGCCATGGTCGTTCTGCCTGATGTGATGAACAGGTTTTTCAGCCTGCTCTTTTATAACGTAACGGACCATTACACGTCGTTCGGGGAAAGCGCATCGGGCTACATAACCTTTACGCACGGTGTGCTTGGTTCGGTGATGGCCGGCTGGGGCGTCGCGCTGCTCGGCGTGCTGTACGGACCGTTCCGGAGCGGAAATCCGGAGGGATGGCGTTCCGTCGCTTATTCGGTCGCATTGTGGTTTTCGCTCGACACATCCGTCTCTCTGGCATACGGCCTCTGGCAGAACGCCCTTCTGAACCTGATCATCGCGGAGCTCTATATCATCCCGCTCGTCGCAACCTTCAGACAGTTTTTCGGGAAAGCCGGAGCAACAGCTCAGTCCCGGAAAAAATCCCAGTAACCGTTCGATGGCGATCTGTAGAGCCTGCGTTGACTGGCAGGAAGCCCTTTACCGAGAAGCTGCGAAAGGTCCTCGATAAGCACTTTTTTTTCTGCGAAATATCCGTGTCCGAGAAACCCGTTGTCCACTTTTGAGGCATCGACGGTTTCAAGACCTTCCATGACGAAAGGTTCCCCCTTTGATATTCCGATTCTTTTGGCCTTGTGCAACAAGCTTGAAAGAAAGAGCGCCCTGTCTTTGCTGGATGTGTACGAGGTATAGAGCTCGGCCTTGCCCCTTATTTGCGGAAAGAGCTCGCGAAACGTTTCGACATAGACGTCGGCAGCGGCGAAAACGACCCGGGATATTCTGCCGCCAGGCCAGGCGTTGCCCGAGAGCCCGTAGAGCATAACCCTGTTGCCCATGCTGTGCGCGAGCAGGTGTACCTTGTCCCATGGCCCGTCGCCAAGCATGCCGAGAAAGCCCGCGAATTTGCCGTTCGACAGGAATGCCCGTTCTTCGTCCGCGCAGTAACCGGCAAGCGAACCAAGAGACGGCCAGCTGTAGAGTATCACTTGGCCGTCGTACTGAAGATCGAACGAAAACTGGGCGGCCTGACGGGCAGCTTCCTCGAAGGTAACATTGTAGCCATGAAGAAAAACAAGAAGATCGCGGGATCCTTCCGCACCTTCGGCAAGTCTCGATATAAAGGCATTTTCCTCAAGCTTCTCGACGGATCCGAGAACAACGTACTTTCGCGGATCGTCCTTCTCGCTGAGCAGATGCCACCATTTCTTCTGCTCGACAACGCCTGCCCGATGTACTGCTACCGGTATGGTTACTTCCGCCATACCGCAGGAATACCCGTCCGGATCATGTTCGCCTGAAAACCCCTGATCGCCGCCAGAAGCACTTCTTCGATTGGTTGCATAAAAGACCCTGACCGAGCAGGGCTGCACATCGGCGGCAACTGCGCTGCCGAGCTTGCTGCCAGTCGAAAGAGAAGCGCTTGTCAGCAGGTTTCTGTCATCTTCGCTGACGAGTTCGCCGGCATAGCCCCCTCTGGTTTTTGCAACCGTTCCGGTATCGAGCTGGGCACGTGCGACAAGACTGCGCACGTAATCGTAAGCAGGAGTATCTTCTACAAGGTCGAGAAGATCATCGATCAGAAGGTCGAGTTCATCGGGCGATTCTGCCGCTGACATTTTTACGGCAAGACCGGCAAGCGCGTCGTCGCGCAGCGTGTCGGGCGCGCCCATCCTTATGAGTACGCCGTCCCAGTTACCGAGCAGGGTATCAAGCAGCGCAAGTTGCTGAACGAGTTCCGTCATAGGGTTACTCCTTTCCTGATATGGTGAATGCCGCCCAGTAATAGGGCGGAGCAAAGGGTCTGAAATCCGGATCGAATTTTCTGAGGGCTGTCCTGATTCGTCCTGCAAGAGGACCTGCGGGAGGAGGAGCGTTTTTCATCTCCCGCATGATGTCCATGAGCTCCTGGGCAGTCACGCCCCTCAACCAGTTCTGGGCCGACCTCAGCGCGTGGGCAGGCCGATGGTTGCCGGATGCACGTTCGCGATAAAAGCGTCCGGCCAGCAACGCTGTGGCGGCATCGTCCACAGGCCAGAGCGTTGCAAGTACCGATCCCGCACCGGAATGGAGGAATGCTGCCGGAAAACCGAGAAATTCATCAGGGGTGGAACTGATACGCGACATTGCAGTTTCGCAGGCGGAAAGCACGACAAGAGACGGCGCTTTGTGTTCGATGGCGGGAATGAGCCGTTCAAGAGAAAGCTGCTCGCCGGCAGCCAGCAGCAGTGAGGAAGAGAGCGGCCTGTTGAGATCGAATACCGCATGTGTCGAAAAATGGGCTATGTCCGCATTCCCGATGGCATCGATCACCGCGTCTGACGTCGCATCGTTTCCGTGCAGAAGCCGCAGCCCGTGTCCTGCGCGGAATTGTTCGACCCACAGGCACTCCAGTTCGCTGAAGTCGAGATCACCGCAAGGATTTACCACAAGCAGCAGTGAGTCCTCGGGTCGCCCGATGCCGGGTTCTCCGGAAAGAAGCGACCTGAAATCAGGAGCATAACGAATGGTAAACCTGTCGATCAGCCAGAGCTTCGAACCTGCCGGATCCTGATGCCATGCCGCATGCACGGGAAAGACACCGCTGCCTCCCTGGGGAAACCAGACAAGTTCGGCATTTTCTGCAATACCCATATCCTGCAGGAGATCGAGCAGCGGTTCCCATAGTTCCCGGCAGAACGTTTCGCCGACAGTTTCTATCATACGACGCCACGCTTCATGTTCGGAGTTCCTCATGTGGTAGGCCCGAAGCCACCCGCCGAGAGCTGCTGCGTCAATGCCTCCGCGCTGAAGTTCCATCAGCCGTTCCTTACCGAACGATGGCAACCAGAGTACCTCGATCCGTTCAGCGGTGACGACAATCACAGCGCCTTCGCCGCATGAGAAATTGCTCACAAGCAGCGCGCCGCCCAGCGGAACGATCGATCGGATCGCAGCCATGGAGAGGGGGGCATCGTCCGACCGCCAGAACCGGCTTTTCCCTTTTTCAAGCTCGAAAAGGGCATTCTCATTATCTCCGAGTTTGAGAAGGGTCCAGGAAAGCAGCGCGGAGGTATCCCTGAACTCCCATATCCGCTGCATGCGCCCTGCTCGGCTTTCGGCAAAAAGAAGAGACGATGCTGCCGCTTCGAGCGCCTGCCTGAAGTACCCTGCTGCGCGTTCGAAGCGGCCAGCAGCAAGCATTCCCTCTCCGGCAACCTGCAGGACAGAGCGGCGATCGGAGAGATGCTCGGCTCCCGGTATCAGCGCAAGAGCGGCTTCAGCATGTGCGGCAAGCCGATCCGTGTTGCAGGGTTCGCCGTGCTGGACAAGTTTCAGCAATGCGTTTGCGCGAAACGACTCGACGCTTGCCATCAGCGCAGGCGATCGTACAGGATCTGTCAGGTCTGCCGATTCGTCGCAGCAGGCAAGGCACTCCCGTACGCGATCGGCATCAAAGATCCTGCCGGGAGCCATCATCGTTTTGGCAAGGTGGAGCAGCGCTTCAGCCCGAACGGGCGCGGAAATATCTCCAACAGCCGCATCGAGCGCAAGACGGGCATACCGTTCCGCCTGTTCCTGATTTTGGCGATCATCGATACCGCCCCGGAACAGATAGCATTCGGAAATACCGATGCAGGTGGCGATCCATGTAGTGCCGTCAGTTATCTCAAGCAGGCGGAATGATTCAAGATGCAGCCGAAGCCGCTCCTCGAGTACCGATCCGAAATCGGCATCCGGTTCGTCGCCGACAGCGATTGCCAGCTCGTTGTTCGCAGCGGCCCAACCGCAGCGGTCATCATCGCGGTCGATCTGCAGAAGTGCCTGCCGGAGATGAAATACCCGTTTCTCCCGGTTTTCATGCGGATCGCCGGCAGAACGAAACCGGTAGAGCACGGCAAGCATCGAAGAGAGAAATGGCTGGGCGGCAACGGCCGATTCAAGATGCATGACGGCTTCGTCAAGCTCTGTCGGGCCGAAAGGCTGAAGGTTGACCATAAGCGAACCGATCCCGCTGTGGCAGGCAACCCATGAATCGTAGTGTTTCACCGGATCCCAGACCGTGAGCGCATCCCGGTAAGCCTCAATGGCTCCTACCGGGTCAGTGTTTTCGGAGTACTGCGCATACAAACATCTGAAAGCCGCCCACTTTTCCGGTTCTGCTGCCCTGTCGACAAGCGAACCTGCTTCCTGAAGCAGTTCGGCTGCCTGTTTCGGATGCTGCGACTTGTCAAGCGCGTCATACTCCTTCATAAGGGAGTTTAATCGCTCTATGTCCTGTTCGTTTACAGGCATATCGGACCCGGTTTGACTTGAGGAGAGTACTGCGGTTCCTATTCGTTTCATATTACGGATAAAATCCCGTACCGAAAAAAAAGTTCGCTTTGAGCAGGAGATCCGTATCCTGTTGCGGCTTTAAAAAAAACGATGTATTGTTTCTTTCGGCATCCCGAGGCTGCTCTCTTGTACCTATTCGGTACGTCTCCCGGTTTGCAGCAGACTGATAACGCATGAAAACAGCTCATCAGTATGACACACGCGACCCTGACGAACAATTACAGAACTCTTTCTTGCGATGACGACATCATCTCCGGCACCCTCCGGCGGGTGTTCGGGTTCGGCGGGTTTCGGCGCGACCAGGAGAGAATCGTCAGGGCAATCCTTGAACACAGGGATGTTTTTGCCGTCATGCCGACCGGAGGGGGAAAATCACTCTGCTACCAGCTGCCGGCCGTGCTGATGCCGGGCACCTGCCTTGTGATCAGCCCCCTGATTGCGCTGATGAAAGACCAGGTTGACGGTGCGCGCTCAAACGGCATCCGTGCCGCATTCCTGAACAGTTCGATCTCTCCGGCCGAACAGGACGATGTCCTCGGGCAGCTGCATTCGAATGCGCTCGATCTGCTCTATATCGCTCCGGAACGGTTCGCGCTCGAGCGGTTCCGCAATATTGCTGCCAGGTCACGAATCGCGCTCGCGGTTGTCGACGAAGCGCATTGCATTTCGGAATGGGGCCACGATTTCCGCCCGGATTATCTCTCGCTTTCAAGGCTGGTCGAGATGTTCCCCGATGTCCCGGTTGCCGCATTTACGGCTACGGCTACCCACAGGGTTCAGGACGACATACAGATGCGGCTCGGCCTTCGCGATCCGCTTGTCGTGCGGGCTTCGTTCGACCGGCCCAACCTGTTCTACGATATCCGCTTCAAGGAAAATGCGGCAGAACAGCTCGTCTCGATCCTCAAAGCCAATCGCGACAAGGCCGGCATCATCTATCGCACCAGCCGCAAAAGCGTCAGCGACACCGCTGCGATGCTCCGCTCGAAAGGGTTCCGGGCCCTTCCTTATCATGCCGGCCTTGGCGACGAGGAACGGATACGCAACCAGGAGGCGTTCATCCGCGACGAGGTCGATGTGATCGTGGCAACCATCGCCTTCGGTATGGGCATAGATAAATCGAACATCCGGTTCGTCGTTCACGCAGACCTGCCGAAAAGCATGGAAAACTACTATCAGGAGACAGGCCGGGCGGGCCGCGACGGCGAACCGGCCCGGTGCATCCTGCTCTTTTCTCACGGGGACATCCCCAAAGTACGGTTCTTCATCGACAGCGTCGCAGACGAGGCGGAGCATGCCAGAGCGCTCGCCGCATTTTCGAAAGTGGTTTCGTTCGCGTCTTCGTCGGTATGCCGTCGCAGGAGCCTTCTGGACTATTTCGGTGAAACCTATCCGGAAGAAAATTGCGGAAACTGCGACGTCTGCACCGGATTGCATAAAACCATTAATTGCACCCGGGAGGCGCAGATGCTGCTTTCGGCGATAGTGAGAACCGACCAACAGTTCGGGGCATCGCATATCATCGATATCGTTACCGGCAGCACAAACAGAAAAGTGCTCGATTTCGGCCACGACCGGCTGAAAACCTATGGGGCAGGAAAGGGAAAATCGAAGACGTTCTGGAAGCGGCTCGTTGACGAACTGATCGCTCGAAAAATCGTTTCGAGGGCAGAAGGGCTCTACCCGGCGCTCTATCTTCTGCCGGAAGCTTCGCGCGTGCTGAAGAACGAAACGGAAATCGAAATGGCGGAGGTCGTTGAAACCAAACGGAAGAAAAGCGCCCTTGCGGCCGCAGCGCCGCAGGAAAACGAAGAACTTTTCGAACTGCTGCGTTCGCTGCGCAAACAGATAGCCGACGAGCAGGGCGTCCCCCCTTACGTGGTATTTTCCGACCGGTCTCTTCGAGATATGGCTTCGCTGCTTCCAAAGGATGAAGAGTCCATGCTTGCGGTTACCGGCGTCGGAGAGGTCAAACTGCGGCGTTACGGCAGACAGTTCATATCCTGCATCATACGCTGGTGCGATGCCGGCCATAACGGAAAAACGCCATGACTGCGAGCGAGCGGGCATCCTTTCACGATCATTTCTCTTCGGTATCGAAACAGTATGCCCTGTACCGTCCGCACTATCCGCAGGAATTGTTCGACTGGCTGGCGTCGGTCGCTCCCCGACGAAACCTCGCATGGGACTGCGCGACTGGAACAGGCCATGCAGCAATCGGACTTGTCTCCCGCTTCAAACAAGTCATTGCTACCGATGCCAGCCCCGAACAGATCGCTGCAGCAATACTGCATCCCGGCATAACCTACGCTGCCGCGCCTGCCGAAAAATCGGGACTCGACGACGGATCGGTTGACCTGATAACGGTTGCGCAGGCATTGCACTGGTTCGATACAGCGCGTTTTTTCAGCGAAGCGGAACGGATTCTCGTGCCCGGAGGCGTCCTTGCCGTATGGACATACGGTCCTCTTTCGATAGAAGACGAACAGATTAACGCTCTTGTCAGGGAGTTCGCCTCGATGACGCTCGCGAAATGGTGGCCTGAGGAATGGAACCATACCTCTGCCGGAAAAAAAACGATACCGCTTCCTTTCGAAAAACTGGAAGTTCCGGAACTGGCCATGACTGCCGACTGGACGCTCGGCGAACTGGTCTGCCATATGCGTACCTGGTCTGCCGTCACGCGATATATCGGGAAAAACGGTATCGATCCTGTCTCTCCGGCAGCAGAAGAACTTTCGGAATTATGGAGGGAACGGGAAGAAAAACGAAGAATAATCTGGCCGTTCATGGTTTCTGCCAGCAAAAAAAACGGCAGATTTTCAGATGATCGATGAAAAGGCCCCTCGCGGCGAAAACGTATTATGTGCCTCAGGGGCTCAGCGTGCTGCTCCCGTCGTGCGCAGCGCCCTGCGATCCGTTGCCTGATGCAGATCTCATGCATTCTTCGCAACAATCTCCCGAAAGGGGACCAACGCTATCGTCACGCCCGGCTTCATGTCTCTGGTCCCGTTCTTCGCTCCCCGGATGAGCTTTATTGAGAGCGCACCGGTAAAAAAAAGGCGATTTGTTATCGGGGGCCATAAACCCTCCGGCTGAAGCTCTCTACAGAAAATACACGTCGGCAATCCGACGCAGCCTGCTCGAAACTGCTGCATTTGCCACTCATGGCTTATTCAAATTATATCGTTACACTCCGCTGCGAGCTCTATACGTCGCTTTACCATATCGAGCGAGGGAAAATCGTGTCAACCAAACTGGTTTGCACAGACACCCTTTCCTATGCATTATATAACTATATAACTGATATACAAAAGAAAAAATCCGCCAATCGCTTAATAAAAAGAATCTCTGCGACGAAAGTAAAAATACATATAATCCTCTGCGGTGCAGGAAGGCGTTTCGTGACAGACCAGCAGCGTCGATATCAGACGGAATTTCGGTTCGAACCATTCTGCGATAACAGTCTCGTCATATCGCACGACATCCTGGCAACTGCAGCGTTTCGGGCCGCTCGGAGCAAAGGTTGCAAGCACCACATGGCCACGTTCATCAAGGCACGAGTCGAGCGTATCGAGATAGCGTCTCCGATCGGCATGATCGACAAAGAAATGGAATACAGCCCTGTCGTGCCAGAGGGCAAATCGTTCAGAAGAACGAAAATGGCGGATATCCTCAATGATCCAGCTTATTTTTCTTTCCAGGCTCCCCAGCCTGCGCTTCGCGCAATCAAGCGCTTCCCGCGAACAGTCAAGTACGGTAATGTCGGTGTACCCTGACTGCAGCAGGAAATCGCCAAGCAGAGAAGCGCCGCCGCCGACATCTATTATCGGACTGTCCGGACCGATACCCGTCGCCTCTATCATGTCGAGCGAGGCCTGCGGTCGCTCCTGGTACCAGCTCAGCCGATCATGCCGGTTTGAAGCATATACTTTATCCCAGTAATTTCCAGGGTCATGCGGTTTTTCCGACGAAGTATGCATATCGAAGATTATTTAACGACAAGTGAATGTGTTTACGATGGATCACCTGATCTGCCGGCATTTCTTAAACCCATGATCAGTTGTTTTTGCAGATAGATTTACCAATTTCGACGGTATCGGGAATCTGATCCTCGATCTCTTCTCTGGTGCCGATCAGGTAATCCCGCACAGGCCAGCCAAGCGCACTCCTTTTAGCGTCGAGCATCCGCAGTATATCCTCCGCGGTACGGTAGGGATCGGGGTTCCAGTTAAGCGCGGCGCCAACCATGCCGCGGATCCGGTTGCTGACGAAGTCAATAAACCGGTCGGACGCAAGGGTGTTATCCTGCACACATGAATAGGTTTCGATGCCGTTCATCACGAATGCGAAGCGAGCGCCCATGGTTTTTTCGGCCGCAGGATCGGCGGCCACCATGGCAAAGGGCATGGCGGGATTCGCCTGTCCGGCTGCATTAGCTGTGTAGGCCATGATCTGGCTTGCTCTCGTGCTGTCTGTGCATGCCCCGACATGCAGCACCGGAGGAATATCAAGATTCTCGACTATCTCCTGAAGCCCGGAACCACAGAGTTTCGAGGCATCCGGATGAGCCAGACCCGCGAACAGAAGCCCCATGCCGGAACATCCGTGAGCCGTGACAAGCACATCGTTCTTGATGAGCTGTCGGGCAATGATGACCTGGTTGCGCTCGAAAACTGCACCACGGATGTTGCCGCAGGAGCCGAAATTGACGATGCCCCTCAGCTTACCATCCTTCAGGAGGCTCGCAAGGCCATGAATCTTTTTCTCAGGCATCGATCCGTCGAACAGCCGGGCAACCTCCTCGACACTGAACCCGAGCTCTACCTTGGCCCTGATATCCGGTATGTGTACCTTCTGGGCATCCCTGTTGCGATAGTTGTCGATGGCAATGTCGAGAATCTGTTCGGCAAGTTCATAGATTTTATCGAGATTCTTCAGATAGTAGTCAAGTTCCAGCACAATGGCCCCTTCCTTCCGTCCTGAAGGGGAGGTGGTGATCACTTTGGTATGGAAGCGCCTGGCGACAGGCATCATGCCAGGAAGCACATCCTGCTGATCGACAACAATGGCCTCGAACGCACCGGTTGCCACAGCCATCTCTGCCGACGAAGCCATGGCTACGAGCGGAATGCCGAGGTCACGCTCGACAAACTCTCCGCCGGTGCAGCACATGCCGTAGAGTTTTATATCCTCAGCGCCAGCGGCTTTCACTTTCTCCATGATTTTCGGCGTACCGACGATGTCGCAGATGGCGAATGCCACCATGGGCGCATGGCCATTGATACCCATGTTGATGCACCCCTCTTTCTGTATACTGCCAAGGTTAACGTTGAGCTTCGAGCGCTGCGGCAGCCCGTAGACGATGTCGGTAGCAAGTGAAGTCGATACTACGGTCGTCATCGCATAGGCCACTACCGACCGCATGAAGGCCTGCATGTGGCTCTCGAAATCGGAATCGGTGCCATGGCTTGTGAGATTGTTCACCTCGAAGCACTCATGGTACGGACTGATGGGAATGACGCCGAGCTTCTCCCAGAGCGACGATCGCTCCTTCTGGGCAAGAGAAAAAATGGTGTCGTGCCGCTTCGGCAGCGAACGCTGGAGGTCGTCTATGAAACGGTCTGCGATCTCGACGCAGAGTTGCTCCACGCTCTTGCCTTCGGTATCGAATCCGAGCACCTTTGCAACGGCCAGAGCCTTTTCAGGGCTCCTGATGGGAATCGGCGCAGTTCCTTCACCTGCTGCCTTTAGCGCAATGAACACCTCACGGGCGTGAGCTCCGTGCGCCGCCATGCCGGAAGCAAGGCGGCGCAGGGCATTTCCTGCCACGATGAGATCGACATCCTTGCCGCAGATCGAGTAGGGATGCTTTTCATTCACCCTGCATGGCCCGTACGAGCAGAATGCGCAGCATGCCCCGGTAAGTCCGAATCCGCATTGCGGATGCTGCTGAAGGAAGCGGTCGAATGTATTGGCTATCCCTGCTTTATCCATATGGCTGACCATCTCTGCGACTGCCTTGTTGGCCGTATGCCGTATCACTTCCTCCTTGCTGTAATTGAGCTTGTGCACAAGCTTCATTCTCTCGTTAAGCGGCATTCCCGGTCGATATTCCGGAGCCTGTCTCGAACTGGTCAGCTCGTCTTCATAGCGGTACACATTTCCTTCTGACATGATCCCTTGCTGTTTAATGATTCACTGAATTAGCCGGATACCCTTTTTGAAGGATCAGGGTTTCGCCAGTTCCCGGATATACCGGACAAGCTGCCGGATCTGTTCATCGGTCAGGCTGTTGCTCCAGGCGGGCATATATCCGGCACTCGCTCTCGACGTATCGGCAATACCCCCTGAGATGATGGCATACAGTTCCTTGTCGGTCATGGCCTGAACGGCATCGCTGCCGAGAGGACGGATTGCGATACCGAGCTTTCTCGATATTTCGCCGTCACCCTCTCCGTCACGGCCGTGGCACATGATGCAGGACATTCCGTAGATATCGTCAGCGGTATTCCCGGATTGTTTCTCAAGCTCGACAGGGCGCTCCTCGTTCAGCACACGGACATAGGCCACAATATCCATGATCTGCTGTCGCGTCAGCTGCATGCCGAAAGGACGCATATGGATGGATTTGCCATGGGCAATGCCTCCCTTGCTGATGAAGTCATAGATTTCCCTGTCGGTTTTCCTGTCGAAGTATCCCTTGTCGGTAAGGTCCGCAGGAGGTGCCGAAAGAGATGCGGCGTAAGGACCGTCGCCTTTGCCGGTCTGGCCGTGACAGATGAAGCAGTACCCGAGATAGAGGCGCAGGCCGTCAAGCGGATGTTCTGCGGCAGAGGCCTGCCATTCTCCGGTTTTTTCTGTCGGGCTCTCAGATGGGTGGGGACCGGAACAGCCGGAAAGGGCTGCGGAGAGCATGAGCGCGCCGCCCAGAAAAGTGGCTGTCCAGCGGCGGTTCCTCTCAGTATGTTTTCTCATGGCAGTATGGGTGACGTTATCCGTTAAAATACCAGATCGAGTTCCTCGTCCTTGAGCGACGAATAGAGCTGGATGATCTGATCGCGAATCGCACCGAACTCACGATCGGTGCGGCAGACCAGTTCATGACGGGGACGTGGCAGGGTGTTGGTAATGATTTTCTTCACCCTGCCGGGGTTGATATCCATGACGCAGAGCTTGTCAGAGAGAAAAATCGCTTCGTCCACATCGTGGGTTACGAAAAAGATGGTGGTGCGGGTTTTTTCCCATGCCTTGAGAATCTGGATCTGCATCTCCTCCTTGGTGAGCGCGTCGAGCGCCTCGAACGGCTCGTCCATCAGCAGGATTTTCGGCCTGTTTGCCAGAGCCCTGGCAATGGCCGCCCTCTGACGCATTCCCCCGGATATCTCGTGCACCATTCTCGACTCGGAGCCTTTGAGACCGACAAGTTCGAGCTGTTCCTCCGCGATTTTCCGGCGCTCTTTTTTGCCGATTCCTTTCAGTTCGAGACCGAGTTCAACGTTTTCAACGACGCTCCTCCAGGGCAGGAGCGCATACTCCTGAAAGACCATCCCCTTGTGCGGTCCGGGTCCGGACTCTTCCTTTCCGTCGAGAATGACGCTGCCCGAAGACTGTTCGAGCAGTCCGGCAACGATCTGCAGCGTCACCGACTTGCCGCATCCGGTCGGTCCGAGTATGCAGACGAACTCGCCTTCATTGATGCTGAGATTGACCTTTTCGAGTACCCGGAACTCGGCACCGTCCTTCATGAAGGTTTTCGAGACATCCCGGAGTTCAAGCAGAGGCTTCCCGGACAGAGGGCTCCCGTTCATCGATGTAATCATGGCCTGATAGTGCTGGTGTTAGCTGATTGCGCAGGTCCTCAGTCCTGCATCCTTTTTGATGACGTTCATGACCGTTTCGCGAAACTCGATGAAACGATGGTGAAAATCGAGATCGCGAGCGGCGCTGCCGAGACGGGGCCGGGGCAGTTCATTCTGGAGAACGGCCTCTATCGACCCTTCGCGGTTAAGCACGACAATCCTGTCGGCCAGTTTGACCGCCTCGTCCAGATCGGAGGTAACGAAAACAACCGTATTTTTTTCTGTCTCCCATATGCGGGTAATCTCCTGATGCATGGTCATTTTCGTTTTCGAGTCCAGCGCGTTGAACGCTCCGTCCATAAGCAGAATAACCGGTTTTATGGCAAGGATCATGGCAAGCGAAGCTCTGCGCTTCATGCCGCCCGACAGTTCGCCCGGATGCTTTTTCACCGCGTAGCCGAGCCCGACCATATCGAGGTACTTCATGGCTTCGGCCTCTCTCTCGCTTCGACTCACAGGGTTCTTCCTGAACTCGAAACCAAGTTCGACGTTCTTCAGCACGCTTCGCCATGGAAGCAGGGCATATTCCTGAAAAATCACTCCGCGATCAGCGCCGGGACCGGTAACGGGTTCCCCTTCGAGCAGTATCGTTCCCGAGGTGGGAAAATCAAGCCCGGCCATCAGGTTCAGCAGGGTTGATTTTCCGCATCCGGTCGGGCCTACGATAACAAGGAATTCATTTTTCATGACGTCGAATGAGCAATCCCGGAGTGCATGAAACTCCCTGCCGTTTTTTCTGTAGGTTTTAGTCACCTGCCTGAGGCTGATGAGTACTGTGCTTTCTGTGGTCATAATTGTCTCCCGGCAGGTTAGATCTTCCACGAAAACTTGCTGATAAGCCATCTGTTTGCAGAATCGAGCAGATAGCCGATCATGCCAATGACCATGATGGTCGCCATGAGCTGGTCGTAACGGAAACGGTCGCGGGTATCGAGAATGAAATACCCCAGTCCGTCAGAAACCCCGAGCATTTCCGCCGGTACGAGAATGATCCAGCTCACTCCTACGGCAAGCCGCAGGCCGGTCAGCATGTCCGGCACCGCAGCCGGAATGATGACCTTTCGGAGAATGCCCATGTCGAGCGCTCCCATGGTTTTTGCCATGTTAACCCAGAGCGGACTGACCCGGCCGGCGCCATGCGAGGTGTTGAGAATCAGCGGCCAGATGGCTACAAGCCAGAGCAGAAAGACGACGGATACGTCGCCGACACCGAATATGATAATGGCTATCGGCATCCACGCAAGAGGCGAAATCATGCGCATGAACTGGAAAACAACGTACGTCAGCTGCTCGATTCTTCTGAAATAGCCCACCAGCACCCCTATGGGAAGGGCGACCACGACGGCAAGCGACAGGCTCACGAGCACACGGCGCAGACTCGGCAGCGCGTGGTGGAGGAGTTCGCCGTTTTTAATCATCTCGATGAGTGCCAGTATTGCCGCCAGAGGGGAAAACGCCTCGCTGAAATCGGCGCCGAAAAGTTTGAGCGAGGCGGCGATCTGCCATACGATCATGAAAAGGATAACGCCGAGCACATAAAAGCTCCTGTCGGCGACAAGGGCCATGAGCCCGGTGCTGTTTTTTTGACGGGTGTCGTTCTGTTTTGCCATAACCTCGGGGAAAAATGGTTTCGGGTAACTGCCAGGAAAAAGCAACGGGAATTCTGCCGGCACGCAGAAACGTGCCGGAGATGATCCTTTCGATTGCGGAGACCTTCGCCGAAGCGAAGGAATGAGCTGCCCCTTATACCTTGATGAGCTCCTCCCTGACAGTCGGCATCTTCGCATCGACGCCGGCAAACAGGGCGAGGCCTCCGAGTTCCGCTGCCGCAGCCTCGACTCCCGCGGTATACATCAGCTCTTTGTGCACCTGCAGAGGATCGAGAGAGTGCAGAAAACTGACGTCGCCTTCCATTTTCGTCAGCTTCATCATTTCCACGATATGCCGCGTAGCAGACTCGAACTGATAGGGCACGTAGGATAAACGTTTTGCCTGCCATTCGGGATGCTGGATAGCGCCCGTGCCGCCGCTCGCACCGTAGGTTTCAAGATCGTACTTCATCATAGCCCGCTTGACGATTTTCTCCGGAAGCGGCAGGTACTGCGCTCCGTCTTTCGAAAGGATGTGCGCTGCCTGTTCGGGATTGTTCAATGCCCAGAGTTCGGCTTTGACAAGGGCAAGAATAACCTTGTGGGACCACTCGCGATCTTCGAGGTCCTTTTCATTCATAACGGCCACGCAGCAGGGATGGTCTTTCCATACGTCGCCGGTAAAACGGACTATTTTCCCGTTTGCAAGGAGTTCTCCCGCAGCATTGAACGGCTCGGCAACGATATAGCCATCGATGGCCTTCGATGCCATTGCTGTAGGCATGTCGGGCGGGGCCATGACAAAGAGGTTCATCTGCTTGTCGGTGAGAGGAGCAGTCTTGTTCTGGATGACGGTCTCGATACCGTATTCGCGTGCAATCATCTGTATGATGATGTTATGCATGGAGTACCAGTACGGAATGGCGATCTGCTTGCCGCCAAGATCGGCATAGGAGTTGATGCCGCTATCCTTGCCAACCGTAATTGCCGAGCCGTTGATATGATCCCAGGCAACGACCTTGACCGGAAATTTCTTGCTGTAACGCATGTAGATAGGGATCGGCGCGAGAAGGTGGGTGAGATTGAACCGCCCGGCCATGAACGCTTCGGCCATCGGAGCCCACCCGCGAATCAGAACCGGCTTCTCGGACGCCAGGCCAAGCTCCTTGTAGTAGCCCAGTTCATGCGCCAGAATAATCGGGGTTGCATCGGTAATAGGCAGATAACAGCTGGTGACTGTTTTTGATGCGGATTTTCCGGCTGACGTACTGCCGCCCTGATCCGAACCTTTTGAACAACCCTGAAGCAGCGGGTATCCGGCAAGCATGGCGCTGAGACCTACTGCAGAAGTTTTAAGAAAATCCCTGCGGGTTGGCGCGTTTTTCTCCTGGCTCATGACGACCTCCTTTATTTCGGTTACATGTGGTTACGGGCTTTTTCGAAAAGAGATGCAACATGGATGGCATACAGGCATCATCAGGCAGCAAAGGTAATCGCTCTGTAAAAGGAATGCGGGAAAAACCGGCATCTGAATGGCAGAGAGCGCGGCACTGAGAATTGTTATCTGTCTGACGAGAACATAATCGGAAACCAAACCGGACGGCAACACACGCCTCACGATGAATATCCTGTGTATTGAAGACGAAAAGGCAAAAACCGAATGTATAAAGAGGAGATCCCGAGAAAAGGGGGAAATAAACTATATAATCACTTACTTATACAATTTAAAGCAGGATAAAATAAAAAGCAAAAGAAAAATAACAATTGTTAACAATCCAGGCCATCGAGGAGCATGTTGATGTGACCAGCCATTACAGGACATGAGGCATACGGGACTCCACGTTTCAGATCGGCATCGATTGCCTGCGCATCAAAGGGGATCACCGCCAGTATATCATCCGAAGCAAGCAGGGCGGCTATATCGCCGATCTGGTCACCGTCATAAACCTTGTTGACGATATAACCGAGTTTCGGTATGCCGGCCTGACGGGCAAGGGCTGTTATTTTTTTTGCCGTGTTTATCGAACGGATTCCGGGCTCGACAACGACAAGCAGAATATCGACCGACTGTGCCGTACCTCTGGTAAGATGCTCGAATCCTGCTTCCATATCAAGAATCACCCACTCGTCTCTTTCAACCATCAGATGTCTCAGAAACGATCGGAGAAGCGCGTTTTCGGAACAGTAGCATCCAGTGAGGGCTTCTTTCAGGCCGCCCATCACCATGACTCTCGTTCCGTTGACTTCCACCGAAAATTTTTCGACGAAATCATCGGTCCTTGGATTGAGCACGAAATAGCCGCCCATGTCGCCCGGTTTTGATCCGGTGCGCTCTTCGACAAGCAGTTTCCTTTCGATGAGCGGTATGATCCGACCATCTTTTTCCTGATCGTAACCGAGAGCCTCGGCAAAACTGCCGTTCGGATCGGCATCGATTGCAAGCACCGGTCTGCCCCGCTCTCTTAGAGCACAGACGATCATGGAACTGATCGTGGTTTTCCCGACACCGCCTTTTCCGCTGACTGCGATTTTCATGACAGGAACTCCCGATCTTGCAGGGTTTTATGGCAGGGCAATAATGCCGGCATAACTCCAGTGAGCCGGCAATCTGCAGTTATTCAGATGAACAGCGAAATATCGGCCTCTGCTGCATGTTCGAGATACATGGCTGCACCGGCATATTCCACTCCGTCGATGAAGTCCTTCTTTTCGAATCCGAAAACCTCCATGGTCATCTGGCAGGCCACAAAGCGCACGCCGCTCTCGATGCACATCTCACGCAGCTCTTCGATGGTGGCGACTCCCTTCTTTTTGAAGGTCTCCTTCATGAGCATGGTGGCCATACTGTCGAAACCGGGAACGTTGCCGGAAATGAGATTGGGAATCGACCAGTTGATATTCTGGAAATCCTTGCTGCCGAAGGGCATTTTCATCGGCATGGCAGGATTGCCTACAGGAGTGACTTTGAGGTCAAGATCCTTTTTCAGCAGAGGAAGACCGTAAAAGGTGAAGAATACCATGGCGTCCATATCCATGGCGGCCGCAGCGGAGGCGAGGATGAAAGGCGGATAAGCCCAATCGAGCGTACCTTTCGAAGCGATAATCGCAAGTTTCTTGGTATCAGCCATAAGTTGAACCTCTGTTCAGGATTTCTGGATATAGAATGTATAGGAACCGCCGTCTACGGAGCTTCCGACGATCTTGTGTCCGGTTCTGTTCGACCATGAAGTCATGTCGTTTGCCGAACCGGAATCGGTCGATATCATTTTAAGGACTTCGCCGCTCTGCATCTGGTCGATCTCTTTCTTGGTCTTGAGAATCGGCAGAGGGCAGTTCATTCCGGAACAGTCGAGCGTACGGTTGGCAGTGATCTCTGACATGGAACCTCCTGTTGTTTTTGCATGTTTTTAAACTATATAACCAACTAATTATATAATTATAATAACAAAAAAGGAAAGAAACAAGCGTCAACTGTATTTTTCCTTATGATAGTAACCTGCTTCACTCCTGGCGAACGCTCAGTGCCCTCCGGAAACAATCCCTGCTGCGGCAAAAACCAGCACACATACCTGCAGTATTGTGATGATGGTATAGATTGCATCCCTCTCCCCGATGAGCACAGGAACAATGAATGCAAGACAAACAATAGTTGCGGCCGAAAGGTAGATGATCGAGGCATAGCTCAGCACGTCTCCTCGAAGAACGTCGCCGGTCCAGTCCCAACCTGAAGGAACCGGTACTGTCTGGTGCAATTCCGATGCCCGGAGATGCCAGTGAGCAGCAACATCGCTGACCGATGCGGCCGACGGGAGCAGTTCGAAAACATATATCAGGTAACCGACGACAATCAGTACCATGCCGACAGCCGATGCGATACCAAGTACGGATGCGTAGGCGAGCTGTACGCGATCGGCATGAACGCTATCTTTCATTGTTGATTTGTTCATAATTTTTTCAGATTCCGAACCCTTTTAAAAGAGCACGCAGCCCCGCAACTGCAAGCAATGCGATCACAATGCGACGAACCAGATTGGTGTGTATTTTCGTCAGCAGCTTCGCGCCGATTTTCGTTCCAAGCATCATGCCAGCGATCGAAGGCACTGCGATCAGCGGGAGTACCGCGCCTTTATGAAGGTAGACCCATGCCGCAGCGGTATCGTTGATCGAAAGCACGAAAACGCTTGTTGCCACGGAAACACGCAATGGAGCCCCGAGCACAAGATTGAAAACAGGAACATTGGCAAAACCTGCTCCCAGACCGAACATTCCTGCCATGAAACCGATCAGAATAAACAGCAGAAGCCCTGCAGGCGTGCGGTGAATCTGCCAGTTGATCTCTTTTTTCATCTGCTCATCATAATATATCCCGTTAATCCGGAGGGCTGATGAGAGGGCGTCAGGCGTTCTGATGTCGGGATATGCTGAATTTTTCGATCGGTACATCACAAACGAAATGAATATGATGGTCAGTCCAAGGAGCAACTGAACGGTTTTTTCCGGCATGGCAAGACCAACCATGGCACCGGCAATGGAACTCACTGAGCCGATGAGTGCCATGGAAAGAGCGAGCTTGAGATTAGCCAGCCCTTTCCTCAGGAGTGGAGCGCCTGCAGACAGCGCTCCCGAAAGAGCGACAAGAAGACCCGCTCCACGGACGAAATCAAGGTGAAAAGGAAAAAAACTGCTGACGATAGGTACGAAGAGTACTCCGCCGCCGACACCGGCAATAACCGCGATTATGCCGAGAAGAAAGGTAAATATGAACAACAGCGCCATCCATATCCACCATGCAAGCTGAACGGAATCAGCAGAAGGAACCGATGCTGCAGCAAAAACAAGAGAAGGAATGAAAAGCAGCGCTCCCGTCAACAGGGATGACAGTATAAACCTGGAAGTCCCAGGATTGGCTACTATTGCCATGAACGTTAATTGATCAGAGGTTGAAGAAAAAAACGTCCCGCATCAGGCGGGACGGTATCGCAACACGAAAGAACTATTTCAGGTAGTAGGTCTTATCGTCAGGCCTGAAAGGACGGTTCAGCCAGAGCGGACGACGCAGGCCATTGGGTCCCGGAGCGGGTCTCGTCATGGCGAGCCACTCCTTGTAGATCTCGAAAGAGCGTTCGGTATCGACGAAAACGTCGCCGTAACGGTCTCCTTCACGGGATTTTTCAATTCGCACCTTCTGGTGCCAGCAGTGCATACCGCTTATCGGGTCGGGGTGGACCGGAAAGGTTATGTTCTGGTGCACGCCGCCGTCCGACCAGAAGATCCTCGACGAATCGGCATCGCTGCTCTCGTATGGCTGAATATTCTCTTCGACGCGCATCTTCCATTTCCCGTTGCCCTCTTTGGAGATGTTGACCCGGTTCGCCGCCCAGCGGTTGGCCTCCGGGTCCTGCTGCCTGCGCCAGCGCCCGATATGGTGCGAACAGGCTACCACGCCGGGTCGTATCCCTTCTGTCACCCAGGCCTGGTTGACAAAAAAGCCTATGTCGGTGTTAACCCTTATCAGTTCGCCGTTTTCGATGCCGAGCGAAGCAGCATCTGCGGCATTGATCCAGACCGGATTGCGATGAGCGATTTCGGCCAGCCATTTGGCGTTGCCCGAACGGGAGTGAATCAGTACAGGAAGCCGGAAGGTCGGCACCAGCACGAATTCGCCGTTACTGCGGTTCATGGTTTCCTGATGAATGTGGCTCTTGATGTATGCCGGCATTCGGTATTCGGGCCATTTCCACTCCACCATGGTTTTCGACCAGAATTCCTGCTTCTTCGAAGGGGTCGGAAAACCGGAGCATGCCTTGCCGCCTACTTCTACACCGATGCCTTTGCCGTTTCTGACGATCAGCCCGTTCTCAGGATCTACCGAAGCGCCTTCGAGGTCAGCGGAGGGAACGGCTTTCTCATGAACGTTATAAACGTTGCTCTCGACTTCGAAAGCGCCGTACTTCTGCATGTAGTCGAAAGCGGTGAGCCCCTCTGCGGCTGCGGCTTCGGGCAGGCCTGCGGTATGCTCGAAAATGTAGCGGTAGTATTCCTCGATGGTGATCTTCTCTCCAGGGCGGTACGGAGACATGCAGTACTGGCGGATACCGAGACTTCCGTCGGGGTCGATGCGCCAGGTCAGTTCGATCCAGAACTCGTCTTCTTCCCAGACCTCGCCGGGATTGGCTTCCCATGTATATCTGACCGGTTTGCCCATCCTCCTCAAGGCTGTGCGCAGCACAGGCTGGCGGAATGCGATCCACTTGCCGGCATGGGTTTCATAACTGATTATGTCGTGCCTTTCGGCGGAATGACCCATCGGCAGCACGTAGTCGGCGAAGTATGCTGTTTCGCTCCAGGTGGGGGTAAGCGCAGCGTGGAGGCCGATTTTCGTTTCGTCCTCCAGTGCCTCGATCCACGAGAAACCGTCGGGATAGGTCCAGACAGGGTTGAACACCCTGGTAAAGTAAACATCGAGCTTGCCGCGTCCCTCCTTCAGAAAATGGGGAAGCAGAAAGCTCATTTCAAAGTGCGCGAGCGGATATTCGTTCGGCATGTGAAGCGGATTCCAGAAGGTCTGGGGCTTCGGCTCGGCATGCACGTGCGGTTTGAACTTGTTCCATGCGCTTGGCGATGTACCGCCCGGCGTACCGACGCTGCCGGTCAGCACGTTCAGGAAATGGAGCGTACGCGATACCGCCCAGCCTCCGAGATTGCCGCTGCTTGCGCTGCGCCAGACGTGCGTGGAAAACTGCGTTCCCGCCGCGCCGATTTTACGGGCGACATCGACAATCATGGCTGCGTCCACGCCGCTCTCTTTCGATGCGTACTCGGGAGTGTAGTGCGCGTATTCCTTCTTCAGTCCTTCGATGAAGTTTTCGAAGGTCGCCGGCGTTCCGGGATATTCCTCCTGCAGGTAGGCCTGCCAGTTCACCCAGTTCTCCAGATAATCTCGATTGTAAAGCCCCTCGTCGATGATCACTTTCGCCATGGCGAGCAGTACGGCCGGCTCGCTGCCGGGATAGCTCGGCATCCAGTAATCGGACATGCTTGCCGTGTTGGAAAGGCGCGGATCGAGTACAGCAAGCTTTGCGCCTTTCATGCGGGCCTCGATGATGCGCTGAGCATGCGGGTTGAAATAGTGACCCGATTCAAGATGCGCGCTTACCAGCAAAATGAATTTCGCGTTGGCGTGGTCGGGAGAGGGACGATCGAATCCTTCCCAGATGGCGTAACCGAAACGCGCGCCTGACGAACAGACGTTGGTGTGACTGTTGTGCCCGTCCACGTTCCATGCCCGAAGGATCCACTCCATGAAGCCGTCATGTCCCGGACGTCCGACATGGTAGGAGATTTCGTTGTTGCGGCCTTCCATGATGGCTTTGCGCATGCGACCGGCAATATCGTCGAGCACGCTGTCCCAGCTCACCCGCTCCCATTTGCCCTCGCCGCGCTTGCCGACCCGCTTCATGGGGTAAAGCACACGGTCGGTATCCTGTATCTGGTTCAGCGTTGCCGGACCTTTCGCACAGTTCCTTCCGCGACTTGCCGGATGGTGCGGATTGCCCATCAGCTTTCTTATCTCCATGGTCTCCTTGTCGACATAGGCCAGCAGACCGCAGCCGGCTTCACAGTTGAAGCATGCGGTCGGCACCAGCATATACTCTTTCGCCTTTCGTTCCGGCCAGCTTTTCGAATCGTACTCGACCCAGCTGTCCCACCTGGAAGGAGGCGGGCAGCTTGTTTCGGCGCCCTCTTCGGCAGCGCGCATAGCCTTTCCTCCATCTCCCTCCTTGTGCAGATCGGGAACAAGACGAAGCTTTTCAGCAATTGTTTCTATAACTGTCGGTTTGTGGGTATAGCTCATAACGTACTCCGGCACATGGTTAGCTTAAGGGAATTCTCTGCGGGGCCTGAACCCAGACTTTTTCGGTATAGAACACGCCCGAGAGCCCGAGAAGCGAAGCAAGAGCAAGCATCGCAGGATCGGATGACACAAGCGTCAGGAGCAGTGGCAGCAGGTTGCCGGCAAGAAAACTGCCTGCCCAGAACTGGTTTTTCAGGCTTCCCTCGCGAATGATTTCGGCTGCGCGCTCAGCAGCTACCGAAGGGTGTTTGCCGTACAGCTCGATCAGCATGACTGCGATATGCAGACCGAAACCGACGACGAGCATCTGGCGAAGCAGGCCCGAAAACTCCGGAGAGACCCCGGTTCCAAGCCCGAGCAGCAGCAGTGCAGAACCGCCGGCAAGCAGTGAGTTAAGAAGCATGTGCACGAGCAGCATGGGGCTCTGCCAGAAATCTCGACCCTTTGCAGCGCCGAAGAGAAATGCGGTATAGATTGCCGTCACCAGCGCGAAGAACGCGCCGCCCCAGAGAGCTGCGGTTTCAAGCATGGGAATCTGAAGGAACCGGGCTCCGCCCCAAAGGGCGAGGAAAGCGCCGTATCCGGTTATGGTAAGACCGCCGCGAACCAGCCAGGAACCGAACTGCGGGCGAAGCATGACCGAGGAAAAACGGTCGGGACGATCGAGATCCTTGATAAGGAACCCGCCTGTCAGAGCGAGAAACACGAGTGACACCGCCCATGCTCCCCATTCGAGGGAAGCCGGAAGCTGCTGCCGGAAAATCGCGAGCAATGCAAAGAAGACAAGGAATACGCCCGACGAAACCGCCTTTGCGGTTACATAGGCAGGAACTTCCCAGCCCCAGACCGCTCCTTTCGAGGGGATATCGTATACCCGGCGGACCTTCGGTCCGGCTTTCGGAGCCGCATGCGCCGGTTTTTCAATGCCCGGAGCGCCTTTGCCCTTTCCGGCGAAATGGCCCACGCCTCTGGACTGCGCGCTCCAGTGATATTCCTCCTGAAGAGGAGCCTGCAGAGGATCCAGCGAGGCCCCGTCTCCGTTGATGTAGTAGAGCTTCGGCGATGTCCCTTTCTCGGGCTTGCGCACAACGGTCTGTTCGCCGGCGACCAGTGCGGCAATCTTGCCTGACGGGTCGTCGAGATCTCCCGAAACGATAGCCTGCTGGGGACATACCGTTACGCACGCAGGCTGAAGACCTACCTCCTTGCGATGCGCGCAGTAATTGCATTTGGCTGAGGTATGGGTATCCGGATCGATGTACAGCGCGTTATAAGGACAGGCCTGGGCACATGCCTTGCAGCCAATGCAGCGGCGACCGTCGAAGTCCACGATGCCGTCCGGGCGCTTCTGCAGCGCCTCGACGGGACAGATATCCACACAGGGAGGCTCGGCGCAGTGGTTGCATCGCAGTACGGTGAAATAGCGCCGTGTATCGGGGAACGTGCCTTTCTCCACATACTTCACCCAGGTGCGGTTCACTCCGAGCGGCACCTCGTTTTCGGACTTGCAGGCCACCGTACACGCATGGCATCCTATACATTTCCGGGCATCGATTACGAAACCGTAGTTCATGAACTGATACTATCTTGTTGATGAGAGCCAATGACAGCATGCTTCTCGATGAAAGCGCCACCGTCTGCCTAATATCAAGGTCGGAATGGAAGAGTCCCGCACAGTCCCGTCAGTCTCCGGAATCGAACCTTCTCCTCTCAAGACTCGAAATCCGAAGCATCAGACGCATGTGTTTCCGGCAGGAATCCATCCCGACCGAAGCGCACATAGAGCGACAAATCGCTCCATATGCAGCGATCCTTTCCGGTTTTGCTGCAGCATGCTGTCCCCGACAGCGCCAATGCCCTCGGGCATCTCTGCATATCGACCGATAACTGAGCATATCCGCATACCACACCGGAGCTTTTTTCAGACAAGCTCACAATGAGCGTATTATTATATAACTGAGTGGTTATATAATAATACATGAAACTGACACTCCCAAATTAAATCTGCCTCAAGAAAACTTTTTTATTCCAGGGAGCACATCGGTTAACCCACTGTCAATAATAACCTTAACATGCCGTCAAAGCCTTTGCCGAATGAATACTGTTTAAAAAAACGGTGGCAAAGGGAATTTTTTCCGCTGCAGATCCCTATTTTCATGTATTCTTGCGCGTTATGCGTCCTCTACGCCAACCGCACGATACAACCGATAACCATGTAAAACAGAACAATCATGAGCGCTCACATCTATAAAAAAATCGAGATCGTCGGATCATCGCAGACCAGCATCGAGGAAGCCGTCAACAATGCTGTGGCAAAAGCGGCAGAGACCATCCGGCATATCCGTTGGGTAGAAATCGTCGAAACCCGCTGCCATGTCGAGGAGCAGAAAGTCGCTTACTGGCAGGTTACCGTCAAAATCGGCTTTACACTCGACGAGAACTGAGCTGTCCAGATATCAGAAATAACAGAAACGGCTCCTCAGCGGCGCCGTTTCTGTTGATAATTCTGGATGAGGTTCCTCACGTTCCGATCCCGGTTCTTCTCCGCTTCTGAAGTGAAACACAGCAGGAAGGCAACTGATCTTGTCCCGGATGACCAGCATTGCAATCGGAAGCATCAGGCGGCCCATGCCGACTTCCGGGCGGAGAGAGAAAGTCCCGTCCCTGTGCATGAATGAAAGCGACGGCATCCAACAGGGGCCTCCATCCGAACCGGTTGTCATACCTCCGAAATCAAGACTGACGTCAGGGTGCCGTCCGTGGATGCCTATATCTATTTCCGACGATCCCTCCTCCATCATGCCCGGTGTTGCCGGATTGTTCATAACTTCCGGGTTGCCTGTGTCGCAAGCCATGCCGGTTCCGCCGAGAATATGGAATTTCGAGCTATAAAATCTTCTGTCGGGAAAACGCTATACCGAAGGTCGAAGAAAAAAGCCGTAAACGATAAACGGGGGGAATGAAAGAAAAAAGCGCAGGAGAGAGCTCTCCTGCGCGTATGACGATCAGCTGTTGAACCCGAATGACCTCAGTGTTCGGCAGAGTAGCGTTCCGGAGCCAGCGACCAGTGTTCTGGGGACATCCAGAGTGTCGAAAGCATCAGTTCGCGGATATGTGAAAACTCTTTCGGAAGGCGATCGTAGATCTTTTCGAAAAGCTCCTCATGCGAAAGCAGCTCCCGTTTCCATGCCTCACGGTCAACCGACATGAGCTTCGAAAACTTCTCCGGAGTCATCGAATCCAGACCGTCCCACTCGAGGGTATCGTACTTCGGCATCCAGCCCAGAGGGCTCTCGACGGCGCCGGCCCTGCCATGAACGCGATCAACGATCCATTTGAGCACCCGCATGTTCTCGCCGAATCCCGGCCAGAGGAACTTTCCGTTCTCGTCTTTGCGAAACCAGTTGACGCCGAAAATCCTCGGCAGTTCGGAAAGCGTTCTGCCGATATGCAGCCAGTGGTTGAAGTAGTCGCCCATGTGATATCCGCAGAAGGGCAGCATGGCGAAGGGATCGCGGCGAACATCGCCGATCTTGCCGGCTGCCGCAGCTGTTTTTTCCGAACCCATGGTTGCGGCAAGGTATACTCCTGAATTCCAGTTTGCCGACTGGTAGACAAGCGGGACCGTGTCGCCGCGGCGACCGCCGAAGATGAATGCGCTGACCGGTACCCCTGCAGGATTTTCCCAGTCCTCATCAAGAACGGGACATTGACTGGCCGGAGAGGTGAACCGGGCATTCGGATGAGCTGCCGGACGTCCGCATCCCGGAGTCCAGGGATTGCCCTGCCAGTCGATCAGTTCGGCAGGAGGAGTGTCGGTCATCTCTTCCCACCAGACGTCGCCGTCGGGAGTCATTGCGACATTGGTGAATATGCAGTTCCTGTGAAGCGTCGCCATCGCATTCGGATTGGATTTATCGGATGTTCCGGGAGCAACGCCGAAAAAGCCGTATTCGGGGTTGATGGCGTAAAGACGACCGTCTTTGGCTGGCTTTATCCATGCGATATCGTCGCCGATTGTCGTGACTTTCCAGCCTTCGAAACCCTGCGGAGGAATCAGCATGGCGAAATTGGTTTTTCCGCAGGCACTCGGGAACGCCGCCGCAACATAGGTCTTCTCGCCTTCGGGAGATTCCACGCCGAGGATAAGCATGTGTTCGGCAAGCCATCCTTCATCGCGAGCCATCGAAGACGCGATACGAAGCGCAAAGCACTTTTTGCCGAGCAGTGCGTTGCCACCATAACCGCTGCCGAAGGAAATAATGGATCGTTCTTCAGGAAAGTGCACGATATATTTCCTGTCGTTGCATGGCCAGGGAACATCCTGCTGTCCGGGCTGAAGCGGAGCGCCGACCGAGTGCAGGCAGGGAACGTAATCTGTGCTGTCGCCGAGGATTTCAAGCACCTTGCTGCCCATTCGGGTCATGATGCGCATGTTCGTGACAACATAGGGCGAATCGGTTATCTCGATGCCGATGTGCGCAATAGGCGAACCAAGAGGACCCATGCTGAAGGGAATGACGTACATGGTTCGGCCCTGCATGCAGCCGTCGAAAAGTCCGCGCAGGGTCTCTTTCATCTCTTTGGGGGCCACCCAGTTGTTGGTCGGTCCTGCATCCTGACGACGGATGCTGCAGATGTAGGTTCTGTCCTCCACGCGCGCCACATCGCTCGGATCAGATCGACAGAGGAAACTGTTAGGACGCTTTTCGTCGGAAAGTCTGATGAAGGTGCCGCTTTCCACCATCTGACTGCAAAGAATATCGTACTCTTCCTGGCTCCCGTTGCACCAGTATACGGAATCCGGCCTGCAGAGATCTGCCGTTTCCTGTACCCACTGGAGCAGTTTGGAATTTTTCACAAAATCCGGGGGATTAATCTGCACTGTGCTCATGATCGTCCTTGTTATAGAGAATTAAAAAAAAAGTCCGCAGTCGACCCGTACTGCGGACATGCATGATAACATCTATGTGAAACCGGCTTTAAGCGCTCTTGTACATTGCCGGGATCCGGATTGGTGGGGATCATTCCCGTCAGGTTATTTGAGGGTTTTCACCGATGGCTTCAGAGCCTCTACAATCATTTTCTCGAAATCGGCCTTGCTTCTTGCTCCCGGAACCACCCGTATTATATTCCCTGACCTGTTGACGACGAAGGATGTCGGTATTGCACGAAGTCCTCCTTCGACAAACCCGCCGTATGCGCTCACGATCTTCTGGTCGGCCATCATGACGGGATAAGTAATGCCGTTCGATTTTATGAATTTTTTCATCGACTCGTCGTTTTCGTTGACCGCTATGCCGACGAATGTGAACCCCTTCGCTTTGTATGCGTTCTGCAGTGCCACCATATCCGGGATTTCCGCTCTGCAGGGAGGACACCATGATGCAAAAAAATTCACGATATATGCCTTTCCTGACAGCTGCCCGGAAGAAATCCGGCGTCCGTCAAGACCTGTTCCGGAGAATGACGGCGCAATGGCGGAAGGAGCGGCTGATGCCGCGCCGACAATTAACACAAGCATCAGTGCCACCATGGCAAGAGCTTTTTCGACAGGGAATTTCATGCTTTTCATCATCATCGTATCGCTTTATAATCCTTTAAAAACTCAAATATAGGTATCAGACGACTTTTAACATACTGTTCCTGCGTTTTTTAAAAGAGTATCGGCATCCCTTATTATATCTTTGCTATTCTTTGTCGAATAAGCTATATTTCGGCTTTATTTTTGGCAAGCCAACGCCACCTTAGCTCAGTTGGTAGAGCAACTGTTTCGTAAATAGTAGGTCGTGGGTTCGAGTCCCGCAGGTGGCTCGCATCCGGTTAAGTTTCAGAAGCGAAGCAACATACAAGCGACAGAAACGCTGCCGAACAAACGTTTGATTTCACCATAAAAATCCTATCCACACTGTCACTATGCAAGAAGGTAAGATTTCACAGATCATCGGCCCTGTCGTTGACGTAGATTTTCCCGAGGGACAACTTCCGTCGATTTTAGATGCCCTGACCATTACCCGTCCTGACGGCTCCAAGCTGGTACTCGAAACCCAGCAGCATCTCGGAGAAGAGCGCGTGCGTACCGTCGCAATGGAGAGCACCGACGGCCTCGTCAGAGGTCTGAGTGTTATCAACACCGGAAAGCCCATCCAGGCCCCGGTCGGACCTGAAGTGCTCGGCAGGATGCTCAACGTGGTCGGCGATCCCATTGACGGCAAAGGGACTGTCAACTGCGTCAAAACCTATTCGATACACCGCACAGCGCCTAAATTCGACGAATTGTCGACCAAGGCCGAGATGTTTGAAACCGGAATCAAGGTCATCGACCTTCTCGAACCTTACTCCCGCGGCGGTAAAACCGGCCTTTTCGGCGGCGCAGGCGTCGGCAAGACAGTGCTCATTATGGAGCTGATCAACAATATCGCCAAGCAGCAGTCGGGCTATAGCGTTTTCGCCGGCGTAGGCGAGCGCACCCGCGAAGGAAATGACCTCTGGCATGAGATGATGGAGTCCGGCGTTATCGACAAAACTGCTCTTGTGTTCGGACAGATGAACGAGCCTCCCGGCGCCCGTCAGCGGGTTGCCCTGACCGGCCTGAGCATCGCTGAGTACTTCCGGGACGAAGAGGGCCGCGATGTGCTGCTTTTCGTCGACAACATTTTCCGCTTCACGCAGGCAGGTTCCGAAGTATCGGCTCTTCTCGGACGTATGCCAAGCGCCGTAGGATACCAGCCAACGCTTGCTACGGAAATGGGCGAACTTCAGGACAGGATCACCTCGACAAAGAAGGGCTCCGTCACTTCGGTTCAGGCTATCTACGTGCCTGCCGATGACCTTACCGACCCGGCTCCGGCAACGGCATTCACGCACCTTGACGCAACGACCGTGCTTTCGCGCTCCATTGCCGAGCTCGGCATCTACCCTGCGGTCGATCCGCTTGATTCGACTTCCCGAATTCTCGACCCGAATATCGTCGGCGCCGACCATTACAATACCGCGCAGGCAGTCAAACAGATCCTGCAGCGCTATAAGGATCTTCAGGACATCATCGCGATTCTCGGTATGGACGAACTCAGCGACGAAGACAAACTGGTGGTTTCAAGGGCGAGAAAAGTACAGCGATTCCTTTCGCAGCCGTTTTTCGTTGCGGAAGCATTCACCGGTCTTGCCGGCAAATATGTCAAACTCGAAGACACCATCAAAGCCTTCAAGGAGATCATTGCAGGCAAACACGACAATCTGCCGGAAGCCGCATTTTACCTGGTAGGCACGATCGAAGAAGCTGTCGAGAAAGCGAAAACCCTGTAATAACCACTGATTAACCATGGCGAATTCCGATAAAGGGTTTGATATTGACATCGTAACGCCCCAGCAACTCTTCTTTTCCGGAGAGATATACAGCGTTACGGCACCGGGACTTGACGGCCTTTTCCAGGTCATGAAAAATCATGCTCCTCTGCTTGCCGCGCTGAAACAAGGCAATGTAAAGCTGGTGCTTGCCGACAAAAGCGAGAAAAGCTTTGCCATCAGGGACGGATTTTTCGAGGTGAGCGGAAACAAGGCTATTCTGCTTACAGAAAGTATCGCCTGATTCAATACCTTTCATAAAAAAAATCAGCAGCCGCTGTGCTGCTGATTTTTTTTCACTTCAAATGAGAACGCTTGTACCGAAAGCCCTGCGCCGGGGAGACACCATCGGGCTCATCTCTCCATCATCACACAGCGCATACCCCGAAAAAATCCGGCAGGCGGTAACGTATATTGAAAAAAACGGTTACAGGGTAAAACCCTCTGTTCACCTCAACCGTATAGACACAGATCCGGCAATTGCTGACGAAGAAAAGCTTCATGACCTGCATGCCATGTTTGAAGATCCGGAAGTCAGGGCGATCATATGCCTGCGAGGCGGTGCCGGAGCATCGAGGCTGCTTAATAAAATCGACTACCGTATCATTGCCGAAAATCCCAAAATTCTTGTCGGCTATTCCGATATCACGGCACTCTCTCTGGCCGTCTTTTCGAAAACAGGCCTGATCAGTTTTTCCGGACCGATGCTTGCCACCGAACTGCACGGCCCTTCGCCCTATACCGAAGAGCATTTCTGGGGAATGCTGACATCACCGTCCCATGCCCGGACGTTCAGGAACCATGAAAGCCATGCGGTTACCTGCATCAGAAAAGGAGCGGCCGAAGGACGGCTCATTGGCGGCAACCTCTCGGTGCTTTCGTCAATGATCGGCACGCCCTATATGCCTGCGTTCGGCGATACCCTGCTTTTTGTTGAAGACATCAACGAACCGGCCTACAGAATAGACCGGATGCTTGCCCACCTGGAAAATGCCGGCTTGCTCGCCGACTGTCGGGGAATCCTGTTCGGGCAGTTCAGTCATGAACCGGGAGAAAGCGCTGACGATGCGCGTCTTGAGAAAGTCTTCAACTACTACACCGCGCATACGAAAAGCTGCGTTCCAGTCATGCGTGGGCTCTCATACGGACATATCAGAAATCTCATGACCATCCCTGTCGGGGTCCGCTGCCGGATGGAGATATCCGACACATCATTCAATCTTCTGGCAATCGAGCCTGCGATTGCCGGATAACCGGCAAAATCGTATAGTATCAGAACGACGCAACAGATCGAAGAATACCAACCAGAGCCATGTTCAGCAACTGGATCGAGGCATCAGATACCCCGGAAACGTTCAGGGATGAAGAAATTGCGGGTACGACGCCGCTCGATGCTTACCGGGTCGTACTCTTCAACGATGAAGATCACTCATTCGACGAAGTGATCTTTCAGATCATAAAGGCGATTAACTGCAGCAGGTCGAAAGCTGAAAAAATCACCTGGGAAGTTCACTCCAGAGGATTGGCTATCGTATTTGCCGGCAGTATCGAACGATGCATCTATGTCAGCGCCGTATTGGAGGAAATCGCCCTTAAAACCGAAATCCAGACCGGATAGCCCCCACTTTCAGATCAGACCTCTGAATCCTATTCCCCGGTAGACGACAAGATGATGCTGCAGCTGTAAAAGCGGCTGCCGGGCGCTCCAGAATGTGTCGTAGACAAATTCCACGATCTCCTCTTTCTGACGGGCATCGTACCGGTGGACGCCCGGATAGAGCATGATCATCCAGACGACTTTCATGAATTTCCCGAAATCGTCAACGAAAAATCGCACCCGGCTTGTATCGAGAAGAATCTGGTCGTTACGAAATGCGGGCTGCTGTTCGAGTTGCTTTTTAAACGTCGCAAGGCTCTGATCGTTGCGTATCCCGAAATATTTACCGGCAAAGTGGTTGTAAAGCCATGTCGTCGTCATCCTGTTGCTGCTTGAAGCGGCCATGAGAACAGCGTGCACAGCGCTTTTACGGGCGAGCAGACGTCTGCAGATGTATTCGAAAAGCAACGCCCATTCCGCGGCTTCGCAATAGTAAAGCGAATGGTGAAAGGCTATAAGGTCGAGTTTCCGCCTGTCAAGAGTATCGGTAAAAAAGCGGTCAACCTCCACAGGATCCGAAAAAACCTCTCGGAAATCCCCTATGATCGCCCTTACATGCGCGGTATGCTGTCGGGAAGCCCTATCGCTGACGACGGCCATGGCCCGGGAATCGATATCGAACAGGTAGAGTCCCCCGCGAAAAGCGGTTTCGAAGATTCGGAACTGCGGTTCCGTACTGGAACCAATGGAGAGCGCCCTCAGCGGTTTTTTGAGTGGATTGGCAACGCTGAGCGTTCTGATAACTTTTGCGAGCCGCTCGCCGATATCCACTTTGTCGTCGCTGTACCGCGACCAGATCTTGTCCTCGTCCATCATCATCGCATCGGCGCTCCTGAGCCCCGCTTCGATCATGGAATGTCGGTGCCTGTCAATCATGATGCGAACTTGTGAATGTGACGCCGCAATCGAGCGCTCTATTCCGTATGATCCCGTTCTGTACATAATATAACATCCTAACCACAGATACGACAGCGTCCGGCGCCGAGAGAGGGAATGTCGCCCGCTGATTAATCCCCCTTGGTTTGTTATATTCTTTGTTTTATTTACCTGAAACCGGATCACCGGAAGAATTTTTCCACATTTCACGAACAACCATGAGCTATTCCGAAGAAACACGCGTGCAGAACGTCAACCTGCCGCCTGATAAAGTGATGCATAAACTGGTTTCGCTGGCAAAACGCCGCGGTTTCATATTTCCGTCGTCGGAAATTTACGGCGGGCTTTCCTCCTGCTTCGATTACGGCCCCCTCGGCAGCGAAATGAAAAAAAATATCAAGGATCTATGGTGGAACTCGATGACCCGCAGCCATGCAAACATCGTGGGTATCGATGCGTCGATCATGATGAATCCGACTGTATGGGAAGCATCCGGCCATGTGGCGAGTTTCAACGACCCGATGATCGACGACCGCACTACCAAGCGGCGCTACCGGGCGGATCACCTGATCGAGAACCATATCGAAAAACTTCGCAGAGAAGGAAAAAGCGAGAAAGCCGAACAGGTTCAGATCGTCTATGAAGCCGCCTCCGGCGCACCTGACCCGAACAGGGCGCTCTACGAACTGATCGTTGCCGAAGCGATCAAAGCTCCGGACACCGGCTCCGGAGACTGGACCGAAGTGCGCCAGTTCAATCTGATGTTTCAGTGCAACATGGGAGCCGTCGCCGACACATCAGGAATCGTCTACCTGCGTCCTGAAACCGCACAGGGCATTTTCGTCAACTTCCATAACGTCCGGGAATCGTCGCGCATGAAGGTGCCGTTCGGCATAGCGCAGATTGGCAAGGCGTTCCGCAACGAGATCGTGAAGGGCAACTTCATTTTCAGGATGGTGGAGTTCGAACAGATGGAGATGCAGTACTTCGTGAAGCCCGGCACACAGATCGAAGCGTTCGAGGCCTGGCGCGAGGAGCGTTTCAACTGGTATATCGACGCCCTCGGCATCACGCCGGGAAAGCTCCACTGGTACAAGCACGACAAACTGGCACACTATGCCGACCTCGCTTACGACATCAAGTTCGAGTTTCCTTTCGGCATCGAGGAGATCGAGGGAATCCATTCGCGGACCGATTTCGACCTGAGCCAGCACCAGCAGTACTCCGGCAAGAACATGGAGTATATCGACCAGACGACCAATGAACGCTATATTCCATATGTGGTGGAAACATCTTCGGGATGCGACCGGCTCTTTCTCGCGCTGCTTTCAGATTCGTACAGCGAAGATGTGGTGGACGGCGAGCCCCGCGTCATGCTGAAGCTGTCGCCGAAAGTGGCTCCGGTAAAGGCGGCCGTGCTTCCACTCGTCAAAAAAGGCGAGATGGGTGAAAAGGCCGAGCAGTTCCGCAGTGAACTGTCCTCGGCATTCATGGTGCAATACGACGATGCGGCATCTATCGGAAAACGTTACCGTCGTCAGGATGAAATAGGTACGCCGTTCTGCTTTACCATCGATCACCAGACTCTTGAAGACCAGACCGTCACCGTACGTTACCGCGACAGCGCGGCGCAGGAGAGGATCCCGATGGAAAGAGCCAGGATGTTCCTTGCAGAAAAACTTGTCTGACAGTCATCAGTAAACGAATACCGTTGAATCTGAAACCATGCGTTACGACGTTGCCGTCATAGGAGGAGGCCCTTCAGGAGCAGTTGCATCGAGGATACTGGCAGAAGCCGGACTTGGCACGGTTCTCCTGGAGCGGAACCTCGATAATGTCAAACCATGCGGGGGTGCGATCCCTCTCGGGCTTATCGAAGAGTTCGGCCTGCCGTCCGAACTTGTTGAAAAAAAACTTTCGCACATGCGCGCGCGCTCGCCCAAGGGCAGGGTGATCGGCATGCACATGCCGAACGGCTATGTCGGCATGGTCCGCCGGGAACGGTTCGACAGCTATCTTCGCCAGGAAGCCAGCAATGCCGGCAGCGACGTTCTCGAGGGGCTGATGAGTTCCATCGAGCGGAAGGGAGAGAGATTCGTGATCCATACCCTCGGCGACAAACTGCCTCCGATTGAGGCCGACTACATCATCGGTGCCGATGGAGCAAACTCGAAAACCGCCGACGAGCTGCGCTTTCCCCCCAACGAACTGAAGGTTATCGCCATGCAGCAGCGTTTCCGGTACACGCCGGCAATCGAGAAGTTCAGCGATATCGTGGAAATATGGTTCGACGGAGAAGTCTCTCCCGATTTTTACGGCTGGATATTTCCAAAAGCGGACCACCTCGCCATAGGCACCGGTACGGAAGACAAAAAACATAACATCAGGAATCTGCAAAGGCGATTCATCGAGAAAATCGGCATTATCGAAAGACCCTATCTCGACGAGGCCGCGAAAATTCCCATGAAACCGCGGCGTTCTTTCACAGGGGAACGGGCTATACTTGTGGGAGACGCAGCGGGACTGGTTACGCCTGCAAACGGCGAAGGTATCTTTTTTGCCATGCGCTCCGGCAAACTCGCAGCTCAGGCAATGATCAATCATATCCGGCAGGGAGCGCCTCTCGATGTCTACGAGAAAGGATTCCGCAAGCTCTACGCTCCGATTTTTTTCGGTCTCGAGGTGCTGCAAAGCGTCTACTACCGCAACGACAGACTGAGAGAGAGTTTTGTGGCGATCTGCGCCGACGACGACGTGCAGCAAATCACCTTCGATTCATACCTCTACAAAAAAATGGTGCCTGCTCCGTGGAGCGTGCAGATGAAGATTTTTTCAAAGAATATCTACCACCTGATCAAGGGCAGCTGACCATCAGGAGGAGAGCTTTTCAGGAATAGCAAATGAATCTTGACCTGCTGGGACTGCTTTCGCTGCCGAACTGGTTTATCCATATTTCTTCGTCTCTTGAATGGGGGATTGCCGCGTTCATGATGTATCGTTATGGCAGAATAACGGGAAGAAAGGATATCCGCCTTTTCGGACTCTCGATGCTGCCGCACTGGACAGGCAGTTTTTTCGTTCTTGCCTATCATGTCACGACGGACAGTGTTCCGCTGCTTCTTGACCTGTCGGAAACCATCAATCTGTTCGGCAGCATCTCCCTGCTCTGGGCAACGATGCAGATCCTGAAAACCAGCGGAACCTCAAACCTCGCATCGGGCATGATGGCCGGGTTCGGAACACTGATGATCGCTGGCAAACCCCAGTCTTACATGGGCGAAGACGTTTTCGACGCTATCCTGCAGATTTCCAGCGTGGTGTATCTGACCTTCCTGGTCCTGCTCCTGAAGGTGCGAAAGAAGGACCCAACGGTTTTTTCGGGACTTACCGTTGCAGGATTCTGGTTCGTGCTGGTGTTTATAACCGTAACGGTATTCTTCATGTACCTGGCCACAGAGATTCGAGGATTTCACTCGCTGTCGCATGACGACCTGCTTCACGGATCGGCCGAAAGCCTGCTCACCATCAGCAACCTCATGATCGTACTCGGCATCCACCGTCAGACCCGACGGTATGAGGCACAATGGAAATCCGGTTCCGGTTCAGGGACGAAGCATCCTTGAATAGGCTTTCGGATCGGCAAAGAGGGCAAGCGCCCTCTGCACGACGGGGTCATCGTCGAGTTCGGCTTTTCTCGAAAGGGTTTCGTTGCCGTGCCGCATGATTTCGATATCGATCAACCGGGCGATCCTTTCGCCCTGCAGGGCTGTCAGGCTGTTTTTCATCTGCAGCAGCTCCTTTTTCAATCCTTCAAGACTTCCGGGAACTCCCGTCTTTTCGCCGTTCAGTTCTTCGGCAATCTGTTTTTCAAGCTCCTGAAGATTTCTTTCGGATGCGGAAGTGTAAGAAAACCGCTTTTCGCCGAGAAATTCGCTGAACGCTTTCAGGCGGCTTGCGCGATCTGACGAATCAGGCGAAAAACCTGCATGCGAGGCACGATATCTCGATGCAAAGAGAAATATCATCCCTTTCCGGCGCAGTTCCTGCTCATAGGCCGAGCGTTCCGGAGCCTCCACAACCACATCGGGCGTAATGCCTCCACCGCCATATACCTTGCGTTTCACCGCGGTGTAATATACCGGGAGCGGCTTTTTCTCGCCGTTTTTTTTCAGCACGCTTCTCTTTTTGTGAGTGTCGCCATGAGGTTTCTGTATAAGTCGTCCGGATGGAGTATAGTATTTAGCCGTAGTAAGCTTAAGGGTAGTGTCGTATGGCAGCCTGAGTACAGACTGTACAAGACCTTTGCCGAAAGAGCGTTCGCCAAGCACGATGCCGCGATCGAGATCCTGAATGGCGCCGGATACGATTTCGGATGCGGAAGCGCTCTCTTTGTCGATAAGCACCGCAAGAGGCAATGCGGGAACGAGAGGCTGCTGTTCGGTGCGGTAGATCTTTTCGGATTCAGGCTTTTTTCCCCGGATGGTCACCACAGTGCTGCCTTTTCCGACAAACAAGGAGGATATATCCACCGCCGCCGTCAGCAAGCCGCCAGGGTTCCCGCGCAGATCGATAATAAGACCGTTCATCGGCTGGGATCGATCTGCGGCTTCGCGCAGAAGCTTATCGACGGCCTGACGCATATCGCCGGACGAATGACTGGAAAAACTTCCGAGCTGCAGATAACCGGTACGCCCGATAATTCCCGAATAGCTGACGGTACTGACTCTTACCTCTTCGCGTACGAGCGATACCGTCCCCGGAGCTCTGCCTCCTTCGCGTTCTATATTCATGGAAAAACGGCTTCCGGTAGCGCCTTTCATAAGCTCCCGCACCTGATCAAGGTTTCTGCCGGCAAGAGGTTTTCCGTCAACGCGTGTGATCCTGTCGCCGGTACGGATGCCAGCGTTCCAGGCAGGATAGCCTTCGAGTACCGATGTGACATAGACGGCGTCGTCGAACCTGGTCATACTGAGCCCTATTCCGGTATACTGGCCGCTGGTTATTTCACCAAGCTCTTCGGACTGGGTTTCGTCAAGAAATAAGGTATAGGGGTCGAGAACCCCGAGCATACCGTCTATAGCCGCATACATCAGGACTCTCACATCAAGCGGCTCGACATAGTTCTCAGACAGTTCGCGGTAGATATCTCCGAACAGATCTATGCTTTCGGCTATTTCAGAGAAATCATTCCCGGGCGTTCCCCTGGAAGCGGCAAGCAGGGAAAGGGAGGCGACCGAAAGCGAACATGCAAGGACGACGGCGAAAAGAGCTGCTGAAACCCGCCTGGTGAATGACTGTATTTTCATTACGCAACATCTTGTTATAATCGACGCTTACCATTACCTGCGCGCGGTCGATAGCGGCCGCGCGGCTTGCGGAGGCATCCTTGCGGATGCTGTGACAAGCTAACGGAGCGCCTGTTCGAGCGCAGTGGCGCTGTCGGTTTTTTCGTCGCGATATTTGACGATTACCGGCGTATAGAGCGAAAGTCCGTGCTCGGCGGCGAACGCTCCTTTAAGCGCTCTCGATCCGGCAATGACAACGGCGCCTGACGGAATGATGAGCGAAGCGTCCGCGCTTCTGCGGTGAATCGTGCCATTGACAAGATCGTATACAGGCGTCGAACCGTTCAGGATGACTCCTGTGCCGATGACGGCGCGCTCCTGAACGATTGTGCCTTCATAGATGCCGCAGTTGCCCCCGACCATCACGTCGTCCTCGATGATAACAGGCACGGCTCCTACAGGTTCAAGCACCCCTCCGACCTGTACGCCTGCAGAGAGATGCACATTCCTGCCGATCTGGGCGCAGCTGCCGACAAGTGCGTGCGAATCGATCATGGTGCCGGCATCAACATAGGCGCCGACGTTGACATAAGCTGGAGGCATCATCACCACCGATGGAGCCAGATAGGAACCATCCCGTACCGACGAACCTCCGGGAACAATACGTACGTTATGGTCGGGAGTAATGGTTTTAAGCGGCCAGGTATCCTTGTCGATAAAGGAAAAACATCCAATTTCACCCTCCGGATGAACGCTGCCCGCGGTAAGTTTGCCGAGACGCATGCCGACAAGAATACCCTCCTTGACCCACGCATTGACGATCCATGCTCCGCCGGTCTTTTCTGCGGCTCTGATGCTGCCGTTATTGAGCATCTGCTTGAACTCTCCGAAAACCCTTCGGGCGTCCGGATTCAGGGCAAGCTCCGCCGCATTAGCGGACGAAAGCGAGATAATATCTTTTTTCAACTGTTCGTATGCTGACATTGCTGATGGCGCTTTAGGTTAGAGATCGCCGTATTCGGCAGTGATATCTTTATTGCTTCTGCGGTTGTAAAAGCGAAAATCGTCGCTGCGCAAGCTCTCGTCCGGCTTCACCCGGACAAAAACCATATGCTGGAGAAACCATTTCAGTTCGGTTTTCATATCGGTATTCTTCAGCGGTTCGGCAACCGTTGGGCTGACATAGAGATCGAGCTGCTGAAATTTCATGTTCTGCTGCAGCGCGTACTTGCGAAGCCAGCGCTCTATCTGGTTGATCGTGGTGAAACGCGCCTGCACGACACCTGTGCCGCCGCAGGCGGGACACTGATCGCCCATGCGCTGCATGAGGCTCGGCCTGATGCGTTCGCGGGTGATCTGCATGATGCCGAAATCGGACATCGGCAGAATGTTGGATTTCGCCCGGTCGTTGCGCAGCTCGGTACGCATGGAATCATAGACTTTTTTCGCGTTCTTCTGGTCGAGCATATCGATAAAATCAACCACGATAATGCCGCCTATGTCGCGAAGCCTGAGCTGGCGCACAATTTCCCGAGCGGCTTCAAGATTGGTTTTCAGGGAGTTCTCTTCCTGCTCCCGTTTGGCTGCATAGCGGCCGCTGTTGACGTCTACGACCACCATGGCTTCGGTATGCTCGATGATGATGTAACCTCCGGATTTCAGCCACACCTTGCGTGAAAAAATGGATTCGACATCCTTGGCGATATTGTAGCCTTCGAACAGCGGCAGCTTGCCCTGATAGAGCGAGACGTTTTTTTCCATTTCCGGCGCCGCCCACTGGATGTAGTTCAGCGTCTCTTTGTAGATACCCGGCGAGTTGGCGACAATCTCGGTCACGTCGGAAGTGAGAGAATCGCGAAGCACGCTGGAAATAATGGTATCCTCCTTGAAAATGAGCTGGGGCGGCGTCGCGTCCTTGAGTTTTTCCTCGATCTGCACCCACTTGGCGAGCAGTTTTTCAAGATCCTGCTTGAGCAGAGACTCTTCCTGATGTTCGGCAACGGTGCGGATAATCGCGCCGAAACCTTCGGGCAGCATGGAACGCACAAGTTTTTTAAGCCTGGCACGCTCTTTTCTCACGACAACCCTGCGGGAAACCGCTACCTGACCTCCTCCGAAAGGCAGAAGCACCATGAAGCGTCCCGCTATGGTGATATCGGAGGTAAGCCGGGAGCCCTTGTTGCTGATAGGCTCCTTGATGACCTGAACCAGTATGGAATCGTTCGGCTTGAGCTTTCCCGCTATCATCTGGGTATAGGACTGTCTTTTTTCCGCCTTTTCCTCTTCGGTCGCCGGGACCTTTTTTCCCGCTGTCCGCTGCGGGGCTCTGGCAGACGGGACAGATCCCGCTCCGTCTGCGCTGCCGGCAGCAGAAACCGAGTCCTCACCATCCTCTGCATCATCCCCGCCGCCGTTTTCGTCGTCGTCGTCATCCTCTATCAGAGCCCGATAATCCTCGCTGGTCGTGCCGACATCCGAAAAATGCAGAAACCCGTCGGATTTCTGCCCGATATCGACGAAGGCGGCCTTCAGACCCTCAACAACCTTGTGTACCCGACCGAGGTAGATGTCGCCGATACTCCGCCGACTTTCGGGACGCTCGATAGTCAGCTCCGCAAGTCGGCCCTCTTCGACAAGCGCAACCTGTATCTCATCGCCGATCTTGTTCATGAGGAGCTGTTTGTTCATACTCTTCTTCATGCGTAAACTCTGTTATAAATGGCAAAAACAGGGGCATTCCCCTTATTTACAGTTTCTCTATGGGCAGCACGCCCTGTCGGACAGCACCGCATTTCCGGGAGTACTCGCTTATAGTGCGCCCTTCGGGTTTCAATTCTTTGTCCTGAAGGCCGCAGGAGCAATTTCACCCCGCTTTATCATGGGCAGCCATTGAAAACGGGAAAATCCGCGGTATGCAGGGGCCAGAGCCATCCACATACCAGCCATGCATTTTTCAATGCCGATATGCCGGCACAAACAGCTTACAGGCCAACAAACAAGATAAGAAATATTAGCAGGAAACGGTAATTGAGATCCATCAGGACAGGCAAGAACCTCAGCCTGCAGGGTTATTGCGGATTTACGCTATATTTCATGACGGACAACAAAAACGGAGCAATCGCGCAAACCATGACAACAGATTACGAATTTCAGTTATGGCAGAACGCGGTCAGGATCTGCGGAATCGACGAAGCCGGAAGAGGCCCGCTTGCAGGACCCGTCGTAGCAGCAGCTGTTGTATTTCCGAGATGGTTCACTCCTGGAAACGGAATCCTTTCGCGGCTTGACGACTCGAAAAAGCTTTCTCATTCTCTCCGGGAAACCCTTGCCTCCGCAATCAGAGCCGCTGCAGAGTGCTGCGCCGTAGCCGTTATCGGATCCGATATCATCGACAGGATAAATATCTTCCAGGCAACCATGCTCGCAATGAACAGTGCGGTCGAACAACTTCCGTCACTTCCTGAACTGCTGCTCGTAGACGGCAACCGGTTCATACCTGCGCTCCCGATTCCATTCGAAACCATCGTCAAGGGAGATTCGAAGGTCTATTCGATCGCGGCAGCATCTGTACTTGCAAAAACATGCAGGGACGCCATCATGACAGAGTACAGCCGGCAATTCCCGGAATACGGATTCGACCGCCATTTCGGATACCCTACCGGCCAGCACATCGAAGCCATTGCAGCGTTCGGCAGAAGCAGTATTCACCGTAACAGCTTCCGGCTGAAACAGCTTGGAGAAAAATAACTTTTTCCATGACCGGGAATTTCGATCCACATTCTCTTGGCCAGCAAGGCGAGCATCTTGCAGCAGAGTACCTTATCACAAAGGGATACCGGATCGTCGAGAGAAATTACCGCGCACGACGGAATGAAATCGACATCATTGCCCTCGACAGAGGCACGCTCTGCTTCATCGAAGTAAAAACCAGAGGCTCACTTGAAAAGGGCCATCCGATAGAAGCGGTAACTCCCCAGAAACAGAAAGAGATCATCAAGGCGGCTAAATCGTACCTGCTTACCCTCGAGAACAGGGAACCGGATTGCCGGTTCGATGTCATTGCCGTATTGTCCGGCCCATTTGACGACATGCACCCGGCAGTGGTATCCATAGAACATTTCATCGACGCGTTCTGGGAAGAAACCCGCTGAAAGCGCATGCTCTCTGAATGGCACTCAAATTCCCTTATTTTGTTATCTTGAGGTTTATTTATCCACTCAGCTATTATTGGTGAATTATGCCTGATACCGGTACACAGACCCAGTCTTCCTACGCAGCAACGAACATCCAGATCCTTGACGGCATCGAACACGTACGCATGAGACCTGCCATGTATATCGGCGATATACACAGCAGGGGGCTGCACCATCTTATCTACGAAATAGTCGACAACTCGATCGACGAAACCCTCGGCGGCTACAACGATTATATCTTCGTTTCTCTCAATACTGACGGCTCGGTCACGGTGATCGACCGCGGACGGGGCATTCCCGTCGATATCCATCCGGAAAAGCAGAAATCCGCTCTCGAACTGGTGATGACCGTCATCGGAGCAGGAGGAAAATTCGACAAGGGCGCATATAAAGTCTCAGGGGGCCTTCACGGAGTCGGTGCGTCGGTCGTAAACGCCCTTTCAGAATGGTGCGAGGTAGAAGTATACCGGAACGGAAAAACGTTTTTCCAGAGATATGAACGGGGCGTTCCACAGGGAGATGTAAGGGAAACCGGCACTTCCGACCAGCGCGGCACGAAAACCACGTTCAAGCCGGATCATCAGATATTCAAAACCACGGAGTTCCGGAAGGATATCATTATCGACCGTATGAGGGAACTTGCCTTCCTGAACAAAAACCTCCGGATCGTCGTGCAGGACACAGAAGGATTGCAGGAGGAATTTCATTATGAAGGCGGCCTCAAGGAATTCGTGCAGTTTACCGATCACAACAGGGTAAACCTGCTGAAAGAGCCTGTATATGTTTACGGGGAGAGGGACTCGACTATTGTCGAGATAGCGCTGCAGTACAACGACTCCTATCAGGAAAACGTCTTCAGTTACGTCAACAATATCAATACCCACGAAGGCGGCACGCACGTAACCGGCTTCAGGAAGGCGCTGACCCGCACCCTTAATGCTTACGCCCAGAAGAACGATCTCCTGAAAAACCTGAAAATCACCCTTACCGGCGACGATTTCAAGGAGGGCCTGACAGCTGTTATCTCTGTCAAGGTTGCAGAACCGCAGTTCGAGGGACAGACAAAAACGAAACTCGGCAATTCCGAAACCCAGAGCATCGTCGAGAGCATCGTCAACGAACAGCTCGCAGAGTTCATTGAAAGCAATCCCAACGTACTCAAGCTCATTATCGAGAAAGTCAAGGGGGCAGCTCTCTCCCGAGAAGCCGCCAGAAAAGCAAAGGAACTCACCCGGCGCAAGTCGGTTCTTGAGAGCTCCGGCCTACCTGGAAAACTTGCCGACTGCTCGATAAACGATCCTGAGCACTGCGAGCTTTACATCGTCGAAGGCGATTCAGCAGGCGGCAGCGCAAAGCAGGGCAGGGACCGCAGCTTCCAGGCCATCCTTCCACTCAAGGGAAAAATCCTCAATGTCGAGAAGGCTCGTCTGCATAAAATGCTGGAAAACGAGGAGATAAAGACCATTATCCTCGCCCTCGGCACCAGTTTCGGAGAGGAAGAGTTCTCCGCCGACAAGCTGCGTTACGGGAAAATCATCATCATGACCGATGCCGATGTTGATGGCGCCCATATCAGGACGCTGCTGCTGACATTTTTCTTCCGCTACATGCGTTCGCTGATTGAAGCGGGAAAAGTCTTCATCGCACAGCCACCGCTCTACCTCGTAAAATCCGGCAAGGATCAGCAATATGCATGGGATGACGACGAACGGAACGGAATTATCGAAGCGATGAAAAAAATGCAGAAGGGGAAGGCCAATGTGAATATCCAGCGTTATAAAGGCCTCGGAGAAATGAACCCCGAACAGCTCTGGAGCACGACAATGGATCCTGCCCATCGCTCGCTTCTGCAGGTCAGCGTGGAAAATGCCCGAGAAGCGGATCAGATATTTTCCACACTGATGGGCGACAAGGTAGAACCCAGAAGAGAATTCATTGAAAAAAACGCGCGGTACGTCCGGAGATTAGATGTCTGATTTCCGGATGGTTATCTCTCTGCGCAACTCCTGTACCCAGGCCTCGTATACCTGCTGTTTCTTGTTTTCGAGCGCCAGCGATTCAAGCTGGACATAATCCTGCGAAGGATTGAGCCGGTGTGCCGATATTTTCTCGTTCAGCTGAAATATCGCATAAAACGGCTCTCCCTGGGGAGGCTCGATTTTGACCGGCTCACTGATGTCACCGCGCTTTTTAAGGGTAGCAATAATCTCCTTGAGCGGCGAACGGAGCGTAGAAAGAGGAAACACGGTTTTCATTGAAGCTGACGAAAGAACGGCTCCCCCAAGCTTCGCCGAAACCGGATCCTCGGAATACTTTCTGGCCATGTCGGCAAACGAGGCTTTGCCGGAAAGCACGTCGGACCTGATCGAACGCAGCAGGGAGATCGTACCTGCCTCATCGCTCTTCGAACGGTCGAATCCGATAAGGATATGACGAACATGCAGGGAATTGACCTCGCGGTTCAGCAGCTGTATAAGATGAAATCCGTAACGGGTTTCGACAATCCCGGACACCTGGCCCTCCTTAAGCGCATAAGCCGCATCCTCGAAACTCTGGATCAGTTCGCCCCGCTGAACGAACCCGAGGTCACCGCCAGCAGGCGCTGAACCAGGATCCTGGGAATATTTTTTTGCAAGAGCGGCGAAATCCGCGCCGCCTTTCAGTTCAGCCTGCACGTTTTCGATCATTGCTTTGGCTCGAACCCGGCTCTCCGCAGTAACATCCGGGTACCTTAAAATCTGCGAAACGGAAACACCTTCGGGAACGACCGGAAGCCTTTCTTTATTGGCATCATAAAAAGCCATTGTTTCCTCATGGGTCACGGAAACGCCGGAGAGTTTCTTTCGGCGAAGCGACTCGACAAGCTGCTGATTTTTGATTTCCTGACGAAGTTCCCTGCGGATCATGAGAGTACTTTTGCCGAATCTCGACTCCATTTCCTCTTTTGAAGAAAAGCGGGATGCAAGCAGCTTCATCCTCTCGGCAACGAGGCCATCGAGCGCACCTTCGTCAATGCCTGTACTGTCTATCCTCGCTTTAGCAAGGATGACTTTCTGGTCTATAATGGAATTCAGCACTTTCCCGCGCAGATTCCGGTCGTTTTTAAGTTCGGGAAACTGCATTCGGGTCATCATAACCCTTTCGTCGAGTTCGGAACTGAAAACAACCTCGTTTCCCGCAACGGCGACAATGCGATCAACGGTTTTTGCCGACGCAGGGGAAAGGCCGACCATGCATAAGAGCAACAATGTATAAACCGACACCATCAATTTTTTCATGCTGAACACTCCTCTTTCTTGATATTGTTTTCCTGTCTGTGCGCCTTTCCTACGAAGCGCTGCCACCTCTGAGCTTCACCGTCGATTTAGTCACCCGCAGCCAGTCGTAGACGAGCGGAGCCGCCACAAAAACGGACGAGTAGGTACCAATCAGAATGCCGGCAAAAACAGCGAAAGCAAATCCCCGGATTGCAGGCCCGGCAAATATGAAAAGAACGAGAACCGTCAGCAACGTAGTTCCGGAAGTGATGATCGTCCTGCTGAGAGTCTGGTTCAGGCTCTGGTTGATAATTGCCTCATACTCCGAAGGTTTGCGGCCGCGGATACGCTCCCTGATACGGTCGTAAACGACAACCGTATCGGTTATGGAATAACCTGCAACCGTCAGGAAAGCGGCAATGATGCTCTGATCCATTTCAAGGGGCATAAACGAAAATATGCCGCCCAGAATACTGAACAGTCCAAGTACTATGAGCACGTCGTGAAAAATCGCTATGACGCCAGCAGTCGCAAACTTAAACTCGAACCTGATGCCTACATAGAGCAGAATGGCGGCAAGAGCCGCAAGCAGCGCCTTGAACGCCGCCCACTTAAGATCGGATGCAATAGTGGGCCCGACGGATTCAATCCGCACGATTTCATGCGCGTTGTCAGGCATTCTGTCCCTTACCGCGTTGTCGATAAGCGTCTTCAGCTCGTTGGTTTCGCCGCTGAAAACGGTGCTGAGCAGAAACGATCGATCCATGCCGTACTGTTTCAGCGTTCCTGAAACTCCAGCCTCCTTGAGCACGCTCCTTACCCTGCTTACGTCGATATCTTTTTCAAACCTTACAACCACTTCCGAGCCGCCCCGGAAATCTATGCCGTAGTTGAGTCCCTTGAAAAGAAGCGATACCAGGCCGACCACAATGAGGGCGATGGATATGCCATAGGCGACCTTTCGGTATTTAAGAAAGTCGATAGTCGTGTTGTGAAGAATCCTCATGAATAGCGAGCCATTGATTGTTTAACCGAAACTTTTTGCTGAAAGCATATTCTTCGAAAGCATGAATGCGAAAATCTCCTTTGTCACCACAATAGCCGTAAAGAGACTTGCGGCGGTGCCGATCATCAGCGTAACGGCAAAACCCTGAACGGGACCGATGCCGAATGTATAGAGAAGATATGCTGAAGCCAGCGTAGTGACATGCGAGTCGAGTATCGAAGAAAAAGCCTTGTCGTAACCGGCAGTCACTGCCGAAACGATCGATTTTCCTTCTGAGAGCTCCTCCCTGATACGCTCGTAGATAAGCACGTTGGCATCTACAGCCATGCCGATGGTCAGGACGATACCGGCAATACCCGGTAAAGAAAGCGACGCGCTGAATCCGGCAAGCACCGACAGCACAATGAGAATATTGAGCACAACTGCCGCATTTGCGGCGACACCGGCAACCCTGTAATAGACAAGCATGAACATCGACACGGCAAGAAAACCCGATATCAGAGAAATCATTCCGGCCCTGATGTAATCGGCACCGAGCGAAGGACCTACCGTCCGCTCCTCGATGATACGGACAGGCGCGGGCAATGCTCCTGCCTTAAGGACGATTTCGAGGTCCTTTGCCTCCTCGACACTCTCGATTCCGTTGATTACCGAATTACCGTTCGGAATTTTCGACTGTACCACAGGAGCGCTGTAGACCGCGCCATCAAGCACGATAGCGATGCGTTTGCCGATATTGGCTCCGGTAATACGCGCCCACTTGGCCGTACCCTCCGAGTTCATCTCCATGAGCACCTCCGGCTGAGCGCCCTCAGCGCTGAAGGTGGCTTTAGCTTCTGTAATGACGCCTCCGGTCAGTTCAGCGGTTTTCCTGAGAAGAAAGACCGGATAGTAGTTCTGTCCGTCCTGAAGCTGATCGGGCCTGGCGGCAAGCAGCAGTTCGCTGTCCTGAGGCACAAGCGCCTTGATATCGCTCCGCCGGAACAGCTTTGTGACGAAATCCCGGGAATCTTCATGAACATAAACGCTGCCATTGTCCATGACCGTCAGCACATCGTAAAGCGGTCCTCCCGATCTGTTCTGCGAAACCGCCTGAGGTACAGCACCCGAGGTATCGGGCACTCCGAAAGAAAGCGCCCGTTGCGCAACAAGCGACGAATTCAGCTTGTCAAGAACCCTGAGAAGCACGTCAGATTCGCGAAGAAGCTTGAATTCAAGTTTTGCGGTTCCCTTCAGGAGGTTTCTTACTCTGTTTTCGTCGGCTATGCCTGCAAGCTCGATAATGAGCCTCCTGTTGCCCTGCGTCGTGATGACCGGTTCCGCAACGCCGTACTGATCGATACGGTTACGGATAATCTCCCGCGCTCTTGCCAGAGCATCTTCCGCTTCCTTGCGGAGCTTGTCGGTTATCTCCCGGTCGCTGTTCCTTATATCGTAGAAATAACGGCTGAGGCGGATATTTTCTTTCCTGAATTCAGATACGGTAAGATCGATGACGCTGGCATTGCTAGTTAGCGAACTCCGGCGAACCCTCTCCATAATTTCATTGAATTTCGCGTCCTTGTTCCATGCCTTCTGCTCGAAAAGATCGACCTGGTCCACTTCCATAACCAGATGCATGCCGCCTTTCAGATCAAGACCGAGCTTGAGGCTTTTTTTACGGGCATTTTCGATTTCGTCGCGATGGCTCAGGGTGAACTTCAGGCTGTCCTCGGCGGAAGCATAGCTGTCGAGCTGTTTTGAGAGCGAGTAATCTCTCCAGGAGGGCCAAAGCGACCAGATGGAGACTATGGATACCAGTACAATCAGAAAAAGATTGAAGGGCTTGTTTTTCATTATTGAAATATATCTTTTCGCGCGATGTAAATAATTCAGCCAATATATAAAACGGGGTAGTGATTAACAATCGTCCCTACCGCCCCCTTCGACAACGAAGGCATATTGCGCTGCAAGCAAAAAAAAAGCCCGGTGCGAGCCGGGCTTTTTTTCGGGATAAAACGAACGCTATCCCCAGATGTCCTGAACGATATTATTGTACCAGCCGCGAGCGAACATCGCCTCCTCGTTGAGATGATCGTCATCAGCGTCCATGGGAGTAAGACCGCCGGACCCGGGTATTTCCACAATACCGGCAGAGGTCAGCTTGTACACACCAGCTACCGAAACGCCGTAACCAGGACCAATAAGGCTGTAGCAGGTATTGACAAGCGAAGGCGGCGCGGGAACCTTACCCTGGCATAACCGGATAATCGAAGCGGCAACGACTTTTCCCTGACTGCTGGCAGCAAAACCGGATTTAGGCATCGCGCCCGCAATAACGGCATCGCCGATTACATGAATACCCGGATGAATGGTTGACTCGAACGTTATCGGATTAACCGGACACCATCCGGAAGCATCGGTCAAACCTGCATCAAAAGCGATTTTTCCTGCCTGCTGTGGAGGAATGAAGTTGATAACGTCGCCTTTTTCGACACCGAAATCTGTCGTAACGCTTTTAGAAGCGGCATCGACTTTGGTGATCTTGCCGCCAGTAGCGGAAGAACGCCACTCGATCATTCCGGGATAGAGCTTGTCCCATCCTTTCTTGAACAGTCCCTGTTTCGAAAATTTATCTTTTGCGTCAAGAATCAGGATCCTGGATTTCGGTTTTTTCTCTTTCAGGTAATGCGCTATGAGGCTTGCCCTCTCATAGGGACCTGGAGGACATCTGAAAGGATTACCCGGAGGACATATAAGCACCCTGCCACCGTCCTTCATGGCAAGCAGCTGCTTCTGAAGAAGAATGGTCTGGGGCCCGGCTTCATAGGCATGCGGCATCGACGAGTTCGCAACGCTTTCGCTGTACCCCTCTATGGCTCCGTATTTGAAATCGATACCGGGAGATACTACCAGACGGTCATAATTGATAACCTTCCCGCTCTTGAGTGTAACTGTGCTTTTAACAGAATCGATACCGGTAGCCGTATCGGCAATCACATTGACGCCGTATTTGCTCCTGAGCAGGGCGTATGTCTGACCGATATCCTCCATGGTCTTCATCCCGCCAAGCACCCAGTTGCTGAAAGGGCAGGTGTAGAACGTGGCTTTAGGCTCGATAAGCGTAACGGAAAGAGAGGGATCGAGCTTTCTCAGATATTTGGCTGCCGACGCACCTCCGAATCCGCCACCAATAACCACAATACGGGTCTGTGCAGCGAATGCAGGCTTTGCCATGCCGAAAATTCCCAGAGCAGAACCGGCAACGCCGGAAACAAGCAGTTTATTGAAGTCCCTGCGCGAAATGTTATGATTCATTTTCCTGTTCCCCCGTTATTTGTTGTTCTGCCATACTGTTCCGAAATATTCTGCTATAAGCCTGATCTCCTCATCGGTATACCCCTTCGCATGCCGGATCATTACAGTTGAATAGCGGGTTCCCGATTTGAAATCCTTAAGGGCAGCTTCAAGGTACTCAGGCGATTTACCGTAAAAAGACGGGATGATACCGACGCTTTTTCCATCCGTACCATGACACGAGGCGCACGATAACGCCAGAATCTCTCCTCTGGGATCAACGACACAGACTTCTGCCGTTTTTTTCTTCTGAACCTTTTTTGCCGCAGCAGAGGCATCAGTTCCCGCAATGAGCAGGACCGAAAATACAAGACAGGCGGTCAGCAACGATCTGATGGTTACCTGCATGATAATATTCTCCTTATTGATAGAATTGGAAAAGGCACTGCTTGAAATCCGGCAACATGAACGCAATCGTGCATCTGAAAATCAGACAACGGAGACTTCCGACGAGAACTCCTGATTGCTGCTGTCTATAAAGCGGAGAGCGAGTTTATCTCCCTTTTTCCCCGCAAATCTGAACTGAATAAATGGATCTTTGGAAACAGACGGACCAAGCTGCAGATCAAGCAGCGGCCGCCCATTGAGCATAACACTTCCTTCTTTTACGAAATGGGCAGGAACAACGTTACCCGAATCATCCTTACGCGTACCGGACTCGTTCGGGTGAGGAATGATAACTTTTACCGAAACGACTCCGGCACTCTCCGTTGCGAGAACTCTCATAATACTGTAATGTGTATTGTTGATTCCAGGACTTCAGCAGGCTTCAGCCGATACATTGACCTGTGCCGATGCCATATAGTATTTGCCGTTTTCCCTTACCACTGCATAAAGCAGTGAACTTTCTTTCATTTTCACATTCAGAGAGAAATAAGCAAGAGCTCCTTCATGCAGCGAACAACTGAAAACAAGAGGAGTTACATTCTTTTCCACAAAAAGATATATCGCATCACCTTTTATATCGGAATTAATTTCAACAGGCACCGAAGTTGCATCTGAAGCCGCAGCAGGAGCTGTAACGGTGATTCTTCCTGTCCGCACCAGATCTTTCGTGCCGAGTACATCAATTAAAGCCTTTTCAAGGGGAACCTGCTGAAAATTCCTGCCGTTCCATGTCGCCATCAGATCTGCAGGCCGCAAGAAGGCGAGCAACGCAATCGCGGCGCTCCGTTCGATAAACGCTCTTCTTTTCATAGAATGATCAAAAAAAACAGGTTAATTTATTCCATCGAATCAGGAAACCTTACATTTATATAACTATATGATTATATAAAATTCCCTGCATCGATGCAAATATTTTTATTGTCGTCAAAGCAGGCCTGATCGATCCTAAATATTTACTGTAATTTAATGATAACAATTTCCTCCTTGTTAATAAAGAACCCCGCCGCAAGCAGCGGGTTATTTTGAAGACAACTCTATAATATCATTACGACTCAAGAGGCGGGGAATATGACCCATAGAGATTCAGACAATCAGATGGTGCCTGAACAAAAATGACACAAATTGCGATACTTACTTTGCTATTACTTTATTCATTATATAATAACCGGAACGAACCAGGGCGTCGTTCAATTGTCGAACTATCAGCTTATTAGCATAAACCAGTAATGTTTCACGTGAAACACAAAGGCATATATCATGTATGATATTATTGTCGCAGGCGGAGGACATGCCGGCTGTGAAGCCGCGCTTGCAGCAGCAAGAACAGGTATGTCATGTCTGCTCATCAGTTCCGATCTGTCCGCATTGGCAAGAATGTCATGCAATCCCGCTATCGGAGGTGTTGCCAAAGGCCAGATAACGAGAGAAATCGACGCTCTTGGTGGAGAAATGGGTAAGGCTATCGATAACACAGGAATTCAGTTCCGCATGCTCAACACAAGCAAAGGCCCTGCGATGCGCTCACCCAGAGCCCAGGCAGATCGAACGCGCTACTCGCTCTATATGCGAAGAGTCATCGAACTTGAACGAAATATCGACCTTCTACAGGATACTGTTACGGCGATCCATGTCAGCTGCGGGAAAGCTGATGGTGTATACATTTCAACCGGTACCCGTATCTGTTCGAAAGCCGTTATCCTGACATGTGGCACATTTCTCAATGGTCTTATTCACATTGGAATGACTCATTATCCCGGCGGCAGAACCATTGCGGAACCGCCAGTACTCGGTCTTACCGAGAATCTTGCCGATTTGGGATTCAGATATGGGCGACTTAAAACAGGAACTCCTCCCCGTATCGATAAAAGAAGCGTCGATTATACTCGTGTTGAAGAGCAGTATGGAGATCCAGACCCTGTTCCATTTTCTTTTTCGACCGGATCTCTATCTTCGATAAATCAGCTCAGCTGCTATCTGACCAGAACAACACCTGAAACGCATGCCATCCTCAGAACCGGTTTTGACCGATCACCTCTCTTTACCGGAAAGGTTCAGGGTACGGGACCTCGGTACTGCCCTTCCATAGAGGACAAAATCAACCGTTTTTCACACAAGGACAATCATCACATCTTTCTTGAACCGGAAGGATACGATACCAACGAAATGTATGTCAACGGATTTTCGACATCACTTCCTGAGGATATTCAAAGAAATGCACTGCAAACAATTCCTGGTCTTGAAGAGGTCAGGATTATACGACCGGGCTATGCAATAGAATATGATTATTTCTTCCCCTATCAGATCGGGAGAACACTGGAGACGAAAATTATCGATAATCTATATTTTGCAGGACAGATAAACGGAACTTCGGGCTATGAGGAGGCTGCCGCTCAGGGACTTATGGCCGGATTAAACGCATCACTTAAGCTCAGGAACCGCGACCCGCTGCTTCTTAAACGTTCGGATGCATATATAGGCGTACTTATAGATGATCTGATCACCAAGGAAACTGATGAGCCCTACAGGATGTTCACCTCATCTGCGGAACATAGACTCCATCTCAGACACGATAATGCGGATCTCCGTCTCAGCAAATCAGGTCATGATGCCGGTCTTATTTCTGATTCTGCAATGTATGCCTGCTCCCGAAAATCCGATGCCATCGAACAGGTAAGAAACGCTGCATCATCGTTCTCTTTTTCTCCTGATCTCATAAACGATCATCTTGCAATGCATGGCATTCAGAAAATCAAGTCTTCCCTTTCTGCGTCAACTCTTCTTAAACGACACGGTATACATTTCTCTCTTCTTTTCGGATGCTCACCGGTGTTCAAGGAAATGATTTTCCGATTTTCTTCTGATCCGCTTGTATTCGAACAAGTTGAGATCGATATTAAGTACGAGGGTTACCTGAAACGGGACATGCTTCTCTCCGAACGCATATCCCGCATGGAATCCCTGCATATACCACAGGCATTTTCGTTCGAATCCGTTCACGGTCTTTCAAGTGAAGGCAGGGAAAAACTGTCGAAACACCGTCCTGAAACGATAGGCCAGGCATCGAGAATACTTGGCGTTTCACCCGCCGATATTTCGGTTCTGATGGTAAAACTCGGTCGCTGACTCATCTGCGATGTTTCACGTGAAACATCGCAATCATTATTTCATTTTCATCTTATTTTGTTCATGGACAACCTAATTCATGACATCATCGATAACACGCTTCTTTTCGGTAAAGATAAAGAGGAGCGCATTGTTGGCGCCTATCAGCTCTCTGACAGCCTTATCAGACTATTTTTTCGTGAAGGCGATTCCGTGCAATTTCGTGACGATCCGTTTTATCCCTTCTTTTTTCTTTCTGACGGTGCCGTTCTTGACGGCTTTGTTCCGGAAAACCAGAAAAAGTTCTGGCTAGTGAAACTTCACGGCTCCAACTTCTATCAGTATCTCGCTATTTTCGACAGCTGGAAAATGTATCGTGCTGCTCTCGACTTCATCAATGAGAAATCGGACTCAGATTCATGGAATAAAAACATATCGGATCATGATGGATACAGCCCTCTTACATACAGTAAAGGCGACGGTTTATCTCAATATTTTCTTCAGACAGGCAAAACCCTGTTCAAGGGAATGCTCTTCGAAGATCTGCATCGGCTGCAGCTTGATATTGAAACGTATTACAGGCCTGGTAACCTCAGTAACGATAAACATGATCGATTTTCCGATGAAATCATTATTGTGTCCCTTTCTGACAACATGGGTTGGAAAGAGGTACTGCATTCGAAAGCCAGATCCGAAAAAGAGCTGCTGAAGCAGGTTGTAGAAACAATTACTAGCAGAAATCCCGATGTTATTGAAGGTCATAACATCTTCAGTTTCGATCTGCCATATCTGCAGCGTCGTTGTGATCATCATGGAGTGTCATTCTCCATAGGAAGAGATGGTATGCTTCCTCGAAGCTATCCGTCAAGCATCCGTTTTGCAGAACGAACGATCGATTTTCCTTATTTCGATATCCCGGGACGTCATGTCGTCGATACGCTATTTCTGGTTCAAAATTATGACGTATCGAGACGTTCCATGCAGAGTTACGGGCTGAAAGCTGTTGCAAGACATTTCGGTATCGCCGCTCAGGACAGAACCTATATAGATTACAATGATATCGCATCCACCTGGGATAATGACTATGAAAAACTTCTTGACTATGCGCTTGATGATGTCATCGAAACACGGGATCTTTCCAGCTTACTGTCCGGCAGCAATTTCTATACGACTCAGATGCTTCCTTTCACGTATGGCATGACATCCCGTCTCGGGCCGGCAGCAAAAATCGAATCGCTCTTTGTTCGCGAATATCTTCGTCAGAAACATTCCATTCCTAAACCCTCATCTGGTCAGCAGTTCATGGGAGGATATACAGAAGTATTTCTCAAAGGCATTCTCGGTCCTGTTGTTTATGCTGATGTCGAATCTCTTTATCCTTCTATCATGATTTCATTCGATATTTGTCCGAAAAGCGATGCTCTTCGTGTTTTCCCCGGTGTGCTTCATGATCTTAAAGACCTCCGTTTCAAGGCAAAACAACTCAGCGGATTGTACAAAAAAAATGGCATTCCCGCTCTTTGTGGAAATTTTGATGCGATGCAATCTTCTTTCAAAATCCTTGTCAACGCCATGTACGGTTATCTTGGCTTTCAGGGTGGAATATTCAATGATTATTCTGAAGCTGACAGGGTAACCTCAACAGGTCAGAGTATCGCGAAAAAAATGATTGCCGAGTTCGAATCACGCGATTGTCGCGTTATTGAAGTTGATACAGACGGTATTCTTTTTATTCCTCCGCCACATATCTGTTCAGAAGAGGATGAGAGAAAACTTGTCAGCGATGTGTCGTCACAAATGCCGGAAGGCATTCAGATAGGATATGACGGCAGATTTAAAAAAATGATTTCATACCTGAAGAAAAATTATGCCCTTCTTGGTTATGATGACGTTATGACCATTAAAGGATCATCTCTTACCAGCAGGAGCGGTGAAAAATTCGGAAGGGATTTCATTAAGCGTGGTTTCGAGAAACTACTTTCTGAAGATATATGCGGTATTCATGATCTGTTTATGGAATACCGTCGTAAGATACAGGATCACAGATTGGATATTACAGAGATTTCAAGGACTGAATCCTTGAAATCATCTCTTGACCAGTATCTCGAAGATGTCAGAAATGGAAAACGTTCAAAATCTGTTACGTATGAACTTGCACTGAAATCAGGTAATCCGTTTTCGAAAGGCGACAGGATCACCTATTATATAAGCGGCTCCGGCAATTCTTCTTCATTTTTCGATAAAGGACGTCTTGCTTCTGATTGGGATTCTGAAAAGCCGGACGACAATACAGCTTTTTATCTCAAGAGGCTCGATGAATACTGTCAGAAATTTCTTCCGTTTTTTAAACCCCAGGATTTCAGCATGATTTTTTCTGCCGACACTCTTTTTGCTTTTTCTCCTGATGGTATTGAACTTATAAAGGAAACACGTATCACATCATCCGACGTATTCAATAATGACTTATAATCCTGAACACTCTAATTCATTTTATGGAACTATGTGCCGGTGTTTTATGTATTTTTGTATGATATTTTGTCTTTTTCCAAACATTCAAATTCCACTTTATGACCGACAATAAAATTCTTGCTGTTACTAATGACGTAACATGGATAGGTGTACTTGATCCAGGCCTGATCACTTTCGACATTGTCATGGAAACGAAGTATGGTACAACATACAACTCGTATTTTATCAATGCCGATAAAAAAACTGTTGTCGAAACAACAAAAGCAAAGTTCTGGCCTTCTTATCTTGATAAGTTGAAACAGGTTACAGATCCCTCTGAGATCGAGTACATTATTGTGGATCATACTGAACCGGATCATTCCGGCAATGTTCACAACCTTCTGAGCGTTGCTCCAGGCGCAACTGTGGTCGGCAGCGGTAATGCGATAAAGTTCCTGCGCGATCAGACTGGACATGACTTCAAGCATCTTGTTGTCAAGAATGGCGATTCCCTCGATCTCGGCAACAAGACTCTTCATTTCATAGGCGCTCCAAACCTTCATTGGCCCGATACTATATATACCTGGCTTGAAGAGGATCGTGTTCTTTTCACCTGCGATTCTTTCGGTTCTCATTTTTCCCATGAGGAAATGTACGACGATCTTGTCGGAGATTTCGACGACGCTTTCACCTATTATTTTGATGCCATTTTAAGGCCGTTCAGTAAATATATGCTGCAGGCTATTGAAAAGATCAAACCTCTTGATATTCAGGTAATCTGTCCTGGTCATGGGCCTATTCTACGCACTCACTGGAAAAAATACGTAGATCTTTCTCATCGTTATGCATCTAACGCCATCGCACTTCCAAACGAAAAAAATATTCTGATAGCATACGTATCTGCTTATGAGAACACAGCTCTTCTTGCCCACAAGATTGCCGATGGTCTCAAACAGTCATGCGATTTCACGATCGATATCTGTGACGTTGAAAATATTCACTTTTCTAAACTTGAAGATAAGATTGCCCATTGTTCTGGAATCATTGTAGGTTCTCCAACAATAAATCAGAATATATTACCGCAGATCTACCAGCTTTTTGCCGCTATCAATCCCATACGCGACAAAGGCAAACTGGCTGCTGCGTTCGGTTCATTCGGCTGGAGCGGTGAGGGAGTGAAGATGATCGAAACAAACTTTTCTCTTCTTAAACTGAATGTTTTCGATAAAAACGTCAGAATCAAATTCCAGCCGCATGAGCCGGAATTCAATGAGTGTATAACATTCGGCAAATCTTTTGCCGATAGAATGATAGAGCTGTATCAGCTGAGCTGTAACATTTAGTCAATCTTCTCATCTTTCTTTCCGGCGCTGTTTACTTCATTATGTTATTTCAGGCGGCGCCGGAAATGTCACCGGAATATAATTTCCTTTATCTTTTCCTTTCCGAGAACGTTATTCATTTTTTCTGCGAGTTCTTTTTTTCTGAAATTCAATTCCATCCTCCATGCGGAATTTTTCACCCGTATGTATAATCTGCCTCCTGTGAGTCTCTCTGCGACTGTTATGTCGTCTATTATATCTCCTGCTATGTCTCTCCATGCTTTAAATACCCTGTACTGAAGTCTTTCGTCTTTTATACCAAGCCCTCTGCATACATCGTTGACTATGTCATCGAGCTTTCTGGGTGTCTTGCTCTTCACGATGTTTTTCCCTTTGCTGATATATCATAAATATTAACAGCATTTATGTATGATTCATGTAACCTTTCAGTTGATGTTATGATAGTCTGGCCGTATTGTTTCATTATTGATAATAATGCTCCTGAACGTTCTTTATCGAGTTCGCTGAAAATATCGTCAAACAGACAAATAGGTCTCTCCTCTTTTTTACTTTTAAAATACTCATATAGAGCAAGTTTCAACGCGATAATAAATGTTCTTTTCTGTCCTTGGGAAGCGTACTTTTTTACATCTCTTTCCCTCATAAAAAACTGAATATCATCCCTGTGTGGGCCTGCTGCAGTCTGACCCCTGGAGATTTCCTCATTTCTTTTTTCCTTAAGATACTTCAGTAATAGATGCAACATAATTTCTTTTCTGAAATATGTTGAATCACCGTTGTAAAAAGAGCACTTGTATGTTATCGTTGGTTGTACTCCCCCTGATATGATACCATGCATCCTTACGAGTTCCGGTATTATACTCTGTAAAAAAATCTGCCTTGTCTGTACTATAGTGACGGCTTTATATGCGAGTTGTTCCGTAAGAACATCGAGCATCGATAAATCAATCAGTTGATTGTTCCTGTTTGATAAAAGGGCATTTCTCTGCTGCAGGAGTCTTTTATACTGAATGAGCGATTCAAGGTATATCGAATCTGTCTGACAAATTGCGTTATCGAGCATTCGTCTTCTTTCTGTTGGTGCGCCGTTCACAATGGCGGTATCTCCAGGTGAAAACGTTAAGCAGGGCAAGGTACCTATATGTTCTGAAAAAGAAGATATATTAGAACCATTTACGCTCAGTTGCTTGCCGTTATCCTTGCTGTACGATATTTTTACGCTTATTTTCGATCCATTATCGGCTTCAAATTTCCCCCGAGCAACAAAAAAGGATGATCCCGATGTTACGCACTCTACGTCATAACTACTTATAAAACCTTTTGTAAGGCAGCAGTAATGAATACCTTCCAGAATAGATGTTTTCCCTGTTCCATTCGAACCGAAAACCAGATTTATGCCGTTTTCCGGTTCGAATGTGAGGGTTGCATGATTCCTGAACTGTACAAATTGTATCTGCCGTATAATCAAGAACGACTATCTCCTGTCAATTATTGATGCGAACAGGCATGACAAGTATAATCAGATCTTCCTGTTCCTTTTGTTCGGAAGGTTTGAATATGACTGCGGTGGTAGGACTTTTCATCTCTATGATGATCTCCTTTTCATCAATATGTGAAAGCGCCGCTTCGATGAATTTGGCATTGAATCCTATAGTGATGGGTTCTCCTGTAAAATTGCAGCCGATTTCCTCTTGAGCCGATTCTCCCTCATTTGTATTTTCAGCCATAATTCTTGTTTTATCCCCATCCACTTCAACTTTTATATCACCGATGCTTGAAAACCTTCCAACTCTTCGAACAGAATCGTAAATATCCGTCCTTTCGGCCAGCATTTTCTTGTCATGTTCAACAGGTATGACGGCTTCATAATTTGGATAGGGCTCAACGATAAGAGCAGCATCAAGTACTACGTTGTCCATACAGAATCTTACAGAGCGTCGTTCTTCGTCAATAGACATCGTAACGATATCTGATTGAGAAAGTTTCTGAAGAATTGAAAGAACTCTTGCAGGGACAACAATTTTCTGCTTTTCCTGAACATGCGTTTCTATAGGTTTTCTGCAGCGTACCAGTCTGTGTCCGTCAGTTGCCACGCCCGTAATTCTGTTTTCTTCTATTTCAAACAGAACACCCATCATTGCCGGTCTCATTCCGTCAACACTGCATGCGAATATCGTTTTGTGAACAAGATCAAGCAATTCCGACGTTTGGAGTTCAATCGCTATATCATATGCCTTCTCGTTCTTTTCCTGCTTGTTCTCAAACATGCATGGTATTGTATATCGCCCCTTGTCGGTCTTTATTGAAACCATTCCGTGATCGCTGATCTCCTGACGATTTATTGTAAATGTTACAGGGGTATCATACATGCTCCTGAGAAATTCCTGAAGTGTTTTTGCCTTTATCCCGATATTCCCGGAATCCGTCGTTTCAACGCCACAAAAAGCGGTTACAGAGATTTCCCCGTCTGTAGCGAAAAGCGTAAGCGTACCGTTTTCGATACTTAAATGGACATTATCGAACCTTGGGTCGATTGTCTTTGCAGGAATCGCAAGGGAGACCTTTCCTACGCCATCCTGGAGGTGACGTATTGTTGAAGAAAATTGCATCATCTTACTCTTTATCTGTTTTTATTTTATAAAATGTTGTTGTTGTTGTATATCCTGTTGATTTCTTGACAACTTACTGACCGGATTCGTATAACATTATATTTATTGATATTATCGTTACAACTTCGCTAGAACTCGCTGTTGGCAACCTGTGTATTGGAGCAGGTGTTTTCTGTTGGTCGTTTGTTTACGATTGTCAGACGTTTGGTCAGTGTGTTGAAAAGCTGCGGTTTACCAACATGCGCTTAACACGATTTCAACAGGTTATACACGGTTTCGGTGGATTACATGGATAGAATCTCAATCCTTTTTTTCAGTTCTTCGATTTTCTTTCTTTCCTCGCTTACGCCTTCAGCGCGTTTTTCAATGGTATTGAGAGCATGAATGACCGTTGAATGGTCTCGTCCTCCGAAATGAAGTCCGATTGTTTTAAGGGAAGAATCCGTAAGGAGTTTTGCAAGATACATCGCCATCTGTCTTCCGGCGGCGATCTCTTTCTTTTTCGATTTACCTTTCAGATCATTTGGAGTAATATTATAGAAAGAACACACAGCCTTTTCTATCGTATCGAGGGTGAGCTGTTTGGTAGTATGCCGGATAATGTCCTTAAGGGTCGATTTTGTAAACTGCAGATCGATTTCCTGGTGGTCGAGAGATTGTGCAGCAAGGAGTTTTACGATACATCCTTCAAGTTCCCTGACGTTTTCGGTTACATTTGTTGCTATGAACTCTATAACCGTATCATCCAGGTTTACCCCGCTCTGGTGTAATTTGCTGAGAATGATGGCTTTGCGCGTTTCATAATCCGGCGGTTGTATGTCTGCGGACAGTCCCCAGTTGAAGCGGGATATTAATCGATCCTCAATTCCTTTTATCTCCTTGATCGGTCGATCCGCAGAAAGAATAATCTGCTTGTTGGATTGGTGAAGTGTATTGAAGATGTGGAATATCTCCTCCTGCGTTTTTTCTTTTCCGGCAAAAAACTGGATATCGTCGATTATCAAAACGTCGATCATACGGTAAAATGCTGAGAACTCCTGAATTTTTCCGTTCTGAATAGCATTGACGAAATCAATCGCAAATTTTTCACTTGATACATACAGTACCTTTTCCGAGATGCAGTTAGATCTGACGCTGTTTCCGATTGCCTGAATCATATGTGTTTTTCCAAGACCGACGCCGCCATAAATAACAAGCGGGTTAAAAGCATTTTCGCCGGGATGCCTGGCAACGGACTTCGATGCTGCGAAAGCCAGAGAGTTGCAATCGCCTCGTATAAGCGTATCAAAGGTGTATTTTGTGTTCAGGTGTGTTTCGAAACGCATAAGGTTTCTTTCGAAATCCTGGCGAGCGACCGATGAAGAGACCGATTCCTGTTTCTTCGGATGACATTGATCCGGAACGCAATTCTGATGAGGAAGTTCGATGGTTACCGGTTGGCCTTGCGATTTATCCATCACGATCGAGTACATGAGCTTGGCATCGGGACCTATGACATCCTTGAGGGCTTGTTTCAGGTACGATGAGTAGTTCTCTTCTATCCATTCGTAAAAAAACTGACTGGGTACCTCGATCGTCAGTTCGTTACCTGCAAAGCTGAGCGGTTTAATGGGTATAAACCAGGTCTTGAATGCGAGAGGATTTATTTTTTCCCTGATCGCATCGAGGCATGATGCCCAGACCTGATATTCAAGTGAGGAGCTTTTCGGGTGTTTCTGCGATACGTTTTCCATCTTTGCGGTGGATCTCGAGTCAGTCATGGATACGAATTGATTGTAATCATTGTGGGGCGGAGATCGGAATTATCCACATCAAATGTTTGCAAGTTACTGTTTTCAGTGGATAAATAACAATCGGTCTGTTGAAAATCCGTCATGATCTGCCGCGTTTGCCGGTATGAGTTATCAACACCCTATCTGCTTTATTATTCATGCATTAAAAGATTCTCGTGAAGGTTTTGTCCACACCTGTGGGCAGCTATGGATGCCTTTGTGTTTTGTGTTTGCGGGTAATATGTTTTTTTTGTCAACAAATTATCAACATTGCGGATAACCTGTCCGGGGAGTTCCCTGCGTCGTAATCTGTTATGATCAATCGCTTGTATATGTTCCGGCCATATGCTACATTATATGCCCATAATTTTTACATTTTTCAAAAAGTCCGGAGTAACATGAGATGAAAAGAACATTTCAGCCAAGTAATAGAAAAAGAAGAAACAAGCACGGGTTCAGACTGAGAATGTCCACCAAGAACGGACGGAAAGTGCTCGCTTCAAGAAGGGCAAAAGGGCGGCATCGCCTGACGGTCAGCAGCGAAATGGGTACTGCCTCCAGATAAGTTCGTCATGCGGGGCCAACTGACGAAGATAGCTCATAAAGGCGTCTGTTTTTTACCTTCAGATTGATTGTGGCCGTCAATTCGCTGCGCAAGCATGAAATACTGAGGAAAGAACAGTTTATTGCGGCTCTTTTCAGAAGCAGGAAAAAACTGAATGGCGAGCATGTTACAATTGTTTACGCGAATCTTAAAACAGGTGCCCTGCACAGGAGAGCGCCTGCGGCCGTTCTTTTTGCCGTTGGCAGAAAAAAGGTCAGAGATGCGGTTTCGCGAAACATGATCAGGCGGCTTCTCAAAGAGGCGTACCGGCTCGAAAAGTACATGCTGACCGAAAAGCGGACGACAGGTTGCGAAATTCGTTTTTCTGAAACGCTCTGTATTGCCATCGTCTACAGCGGATCCGGGCGCGACTTGCCCACCCTGGATGTTTTACGAAGGGAAATAAGCAGATTATTGTTTACTATCATAAACAGTTGAAAGCATATTGCGGGCTCGATGCAAGCTGTCGGTTCGCGGAGACTGTTTTCGTTACGAATGAAGAAGCAAATTGTGAAAAGCATGTCGCCTGGTGAGATTGTTAATCTGTTGCCTGTTGCCCTGATCAGGTTTTATCGCGCATTTTTGTCCCCATTGCTCGGTCCGTCCTGCAGATACTATCCCACCTGTTCGCAGTATGCGCTTGATGCGTATGAAGAGCACAATTTTTTTTACGCATCGTGGCTTACGATCTGGCGAGTGCTTCGCTGCAATCCTTTTTCAAAAGGCGGTTATGACCCGGTGCCGTTGAAATCCGGTAGAACACTGGACAACTTAAAGAGAAGGCGATAATGGATAGAAATTCAGTGACAGGTCTTGCGCTGATAGCTTTGATCATGATTGTCTGGCTGCAGTTCATGTCGCCGGAAACGAAAGCACCTCTTGCCGAAAATGGCAGGAAGAGTCAGAATACGGAACAGGAATCACCAGGCGCGCCTGCACCCGAAAAGCCTTCGGACGCTTTCGGGGTTTTTGCGGATGCGTCTGCCGGAGAGGCTGAGGTGATGACCGTTGAGAACGATCTTATGAAAATCACGCTCTCATCGAAAGGCGCTACGATCAGCTCTGTAGTACTTAAAAAACATCTTGACGGAAAACTTCAGCCGTTCGATCTTGTCAGCAATGCTCGGAAAGGTGCGCTTTCCCTGCTTTTTCTGAGTAATGACGGAAAGAAAATCGATACGAGAGATCTCTATTTCAAGCCGATCGCCAGCGGCTCGAAGATCAATCTCAAAGGAGCGGAGAGTTCTTCGGTGCGCTACAGGCTCGACATCGGTCAATCCCAGGCTATCGAGATTATCTACCGTTTTTCCGGGAACAGCTATAAGATCGATTACGACGTCAAACTTACCGGATTCAACAATGCGCTTGCCGGAAACGAGTATCAGCTGCAATGGGACGGAGGACTGACATACTCCGAAAAAAATCGCGAGGATGAATCGCACAATGCACTTGCCGGGGGGTATCTCGGCGGAAGTCTGGTGAAGATCGATGCATCCAAGGATAACGAGACCTATCGCGAAGAGCAGTCGGGCGAAGCCGGGTGGGTTGCAGTGCGGAACAAATATTTCACTGCGGCCCTGATACCCGAAAGCAAAACGGCAGGAATTTATCTTGAGGGCAAACGCCAGGGGGGTCATTTCGAGGAGTACCTTGCCTCACTGAAAATGCCGGTGCCTTCGTCGGATAACGTAACCGAGAACCGTTACAGTCTCTACATTGGTCCTCTCGATTACAATACCGTAAAGAAGCTCGACGCCGATCTCGAAAAAATCATGGATTTCGGCTGGGATTGGCTGACCAGGCCTTTTGCCGAGTTCATCATTCTTCCTGTCTTTACCTGGATGAACGGCTTTATCAGCAATTACGGCGTTATCATTATCATTTTCGCCCTGCTGATCAAACTGGTCACCTATCCGCTCACCATGGCGTCAACGAAGTCAATGAAAAAGATGGCGGCTTTGCAGCCGGCGCTCAAGGACCTTCAGGAAAAGTACAAGGATAATCCGGCCAAGCTGCAGAGCGAACTGGGCAGGATATACAAGGAAGCAGGCGTCAATCCTCTGGGAGGCTGTCTTCCGGTATTACTTCAGATGCCGCTGCTATTTGCGATGTTCTATGTGTTCCGTTCATCGATCGAACTTCGTCATCATGGTTTCCTCTGGGCAAAAGATCTTTCTGTGCCGGATTCGATTCTTGATTTCGGATTCAGCATACCTGTCTATGGTGATCATATTGCGGTTTTTCCGATCCTTATGGGTATAACGGTATTCATCCAGCAGAAAATCACGCCGACAGCCCAGACCAACGAGCAGATGAAGGTACTGCTCTACGTATTTCCGGTCATGATGCTGCTGTTTTTCAATAATCTTCCGGCGGGTCTGGGTCTATATTACCTGATGTTCAATGTATTCAGCGTTGCCCAGCAGTTCTACATCAATTCCACGACGTCCGCCGATGATGTGCCGAAAGCCGCGCTTGACGCCGCTATTGCCGCTGCTGCTCCGAAAAAACAGAAGGGCCGGTCCAAGAAGTGACCGCGTATGGATATGGTCGGAGAGATTGATGCCCGGGTTTTCCTGTGGGTTAACTCATATATGGTACATCCTGCTCTCGATGACCTCATGGTATTTCTTACCATGTTCAAGCTTTCATCACATCTGTTTCTGCTCGCTGCGCTCTTTATTTTTATCAGAAAAGGGCACAGCGGCTTCGCCGTTATTGCCATAGGGCTGCTTGCCGTCGGCATTGCCGATTACACGGCATCCGGCATTCTCAAACCGCTGGTTCAGCGAATCCGTCCCTGCTTTGTTATCGATGGATGCCGTTTGCTGATCGACCAGTCGCGTTCTTATTCGTTCGCTTCCTCACATGCGGCGAATTCGGCGGCAGTCGCTTCTGTCTTCTGGATAGTGTTCGGTCGCGGGGAGCGGGTCGAGAGGATAATGGTTTTTCTGATGGCCTGCTACGCTTTTCTTGTAGGATATTCAAGGATATATGTCGGTGTTCATTATCCCGGTGATGTGCTCGCAGGCTTCGCCATCGGTTGTTTCAGCGGCCTGCTGGCCTATCTTCTGTTTTCCTGGGCGTTCAAGAACGTTCTGCAGCCTTTGCTGAAAAGGAAAGGATTTTCCGATACATGAACGAACGGTACTGGGGGGTAGATCTAGGGGGAACGAAGATCGAGGCGGTCATAACCGACAGCAATATGAGACAGCTGATTCGCAGAAGGATTCCCACCGCAGCTGATTCCGGTTATGAACGTATTCTCCGAAGGATCGTCGGATTGCTTGAAGGGCTTTCGGAAGAGACGGGATGTCCTTTGCCGCCGCGTATCGGAATAGGTACTCCCGGAAGATACGAGGAGGCTTCATGCAGCATGAGCAATTCCAATACGCGTTGCCTTAACGGTCGCGATCTGAAAGGCGATCTGGAGTATCTTCTGAGGAGGGAAACGGTTATTGCCAACGATGCGAACTGTTTTGTTCTTGCCGAGTCGCTGCTGGGCGCGGGAAGGGATGTCATGCGTGAAGGAGACGGACGGACTGCATTCGGCATGATTATCGGTACCGGCGTGGGAGGCGGTATCGTTTCGGGCGGCAGGGTGCTTACAGGAGCTCACGGTATTGCGGGAGAGTGGGGCCATAATGTTCTCATTCCGGACGGCGAGCCTTGTTACTGCGGTAAAAGAGGATGTGTAGAGACGGTTATTTCGGGCCCGGCGCTTGAAGGATATTACCGGTCACTGACGGGTTTTTCAAAATCTCTGAGGGAGATCGCCGCCCTGGTTTCTGAGGACACTGCAGCGGAAGCGACAATCCGGCGCCTGACCGTGTATTTCGGCGCTGCCCTTTCAGCCGTACTCAATATTCTCGATCCTCACTGCTGCATCATCGGCGGAGGCGTCGGAAATATCGATACGCTCTATTCTGAAAAGACCCGAGGCATTATCGAAGGCGGTCTGTTCAGCAAAAAGTTAATGGTGCCGCTGCTGAAACCCCGGTTTGGTGACAGTGCCGGTGTATTAGGAGCAGCCCTGCTTGCTGCAGGACTTGAAACATGAAAAGTACAGCGTATGGAAAGCGCAATCCTGAAAAAAGGCGATATCTTCGAGCTGACGATCACCGATTTTGCCGATAAAGACCGTTGTTTCGGTCGGCTTGACAATGGCATGGGCGTCATGGTAAGCGGCATGCTGGCTCCGGGCGACCGCGTTCGGGTGCTGGTCAGGAGGGTGAAACAGCGGTTTATCGACGCGCAGGCGCTTCAGGTTGTCGAGGGCTCTCCTGACAGGGTGGAACCGAAATGCGGATATTTCGGAGTCTGCGGCGGCTGCAAGCTGATGCATGTAACCTACGAGGCGCAGCTTCGCTACAAAAAGAAAAAGGTCGCTGACGATCTCGAGCATATCGGCGGGTTCGTCGATCCTCCTGTAGAGCTGGTAGTGCCGGCACATTCGCCCGTTCATTACCGTAACAAGGTTGAATTTTCCTGTTCCAGCATCCGCTATCTTCTACCGGAAGAACTCCCGCTTGAGCAACTGGACAGACCCAAGGATTTCGCTCTCGGGTTTCATGCGCCCGGCAACTTCGAGAAAGTGCTGGATATCGATTACTGCTATCTTGCGACCGATCGTATGAACGACCTGCTTCGTCTTACCCGTCTGTTCGCTTTGGAGCATCATCTTGCTCCCTATGCGGTAAAGGCTCACGAAGGGTACTTGCGAAATCTCATGCTGCGATCGAGCATGCATAGCGGAGAAATCATGGTCAACATTGTCACGTCGTGGTATGATGCGAAACTCATGAAACAATATGCGGATTTTCTTGCAGAGGCTCTTCCCGAAGAGCGACTGACGGTGGTGAACAATGTCACGGCTAAAAAAAATACTGTAGCGACTGGCGACTATGAGTATACGATTCAGGGCAGCGGTTCATTAACTGAAAGCCTGGGATCGCTTGATTTCCGGGTATCTGCGAATTCTTTTTTCCAGACAAACACCAGACAGGCAGAGGTGCTCTACGATGAAATCATAAAGGTTGCGGGCTTGCGCGATGACGATACCGTCTACGACCTCTACTGCGGTACCGGAACCATAACGCTCTATCTGGCCAGGCATTGCCGACAGGCTGTCGGCATAGAAGTGGTTGAAAGCTCACTCAGGGATGCAGCCATGAATGCGTCGATGAACGGTATTGCTAACGCTGACTTTTTCCAGGCCGACCTCAAGGATTTTCAGGCACTGCTGCAACGGCTCTCTCAATACGAGGCTCCTGGAGTAATCGTAACCGATCCACCCAGAGCCGGCATGCATCCCAAAGCGCTGGAAACGATGATCAGACTCGGAGCAAGGCGAATCGTATATGTGAGCTGCAACCCTTCGAATCTTGCCCGCGACGGCCGGGAGATATGCCGGAACGGGTACAGGCTCGTTTCGGTTCAGCCGGTCGACATGTTCCCGCACACAGTTCACGTCGAAAGCGTCGCCTGTTTCGAACGTATCGCTCAGTGACCGGAGTTGTCGATCCGTTCGGAATCGATCTCTTCGCAGGGGATGGTTTCCGCGTCTGAGCGTCGTTTTTTTTCCCACGAAAGAAAACGGTCGAGATCATGATTGATGGAGGCAAGCACGGCCGACAGGATGGCTGCATCGTCGGCAAAACCAAGAAGGGGTATGAAATCCGCAATTGCGTCCAGCGGCCAGACGAAATAGATCAGAGCCGAGGTCATGGCGATGATGGTCTGCCACGGGATGTCGGTATACTCTTTCTGGATATAGGCGCGTATCATGCGGACTGCTGCCTGCAATTTTTCGCCGAGCGAAAAAACAGGCGACGAGTGTCCTGTGGATGAAGAACGCCTCAAAGCCGCATCAAGCAGCTTTTTCGTTTTTTCCGGATCCTTCAGCAGGCTGGCAGCTTTTTTTCCGGCTGAAGCGAAAAGATGGTTCTTTTCCTTCATGATATCACTTTCCACCTGCTTTCAGGAGTTTCCGCCTTTCCTCTCCGGTAAGCGATTCATAGCCGTTCTTCGATATTTTGTCGAGAATGGCGTCGATCTCTGTTTCAGATACTGATGCGGCATCGCCTTCATCGATGCGGCGGATCGAAGCCTGCTTCCTTTCAGAGCGTTCTCCGTTCGAGAGCGACCTTTTCGGCCATTTCGGGAATGTCCAGCCCTTTCTTCGGAGCGTGATGTACAGGAACCCGATAACCATGCCTCCAAGATGGGCAAAGTGAGCGATGTTGCTGCCGCTTCCCATCGTTCTGCTGCCCAGGCCCGACATGAATTCGATGAAGGCATATCCTGCAACAAAATATTTTGCCTTGACAGGAAACAGGAAATACAGGAAGATATACCTCTCGGGAAACATCATGCCGAAAGCGATAAGCACTCCATAAACAGCTCCGGACGCGCCGACGGTCGGATAAGGGTCGCCGATGGTTGCAAGGAGATTAACGAAAGCGGCCCCGACACCACATAAGAAATAATAGATAGTGAACTGCCTTGTCCCCCAGTAGTTCTCAAGTTCGGCACCGAAAATCCATAATGCGAACATATTGAAAAAGAGATGGCCGAAACCGCCATGGAGGAACATATAGGTGACCGGCTGCCATATCTGGAAAGAGAGACCATCCTGATTATTCGATGCAATCGGCCACAGCGCCCCTGCAGCAGTGAGCAGACCGCCGAGCGACGAGTTCTGCATCAGAATCTGCAATAGAAAAATCGCAATATTCGCCATCAGTATGGTTTTTATTGCAGGGGGCATGAGCTGGAACCCCCCGGGGCTGTATGGCTGATTATAATAACTCATGTGGCGGTCGCTTTCAGCTCTCCTGTTTATGCTTTGTTCTGCTCTTTGTTTCGCTTTCTTACTTTAACTGCACTATGCCGTCAGTCGTTCAGCGCGGCAATTCCGGGAAGTTCCTTTCCTTCCAGAAATTCGAGACTCGCTCCGCCGCCGGTGGAGATATGGGTCATCTGCTCTGCAAGTCCTGCTTTTGCTACGGCAGCGGCGGAATCGCCTCCTCCTATGATGGTCGTTGCGCCTGAAGCGGTCGCTTCGGCCATGGCTTCTGCAATGGCGATGGTTCCTTCGGCAAAGCGGTCGATTTCGAATACCCCCATCGGTCCGTTCCAGAGCACGGTTCTTGCTCCCAGAATTTCACGGCGATAGATCGAGGCTGTTTCAGGACCGATATCCACTCCGATCATGCCCTCCGGAATAGTATCAATAGAGACTGCACGGCATTCGGCATCCGCGGCGATTTCATCTGCTGCGATGACATCGACAGGGAGCAGCAATCTGATGTTTTTCTGTTTTGCCTGTTCTATGAGATTCAGGGCCAGTTCGAGTTTGTTGTCTTCAACGAGGGAGTTGCCGATCGCCAGCCCCTGTGCCTTGAAAAAGGTGAAAACCATCGCGCCGCCTACAAGAACGGTATCAACTTTATTGAAAAGATTTTCAAGAACATCTATTTTTCCTGAGATTTTCGATCCGCCAAGGATCGCCACGAAGGGTCTTTCGGGTTCCTGGAGGGCTTTTCCGAGATATTTCAGCTCTTTTTCTATCAGGTATCCGGCAACGGCGGTCTGCATGTACCTTGTGATACCTTCCGTTGACGCATGGGCTCTGTGGGCGGTGCCGAAGGCGTCGTTCACATAAATCTCGCCCAGCGAAGCGAGCTCGCGTGCGAAGTCAGGATCGTTGGCTTCCTCTTCCGGATGGAATCTGAGATTTTCGAGCATGATCACTTCGCCGTCCTGAAGGGCGAGAACCTGCTGCATGACTTCCGTTCCGATGCAGTCGTCTGCCATCGTTACCGGACAGTCAAGAAGCTCGGAAAGCTTTGCTGCTGCAGGAGCAAGCGAGTATTCGGCATTTGGCTTTCCTTTCGGCCTGCCGAGATGCGACATGAGGATCAGGCGTCCGCCGTTTTCGAGCACTTTCCTGATCGAAGGGAGAGCCTCAACTATTCGTTTGTCGTCTGTAACGTTTTTTTCCGCATCGAGGGGAACGTTGAAATCGACGCGCATCAATACCCGCTTACCCTGGATGGCAACGTCGGACAAGGTCTTTTTCTGCATTGGTGATTATGATTTGTTAAAAAATGCATGAATCTCTTTCGGTACTTAATATAATGTATTTCTCTTTTGTAAAAGGAACGATGCCGCAAGGCCGATTCCGGCTCATTCTGTCGTGCTTTTCCTTGCAAGCCGGTATTTTCTGACGTTTTCGGCATGTTCTGCCAGTGTCGATGCGAAATAGTGTCCTCCTTTTCCTGTCGCGACGAAGTAGATGTAGCCGGTCTCGGCAGGATTCAGCACGGCTTTGATCGATGCGGCGCCGGGATTGCAAATCGGACCGGGAGGCAGTCCCGGGTGGAGGTAGGTGTTATAGGGCGAGTCGACGGCAAGATCCTTGTAATAAAGAAGCCGATCTTCTCCGCCGAGAGCAAACTGAACCGTCGGATCTGCCTGGAGGCGCATGTTTTTTTTCAGACGGTTCAGATAAACGCTGGCGACAACAGGCTTTTCTTCATCGAGAGGCGTTTCGGCTTCGACGATCGAAGCCAGCGTCAGCAGTGTTTTTTCTGTGAGGCCTTTTGATGCGGCAATGGATTGCAGGCTGTCGGAATAGAATTTTTTGAACTGCCTTACAAGAAATCCCGCAGCTTCTTCCGGAGTATCCGACCATGCGAAATTATAAGTGCCGGGGAAAAGGTACCCTTCTGCGCTGCTGTCGCTTATCCCGTTCTTTCCGAGAAACGCGGGATCCCGCACAGCGGCCATGAATCCTGCCGAATCCATGTCGAGCTTCGAGGAGAGCAGTAGGGCAATTTCGCGCTGCTCAAGGCCTTCAGGAATGGTGACCCGTACTTCATCCTGCGGATGCGTATGCAGGTATCGGAGCAGCAGGTAATTTGACATGCCGGGAGGAACCGTGTAGCGACCGGGTTTTATGTTGTGCAGCCCGGGGATCGCTCTTCCTGCGATGATGGTCTGCCATCGGTTTCTTATCGCCCCCTTGCGCTGCATTTCGCCGGCAATCTCCATAAAACCCATTCCTCTGTGAACAGTGATGCCGGTCGGCCGATCTGCGGTATTGATGCCCGGAATAAAAAGCATCCCGCATAATGCGGCCGAAGCCATGAGCAGAAAGGTGGTTAATAATTTTCCGAATGGTCTTGATGATGATGCCATGATTTGACATGCCGGTTTTCCTGGTCAGGAGTGCTTGTGACCGCAGTTCTGTTCGTGCTGAAAAAGCCGGGATTCCTCGAGAATGCTGAGGTAGACCCTTTTCAGGGCGCTGATTTTCTGCTCCGAGTCTGCCTGACTGATGACGTTGCTTAGAACCTCTTTTTCCCTTTCGGGCTGGAGCACCTGTTCGCCGATTCTTGCTTTGAGAACGCTGATGTTCCGGGCACACTGAAGCCTTTCGCAGAGGAGGGCTGCCAACTGCCGGTCAATATCGTCGATTTTTTTTCGCCATTCTTCGAGTTCCTGCCAATGCCCGCTGTTTCCGAGAGTGCTTTCAGACATGCTTATGAGATAAACTGCGTTTTTTAGAGATATATTTTTTAAGGAGGCTTTTGCGGGACAGACTGACAAGCGCTGCTGATCAGCGTTTTCCCCTTTCGAACAGGAGTTTCCATTGCTCGACTTCCCTTTCATCAAGAAACCTGTCGCTGTATTTTCGGCCAGATGCCGGACTCGCCTTGCTGTTTTCCGAGCCAAGCAGCGTAATGAACTCCTCCGAGGTAAGGCATTTGGCTCCATATGCTTTTCCATACAGGCATACCTCCCTGTCCGAACTTACAATAGTAACCATTTTTCTGCTTGTGTTCAATGATTTTACATAATCTATGATCCATCTGTCGGCGCTTTTTGACGATGCAGTATAGACGGTCAGAACTGCGGCTCCAGCGGCAGTATCGCGGATTCCGCCACCGTCGTAAACAACGGTGACAGGGCATTTCGCTTTATTTCTGTAGCGTTCAAGAAGGGCCTCGGTTTTCTTCCGGCAGTGTTCGAGTGAGGCGCCGCCGCCCGCAGGATAGAGCTTATGCAGGAGGTTGTATCCGTCAATGATGATTTCGGTATTCGACATGCTGTTCAGTGTGGCAAAGACCACCGGTGAAAAAATCAGATGTGTAAAAGAGATAACTGTTTGTTTGCTGTAACCTTTTTACATACATTTTTTGTGGGAAGAAGTGGTAAAATGTGGGAGCGTTTTCCTTATTCCCGTTTATTTTATACTCGTGTTCGAGGCCTTTCAGTAGAGGCTGCATTCGTTTACCTATATTTTTACATATAGTCTAATCTTTTCCGGGAACAGGTATTCATGGCTGGATTTATCGGCAAAGAGCTGCATGCTCTCGATGAAAAGGGCCGTCTGATGATTCCGGCCCGTTTCCGCAGAGATTTTTTTTCCGCGACCTCTGCATCGGGAATATATCTTTATCTGATGAAAGCACCAGACGGCTCTCTGGAGCTCTACGAGCCGGAAATCTGGCAGCAGATGAAGCGTTCACTGGCAGGTCTTTCGGATTTCAACCCGGATGAACGGCTTCTGAAAACCATGCTCTACGAAAGTCTCGATATTGTCGCCGTCGATCGCCAGGGCAGGATCGCTCTTTCGCGGGAGAGCCTCGATCATGCTGGAATAGTTAAAGACGCTCTTATTATGGGGGCGGATACCAAACTGGTAGTCTGGGAGCCGGGGAGGCTCAGGGTATTACTGCAGGGGAATGCCGAACGGTTTTCACTTCTTGCCGGGAGATTTTTTTAGGATCATGGATGCAAATGGATATCACGAACCGGTTCTTGCGGCAGAAATACCGGATCTGCTTGTGAGAATGCCGGGAGTCTATGTTGACGGAACTCTGGGCGGTGGAGGGCACTCCCGGAGAATTCTTGAAGAACTGTTCCGGAAAGGTTTCGGCGGGCAGTCCCTTCTTATCGGCATCGATCAGGACGACAGAGCGCTCGAGGCGGCGGGGAAGCGCCTGGCTTCGTTCGAAGGCAATATCGTTCTGGTTAAGGGCAATTTCGGGGATCTTCGTTCGATCGTGCTCAGGGTATGCCGTGAGAGGCAGATGGCGCCATCATTAGCAGGGATGCTGCTCGATCTTGGCGTATCATCGGCGCAGATCGATTCTCCCGAACGGGGATTCAGTTACCTGCACCATGGCCCTCTCGATATGCGCATGGATTCCGAAACGGTACGAAGCGCCGCGGATATAGTCAATACCATGAGTGAACGGGAGCTCGCGAATCTTTTTTTCCGTTACGGCGAGGAGCCCCGAAGCCGAAGTATAGCCCGCGATATTGTGGAGTATCGGGATCGGCAGGGTCCGATTCTCCGAACCGAGACGCTGGCGGGACTTATCCGGCAGAGGGAGCCGAGGCAGGACCGGGTCATCAGAACGCTTTCACGGATTTTCCAGGCTGTCAGGATTGAGGTCAACCATGAGCTCGACGTGCTTGCCGCTGCGCTTGAAGAAAGCGCAGCAATGCTCTCTCCGGGAGGTCGGCTCGCGATCATCAGTTACCATTCTCTCGAGGATCGGATGGTCAAATGCTTTTTTGCCACGCGCGCGCGAAGCGATTGGGGGCCCAGGGGGGTAGGGCTCAGGGAGCCCGTCAGAAAAGCGGAATTCAGGATCGTAACCAGAAAACCTGTGTCAGCAGGAGAACAGGAAATATCGTCGAATCCGAGGGCCCGGAGCGCCAGGCTCCGGATTCTTGAAAAACTTGCAGAAGGAGAGGCCGATGATCTCACATAATGCAGAACATGGTTTTACGCCGCATCTATCGGGGAGGGCTTTCGACGTCATGCATATCCGCGAGACAGATCATCATGACGAAAGGGAACGATCCGGATCCGTGCGGATGATCGACGCAGCCGGCGAAGGAGTTGCCCGTTTTTTCGAAATGCAGGCTCCGTCCGGCAAGGGAGAAGGGGGGATTAAAGAGCTGTTAAGTCGGGCGTTCGGGTTCCGGCTTTCGGATCTCCTCCGTTTGAGGACTTTTTTGTACCTTCTGCCGGTTACAGGCATTCTTCTGTTTCAGATTTACAACACCATAGCGATACAGAAACTTGCCCTTGCAAACGAAACGCTCAGAGAGCAGATAGCTATGAGTTCGAGCGTCATTACCTCCCAGGAACTCAAGGTGAACGAATTGCAGGGCATTCATAATATCGCATTGCAGGCGGAGTTCCTCGGTCTGCAGGCGTCAAGCGTTCCTGCAGTCGAAATTGTGCCATAATATAAGCGTCAATCCTGTGAGCATGTTGCAAAATGAGTGAAAGCGAGATACCGCAAAAAACTCCCGATGCGGAGTTCGGAAAGCGTCTTGGCCTGGTGGTGCTTTGTTTTCTGCTTTTTCTTGTCGGAATTATCGCCATGCTGCTGAACATTCAGATCGTCAATGTTAAAAAATATCAGGAAAAGGCCGAAAAGCAGTATATCAGGCTTGTTACCGAACATGCGCAGCGAGGGGTCATTCTCGACCGTCACGGCAGGATGCTTGCGGAAACCGTCGAAACGATTTCTTTTTATGCAGATCCGCAGATCGTACGAAATACCCCGCTTTTCGATGAAAAGGGAAAAGCCGTGATAGACAGGAAAACCGGCGAACAGAAAACATTTGATAATTCTGCCGAGGTAGCCCGGCTTTTTTCCGCGCATCTCGGCAAAAGCCGTCGGGAATACCTTAAAAAACTCAGGAGGGGCAAGCGGCTTGCCGTTCTTGGCCGCAAGATTTCTGCCGTACAGGCTTTGCCGCTCATGCAGAAAAAAATTTCCGGCGTCTGGTTCGACCGGGAGCAGCAGCGCTACTATCTCAATGTCGCAGCACAGCTGATCGGCGTAACCGACAACCGTAACAGCGGCATCAGCGGTATCGAGATGCAGTTCGATCGCTATCTGAAGGGGCGGGACGGGTCGAGGGTCTACCAGAGGTCGGCAACCGGAAAGCGCTACCCTGCTCCCGATGCCTTGCAGCTCGATCCCGTAAAAGGCAATACGGTTCAACTGACGCTCGATGCCGATATCCAGAGTATTGTCGAGGACGAGCTTGCCGAAGCTGTTGCCACGTCCCAGGCGAATGCGGCAACAGGCATCGTTATTGATGTGCGAACCGGAGAAGTGCTCGCAATGGCAAATATTCCGACCTTCGATCTCAATCGGAGGGCGACATGGACTCCTGAAAAATCCCGAAATCGCTCTGTTACGGACAGTTTCGAGCCGGGGTCGACCTTCAAGATCGTCATGGCGGCAACTGCCACCGAAGTGCTCGGCCGAAAGGCGGAAGACAAGGTATCTGCCAATAACGGCGTTCTGCCGTTGTTCGGTCTGAGGATCAGGGATCATGAGCCTTACAAAGAGCTGACTTTCCGGGAGGCGCTCATGCACTCGAGCAACGTGGTCGCGGCCAGAACCGCGATGGAAACCGGCAGGGTGCAATTCCATGCCTATACGAAGAATTTCGGATTCGGCTCAAAAACCGGCATCGGCCTGGTCGGGGAGTCACCCGGCAGGGTAAGGCCGCTGAGCACATGGGACAAGACAACGCTGCCATGGATGGGATACGGCTATCAGGTTATGGCAACTCCCTTGCAGATACTGCAGGCCTATGCGGCTATAGCCAATGACGGCGTGCTCATGAGGCCTTTCGTTGTCAGGAGCATTACCGATGCAGCCGGACGTACCGTAGTCGAGAATCGGCCGGAATCGGTCAGAAAGGTTGTCGAACCCGAGACTGCAAGGTATCTCGGCAAGGAGTATTTCAAGGCGGTCGTAGACAGCGGTACCGCAAGAAGCGCCGCAATTCCAGGTATGAGCGTTGCCGGAAAAACCGGTACGGCAAGGAGGGCGACCGGAGGTTCCTATGCGAATGCCGTCTATGTCTCCTCTTTTGTCGGTTATTTTCCAGTCGAAGCGCCGAGGTACGCCCTCATCGTGCTGGTCGAGGAGCCCAGGACAGCTTATTATGCCGCAACTGTCGCCGCTCCGTTTTTTTCGAAAATATCTTCGAGGATTCTTGCCTGTTCCGAAGAGCTGCAGAAAAACCTCGGTTTCAAGTCTCCCGAGCAGGCGGCTATCGATTCGACGACAACGGTCGCTGTTCCTGATCTCAAAGGACTGAAGGGCGACGATGCCCGACGCCTTCTGAAATGGCTCGGGCTTGAAATGGAATCGAGCGGTGCTTCGGACGGCGTGGTGAGCGTCCAGAGCGTCCGTCCCGGCATGAAAATCGCCAGGTCAGGGATAGTCCGGGTCAAACTTTCTTCCGCGGTCAGGCAGCGGTCAGTATTATGATAAAGGGAATTTCTTTTTCACAGCCGATCTTGCCGGTCAGGCTTTCCGTCCTCCTCGATCAGATCAGGCACATCGATTGTTCAGGTCCCGATCCGGACGGGCTGTCGGTCGCAGCGATCACCGCCGATTCGCGGGAGGTTGTCAGCGGTTCGCTGTTCGCGGCGATTCCAGGGTTTGTATCCGATGGCCATCGGTTCATCGACGCCGCAGTTCGCAAGGGCGCGATCGCGATAATCTGCGAAACGCTGCCCATGCAGCTTGCTCCCGGAGTACTTTTCATACGTGTGGCCGATGCGCGGAAAGCGCTTGCAGAAGCGGCAAAAGTTTTTTACGGTCAAGCATCGGAAAAACTTGTTCTTATCGGCGTAACCGGCACCAACGGAAAAACCACCACTGCCCGGCTGATAACCGGACTTCTCAATGCTTGTGGTATTTCCGCTGCATATATCGGTACCGGGCTCTGCCGGATGCCTTCCGGGGATATTCTTCTTGAACGTACTACGCCCGAAGCGCATGAACTTCAGCTGCTTTTCGCTGCCATGCTTGAAGAGGGGTGCAATGCGGCGGTCATGGAAGTTTCTTCGCACGCCCTTGTGCTTGACAGGGTTTACGGTCTCAGGTTCAGAAGCGCGGTGTTCACCAACCTGAGCATGGATCACCTCGACTTTCATCACACCATGGAGGAGTACGCCCGGGCAAAACAGCTTCTGTTCGACCAACTCGCCCCGGAAGGTTTTGCCGTTCTTAACGGTGACGATTCTTATGGGGCTCTCATGGCGGAAAAGGTGCCGCAGGAGCGGCGGCTCTGCTGTACCATGGAGCCGGAATCACATAGGAATCTGCAGTGCGCAAAACGGTTTTCTGCTTCCGTTACGGAGAGCTCACCTGCCGCCACGACAATCAGCCTGAATTTTCCGGATGTTTCCGCAGAGGTGCGAACCGAACTTCCGGGCAGGTATAACGTCATGAATCTGCTCGAAGCCGTCGCCGTCGTTTCGGGTATGGGCATCTCGTCCAGCGCGGTTACCGAAGCATTGAAGACGCCCTTCAGTGTTCCGGGACGAATGGAGCAAGTCCCGGACGCATACGCCGGCCGCTGTGCTTTCGTGGATTATGCGCATACTCCGGACGCTCTTGAAAAGGCTCTTGGTACAATCCGGGAACTCGTCCGTCCACCATCCCGAATTATCGTGGTTTTCGGATGCGGCGGGAATCGCGACAGGATGAAACGTCCGCTTATGGGCAGGATCGCATCCGAAAACGCCGATTTCTCCTATCTGACATCCGACAATCCAAGGGACGAGGATCCGGAAGAGATTCTTGACGATATCGAGAGCGGCATGAGCGGCAGCAGTTACAAGCGCATCGTCGATCGGGCATCGGCAATCCGCGAGGCTGCCGCATCGCTTCGGCCTGGCGATGTGCTGCTTGTGGCAGGAAAAGGTCATGAAACCAGTCAGGAAATAGCCGGTGAAAAGCATTATTTCTCGGATCAGGAGATGCTCAGGGAGTGTTTCAGGGAGTGTTTCAGGGAGGGGCCGGACGACGTAACGACAAATCAATCCGCATGAAAGGCGTTCTTGTTGAAGCCGATCTGAGAAAGATCGGCGAAATCTTGACGGCAGATGCCGGCGGAGATGTACTGCAGATGCAGGAACCGACTGTCGTCATCGACTCTCGCGAGGTTAAGGAGGCAGATGTCTTTGTCGCTCTCCGGGGGGAAAAGACCGACGGGCACCGATATATTGACGAGGTTTTTTCTAAAGGGGCTTCATGGGCGGTAGTGTCGAAGGAGTGGTATGAGTCGCATCCGCTGCAGGAGGGAATCGGGCGGCGTAACTATCTGGTCGTTGCCGATACCGTCGAAGGGCTTCAGCAGCTTGCTTCCGCTTATCGCGGCACCTTCGATGTTCCTGTGTTGGGTATAGGCGGAAGCAACGGAAAGACAACCACAAAGGAACTGATCGCTTCGGTGCTTGCAACCGGTTTCCGGGTGCATGTGAGTAAAGGCAATCTGAACAACCATCTTGGCGTTCCTCTTACCCTGCTGCAGATGAAACGGGATACCGGGATCGCCGTTGTTGAGATGGGAATAAACCACCCCGGGGAAATGGAACTGCTTGCCTCCATCGCAAGACCGACTCATGGGCTGCTTACCAATATCGGCCATGAGCATCTGGAGTTTCTGCACGATCTTGATGGGGTTGCTGCCGCCGAAACACGGCTTTATGACTATCTCGACAGCAATGGAGGGGTCTGCTTTGTCAATACCGGAGATGTCAGGCTGAAAAAAGCAGCCGAAGGACTTCGGCGACGGGTGCTCTACGGTCTCGACGAATATAGCGAACAGGTGCCGCATGCCGAAGAGATCGGCCTTGATGCACATGGTCGGCCGATGTTTTTTCTCTGTTCCGGGGGGGATCGTCTCTCCGTCAGCCTGCGGCTGACAGGCCGCCATAACGTTATCAATGCGCTTGCCGCAGCGGTGGTCGGGTCGTATTTCGGACTCTCCCTGGCCAGCATCAGGGATGGACTTCAAAACCTGCATCCCCCGTCCGGATGGAAACGCATGGAATACCGGGAGGCGGGAGGCGTCACCATCATCAACGACACCTACAATGCCAATCCGGATTCGGTACGTTACGCCATCGACCTTCTTGACGAGTTGTCGTGCCCCGGCAGAAAAATAGCTGTACTCGGTGATATGCTCGAACTCGGGGAATGCGGAGAACTTGAACATGAAAAGATCGGCAGGTATATTCAGCAGAGCACGATCGATCTGCTTCTGACTTTCGGGGATCTGGCCCGCGGTTATCTGACGGGAAACGAGACTCGCGCATATGGTCACTATGCAAGTCGCGAAGAGCTGTCGAAAGCGCTCATCGATATGGTGCATCCCGGAGATGCCGTGCTTTTCAAGGGATCGAGGGGCATGCGGCTCGATGTGGCGGCAAATGCGCTCTGCATCGAAAGAATATCTCAATAATCAACGTTTCAGCCTGAATGCTGTACTATATCCTTAAATACTTAAACGACGCTTATGATCCGCCCGGCCTCGGCGTTATCGAGTTTATTACCTTCAGGGCAAGCGCAGCAGCCGTAACGGCACTTCTTATCTGCATCGTTTTCGGCCCCTGGTTCATCAGGTACCTCAAAGGACGCATAATCGAGCCGGTAAAAGAAGAGGCGCCACCGGAACACAGGAAAAAGAAGGATATTCCAACTATGGGCGGTCTGCTCATCATTATTGCTGTCGAGATATCGGTTTTTCTATGGGCGCGTTTCGACGATCCGCATGTATGGCTGATCATGCTCGCGGTATTCTGGATGGGAGCCATAGGTTTTCTTGACGATTATATGAAAGTGGTGCTCAAGGTAAAGGGGGGACTCTCGCCCAGGTACAAGCTCATAGGGCAGATAGCTCTCGGCCTTTTCATCGGTCTCTACACATGGTTTGATCCGGCATTTTCGGTGCTGCGTTCGACCACGACCGTGCCGTTCTTTAAAAATCTCACGATCGATTACGGTATCTTCTACATTCCGGTGGTGATTTTCATCATCACGGCGGTCTCCAACGCAGTCAATCTTACCGATGGTCTCGACGGACTCGCCTCGGGCAGTTCCGCTATCGTCGTTTTCGCGCTCGGAGGTTTCGCCTATCTTGCCGGCAATGCCGTCTATGCATCGTATCTGAAGATTCCCTTTATTTCCGGCGGCGGCGAAATTGCCGTTGTAAGTATGGCAATAGTTATGGCCTGCGTAGGATTTCTCTGGTTCAATTCGAATCCTGCGGAGGTATTCATGGGCGATACCGGATCGCTTGCTCTCGGAAGCGCCATTGCCGTCATTGCGCTGCTGATCAAACAGGAACTGCTTCTTCCCGTGCTGGCGGGAATATTCTTTGTCGAAACGCTGTCGGTTTCCCTGCAGGTGCTTTATTTCAAATATACGAAAATGCGTTTCGGTCAGGGACGGAGGATATTTCTCATGGCCCCGCTGCATCATCATTTCCAGCTGAAGGGCTGGCCCGAACAGAAAATTGTCATCAGGTTCTGGATTATCACCGTTCTGTTCTTTCTTGCAAGTCTCATGACATTGAAACTCAGGTAGCAACGACGTACTATGGAGGTTAACGGGAAAAAAATATCGGTTATCGGCGCAAAAAGGAGCGGCATGGCTGTGGCCGGGCTGCTTGCTGCAAAAGGAGCCCGCGTTTACGTGAGCGAGATCGGGCAGTTGTCCGACGATGAAAAATCGCTTTTGTCGGGGCTCGGAATTGAGTATGAAGACGGAGGACATACCGGGCGTCTCTGCGATGCCGATCTGGCAGTCGTAAGTCCGGGAATCCCGCGCGAGTCGGACGTGGTTCGCATGGTGCTCGAGAAACGAATTCCTCTTTTCAGCGAGATCGAAGCGGCCTCATGGTTCTGCAGGGCGAGAATGGCCGGCATTACCGGTACCGACGGAAAAACCACTACGGCGACGCTCCTGCACCGAATCGCCGAAGCTGAGGGAAATGCGCGGGGATACAGGGCCGTCAGCGCCGGAAATATCGGAGTGCCATTCTCCTCTGTTGTCGCTTCGCTCGCACCGGATGATCTTGCAGTCATCGAGCTGAGCAGTTACCAGCTTGAAGGGTGCACAAGTTTCCATCCAGCCGTATCGGTCATCACCAATATAACTCCCGACCATCTTGACAGGTATCATGGCGACATACGGGAGTATGCCGAGGCGAAATACAGAATCTGCCGTCAGCAGAAGGCGCCGGATGCCCTGTGCTACAATATCGACGACCCGCTGCTCAGGGATCATTTCGGCGATGGAGCCGGAGCATATCCCTTCCGGCTCATACCCTTCGGTATCGGCGCGGATGCCGTCCGGTACGCTTCGGAAGAAGGCTTTTCTTTCGAAGAAGGCATGATCCTGCACTGGCAGGGTGGTGCATCATATCCGGTCATCGCCGGCGACGAATTTCTTAAAAACAGTTTTCGGGGCAGACACAATATATACAACGCGCTTGCGGCAGCCGCAGCAGCTTTTTCCCTTGGTATAGACAGGGATGCTGTCCGGACGGCGTTATCCGGATTTGCGGGGGTCGAGCACAGGCAGGAATTCGTACGTTCTTTCAACGGGATCGACTGGATCAACGATTCGAAAGCAACCAATGTCAACGCGCTGCTTCAGGCGCTCAATGCGGTGCCAGGCAGGCTTGTGCTGATAGCGGGAGGAAGGGACAAGGGCAACGACTATTCCCTGCTTGCCGATGTCGTACGCAGCAAGGTTGCGGCAATAATTGCCATCGGCGAGTCGAAAGAGAAACTATGCCGGGCATTTGAAGGCGTCACGCAGACGCTTTCGGCCGAAACTCTTGAAGAGGCGGTCGAACTGGCAGGCAATGCCGCAGGCAGAGGCGATACGGTACTCTTCTCTCCCGGATGCGCAAGCTTTGACATGTTTGCGAACTTCGAGGAGCGCGGAATGCTTTTCAAGCATCTTATACAAGGTCTTACATCATGACTGTCGGCGTCGGACCGGCCGGTTCCCCAACTATCGACCGGCCATACAGGGGTAATACCTCCGGGGAGGTCATAGCCGGGAAGCTGATGCTGTTGATCGTTTCCCTGCTTATCTGCATCGGAATTGTGATCGTATACAGCAGCGGCGCCGGATGGGCGGAAAACAAGTACTCCAGTTCGGAATACTTCCTCTGGCGGCAACTCTTCTTTTCCGTTATCGGGATATTCACTATCGTATTCTTAGCCCGGATCGATTATCATATATTCTATAAAGTCAGCAAGCTTTTTCTTTTTGTCAGCATTTTTCTGCTCTCCCTCCTGCTGGTATTGAAGGTTGTCGGCGTTATATCCGGTGCCGCCCGGTGGATCGGATACGGCCCACTGAAGTTTCAGGTGTCCGATGTTGCAAAATATGCGCTGATTTTTCATTTCTCCCGTCTGATCAGCGAAAAACAGGCATATATCAAGGATCTGCATAACACCTATCTGCCGCTTGTCGTTATCCTGATTACGGTTGTTTTTCTTGTCGCACTCGAACCGAACTTCAGCACGGCTTCGCTTATCGCCCTGATAGGTTTTATCATGATGTTCATCGGGGGGGTCAACATCCGCTATCTTCTTGCTACTGCAGGTCTGATTATTCCCGTCGGAGCGGTTTATGCCATGATAGCGCCTTACCGGATGGCGAGGCTGGTTTCGTTTTTCAGCGGGGACGAGAAAGGGATGAGTTACCAGGTGCTCCAGGCGCTAATCGGGCTGGGCAACGGAGGTCTTTTCGGGCTAGGCATCGGAGCCAGCAAACAGCGGGAACTCTACCTGCCGCTTTCCTACAACGATTTTGTCTTTGTCGTTATCGGCGAGGAGTACGGCTTTATAGGCGCACTGTTCGTGCTCTTTCTTTTTTCGGCATTTCTCGGCTGCGGACTCGTTATCGCAAAGCATGCGCCGGATAATTTCGGGAAGTACGTCGCAACAGGCATCACCATCGCAATCGTGCTTTTCGCCTTCGTCAACATTGCCGTTGCAACGCATCTGCTTCCGACCACCGGCGTGGCATTGCCGTTTATCAGTTACGGCGGGACGGCGCTGGTATTCAATTCGCTTGGAGTCGGCATTCTGATCAGCATATCGAGATCCAGGAAACAGAGGCGGGAATCTGAATCCGGCACGGAAAAACCGGAAGGAGGGCTTTCTTGAATATTCTTTTCGCAGGCGGTGGTACCGGTGGCCATCTCTACCCTGCTGTCGCCATGGCAAGCGAGTTGCTGAAACTGGTTCCGGAAGCATCGGTATCGTTTGCGGGGACGAAAACCGGCATCGAGGCGACAGAGGTGCCTCGTCTGGGTTACAGGCTGCACCTGCTTCCGGTCAGGGGACTGAAGCGGGGCGGATCGCTCAAGGCGCTTTTCAGCAATGTCGCGGTGCTTGCGGATTTTGCTGCAGCGCTCTTTTCTGCCGCATCGATCATAGCAAGGGAAAAACCGGACGTTGTCATCGGTACCGGGGGGTTTGTGAGCGCTCCAGTGCTTCTTGCCGCCCAGCTTCTGGGGCGCAGAACGCTGATACAGGAGCAGAATGCGTTTCCCGGCGTGACCACGAAACTGCTTTCTCTGCTTGCCCGCGAAGTGCATCTTTCGTTTACCGAGGCCGGCGGTTATATCAGAAGAAAAAAGAGGGTTTTCGTTACGGGAAACCCTGCCCGTTCATTTCCCCCTGTCAGCAGGGAGGATGCCCTCAGGCGTTTCGGTCTCATGGAGCCTTTGCCGACCCTTCTCGTTTTCGGTGGCAGCCGCGGAGCCCGATCCATCAATAATGCCTTGCTCCAATGGTTCGGGGCGTTCACTTCGGGCGCCAATCTCGTCTGGCAGACCGGCTCTCTGGACTATGAGCGCATCAGTAGACAGGTCAAACCATCCGGGAGACTCTGGATCGGTCCCTATATAGAACATATGGGCGATGCGTATGCGGTTTCCGATCTTGTCATGTGCCGGGCCGGTGCATCTACCATCGCCGAGCTGACCAATATGGGAAAGCCCTCGGTGCTTGTTCCCTACCCCCATGCTACCGGAGACCATCAGCGATTCAACGCAAAAGCTCTTGTAGGTACCGGGGCAGCAATGCTTATCGACGACAGCCGACTTGAAACTCCGGGAGCCAGGCAGATCGTCCTGGATCTTCTCCATGATTCGGAGCGGCTCGCCTCTATGACGGCTTCCTGTAATGCGCTTGCGCATCCCGATGCGGCAAGGCTGCTTGCAGGACGTATTATTCAACTTGCAAAACAGTAACCGGATTGTACATGGAACTCGGAAAAACCCGAAAGGTGCATATTGTTGGAATTGGCGGTGCCGGAATGAGCGCGATTGCAGAACTGCTTCTCAAATCAGGATTCAGCGTCAGCGGTTCGGATCTGCAGACCGGAGAGGTAACCGACAAGCTTGCAGAGCACGGCGCGGTTGTCTATCGCGGGCACAGCGCCGGGAATATAGAAAACGCCGATGTGGTAGTCTTCTCTTCGGCGGTCAGGATACATGAGAATGCGGAAATAGCCGCAGCGGAAAAAGCAGGCATTCCGGTCATCAAGCGGGATGAGATGCTTGGAGAATTGATGCGGTACAAGTCGGGCATATGCATTGCAGGCACCCACGGCAAAACCACCACGACGGCGATGGTCGCCACCATGCTGATCGAGTCGGGCGAGTCGCCTACCGTCATGATCGGCGGAGTTTCAGACTATCTGAAAGGAAGTACGGTTGTCGGCGACGGAAAGTATATGGTCATAGAGGCCGATGAATACGACAGGGCATTCCTCAAACTTACGCCTACTATTGCCGTCATCAACAGCCTTGAATCGGAGCATATGGATACCTATGGCTCGCTCGACGAGCTGAAGAGCGCCTTTGTAGCCTTTGCTGACAAGGTGCCGTTTTACGGCAGGGTGATCTGCTGTGCAGACTGGCCTGAAATAAGACGGATCATTCCGAGGCTCAACCGACGAGTGACTACGTTCGGAATTGATGAGCCTGCCGATGTGATGGCGACGGATATTCAGCTGGAGAGAAACCATTCCTCGTTTACCGTAAGGGCTTTCGGAAGCCTGTACGAGCGTGTGATGCTGCAGGTTCCGGGTCGGCATAACGTACTCAATGCGCTTGCAGCGTTTTCCACCGGCCTCGAACTTGACATCGCACCGGAAAAACTGATTGCCGGTCTTGGACTGTACAGCGGCATGAGAAGGCGTTTCCAGATTAAATACGAAGACGTCAAAGGACTCATGATCGTCGACGATTACGCTCACCATCCCTCTGAAGTCAAGGCTGCCGTTAAAGCCGCTCGCAGCGGATGGAAGGATACGCGGATCGTTGCGGTTTTTCAGCCCCATCTCTATTCGAGAACGCAGGAGTTTGCCGACGAATACGGCTGGGCTCTTTCCCATGCGGATGCGATTTATATCGCCGATATCTATCCTTCCCGGGAAAAGGCGGAAGATTTTCCCGGAGTGAACGGTGAGATGGTTGCCGCAGCGGTACGGAAAGCCGGAGGCAGGCAGGCTGTGTTTATCGGGGGAAAGGACGAACTTTACGTCGCGCTCGGGGAGTGCTGCAATGAGGACACAATGCTCCTTTTCATGGGAGCGGGAGACATAACCCATATGGCAACCAGGCTTGCCCGCGAGCTTGACGGCAGGTGAACGGGATATTTTCCTTTTATTTGTATTCCGGCTGAAACGTCAGACACTTTCAGGCTGTTGTGTTGGTAGTGTATACCCGCCCTGATCAGATTACCGAATTGAGCCATGCAGATCTCTGATTCCGAACATAACGAAGACTCTCAGGTGCCGGATAGTTCTTCTGTTTCTTCCGGAGGCGGAGGTAACGGCGGTCGGCTTCCGGAGGACAGCGGCGGGAACTGGAAAGCGGTGCTTGTTATTCTCCTGCTTGTATTTGCCGCTCTTGCCGGTCTCGCCTTCTATGCGTCTGACTGGAAGCAGGAGGTCGCCGTAAGGGAGATTGTCATAGAAGGAGCGGACATCATTCCTCGAAATGCGCTTTCTGAGGTACTGAACGGCTACCTCGGAAAGAATCTGCAGAATCTCGATACCGGGGAGATCGAATCGAAACTTCTCGTTATTCCTTATGTCAGGAGGGTTGCAATTGCCCGCGAATTGAACGGAATCGTCAGGGTGAAAGTAACGGAGAGGGAGCCTCTGGCGAGGACTTTCTACCGGAACAGAAACATGATTATCGATACCGAAGGCGTTCTCCTGCCGGAAACTCCCCGTGTCTCTTCCCGTTTCGGTACGCTGATCGGCGTGTTCGGTATAGGCCGTACGGTGAAGGGCATAAACGCGCCTGAGCGACTTGCCGAAAGGGACAGTACGGTGGTCATGAGTCTTGCCGAAGCCCTGCGGGAATCTGACTATGCGAGGCTTCTGATCCGTGAAATCCACCTTCAGCCGGATGGTCTGACGTTCTGCCGGGCTGCCGGATCGTCCGCCAGGTTTGTTGTCGGCAGTGACGGGAACTTTAAGGAAAAGTTGAAAAAATTCGAGATATTCTGGCAAAAGGTAGTATCGAAGAAAGGTCCGGACGCTTTCGAGTCTGTCGATCTGAGATTCAGGGACAGGATATTTACGATGGATACTCTTGCCCGACAGATGCGGCAGGATGTTGTGCTGTGATAATCATGCAAGTATAGACGATCATGCTGAAAAGCAATATAGCAGTGGGACTTGATATCGGAACGACCAAGGTTTGCGTTGTCGTTGCTGAAAAGGACGAGATTGGAAAACTCAACGTTCTCGGCAAAGGGCGCTCAAATTCGGAGGGTCTGCAGAGGGCGACGGTCGTCAATATCAATAAGACTGTCGATGCCATCAGGGCTGCCGTAGCTGATGCCGAGCGGGAGTCTTCGATACGGATAAGAGCGGTTAATGTCGGTATTTCGGGAGCGCATGTGAACTGCATCCACAGCAATTCCGAAATCAGCGTCAACCAGACCGGCATAGTCAACGAGTCGGATGTTCGCCGCTTTCTTGAAAAAGCCAAAACCAACATCAGGTATCTCGATATGGATCACGAAATCATCCATGTGATCCCGCAGGAGTTCATCGTCGATGATCAGGAAGGAGTGCTCGACCCCATAGGCATGGCGGGAACCACCATGCGCGGCAGCGCCTATATCGTGGTGGGGCTTCGCACGAAGATCCGCAATATCAAGCAGTGCATTGAAAAAGCCGGCCTTGAAGTCGGCGCTCTGACCTTCGAGCCTGTAGCCTCGGGCATCGCCGTGATGAAAGAGAGCGAAAAAAAGAGCGGCGTCGTCGTCGTCGATATCGGCGGCGGCACAACCGAGGTGGCCATCTATATCGATGGCGCGATCAGATACTCCGAAGTTATCAAGGTTGCGGCAAACGATGTTACGCACGATGTCGCGCATGGGGTCAAGGCTCTTCACGAAGTGGCTGAAGAGCTGAAAATCCGGCATGGAAACGCATACAGCAAGCTGGTCGGAGAGGATGAAACCATTCTCATTCCGGGTATCGAGGGCCGCCCGCAGAAGTCGTTTCCGAAAAGTTCTCTGACCTTGATCATCGAAGCCAGGATGATCGAGATTTTCGAGCTGGTGCGGGATTCCGTCAAGCGGTCGGGATATTATGAATTTCTCAACGCAGGAGCGATCATTACCGGCGGAGGCGCTCTCATGCCTGGTACGGAGGAGCTTGCGAGGGATGTGCTTGGGCTCGATGTCCGTATCGGGTATCCTGAAGGGGTATCGGGAGGCATAAAAGGTTCGGTCAACAATCCCATGTACGCAACGGTCATGGGGCTTGTCGCGCACTCGCTCCAGAACTCGCTTTTCGAGGAGTCCGAAGCCGTGCACGTCGTTCAGGGAACGCCTGACGCAGGAAAAATCACCGAAGCGGAAGAGCCTCTGCAAGATTCCGGGACGGCGCAGGATTCTTCGCAGACCAATTCTTCAGGAACCAAGATTGTCGACCGGCTGAAAAAATTCTGGAGCGAACTATAACCGGCGCCGCTTAAGGCGCATGAATGAATAATCAGGAACGAAACCATGGCATTTGAACTGGACCCGGGACTGTTCGAGGGCGATCAGGGAAAGGGGGTTACCATCAGGATTGTAGGCGTCGGCGGTTGCGGCGGCAACGCGGTAAACAACATGATTGACCGTAAAATCAGCGGGGCCGAGTATATCGTTTTCAATACCGACCGGCAGGCGCTTCTGAATTCGAAGGCGCCAATACGGGTGCAGATAGGCAAGAAAGCCACAAGTGGACTTGGCGCAGGAGCCGATCCTTCCAAAGGCAGGCAGGCTGCAGAGGACGACAAGGATATCATAGCTGCGCAGTTGAAAGGCGCTGATCTTGTGTTTATTGCCGCAGGAATGGGTAAAGGCACTGGAACGGGAGCGGCGCCGGTTATTGCCTCCATTGCGAGAAACATGGGTATTCTGACCATAGGGGTCGTGACCAGGCCATTCAATTTCGAAGGCCAGGTCAAAGCGCGCATCGCCGACGGGGGAATCAACGAACTTCGTAAATTCATAGATACCCTGATAGTCGTCGAGAACGAAAAGATTCTCAGCATCGCCGAAGACGGCATCAGTGCAACCGAAGCTTTCAATATGGCCAACGACGTGCTGTACCGTGCCGCCAAGGGGATCGCCGATATCATTACAAGACACGGTCATGTCAACGTTGATTTTGCCGATGTCAAAAGCATCATGTCCGGAGCCGGTGACGCCGTAATGGGTTCTGCAGCCGCAGCGGGAGAGCGGAGGGCGCTGAAGGCGGCCTCGGATGCGCTCAACAGCCCGTTGCTCGACGGAGTTTCTGTCAGGGGTGCCAAAGGAGTGTTGGTCAATATCACCGGTGAGGTAACCATGAGGGATATGACCGATGCCATGAACTACATCGAAGAGCAGGTCGGCAGCGAAGCCAAAATCATCAACGGCTACGTTGATGAGCTGCAGCTTTCCGGAGAAATCCGGGTTACGGTCATCGTTACCGGATTCAGGAGAAAAGATTCCCCTGAATCTGCCGGATCCGAGAAGGAACAGCAGGCCCCGAAGTACACCGCGCATCGCTATGGGAATTCTCCTCATGCTGCCGTAAGGTCGGTCGTGACCGGTCTGCCCGAAAAGCAGGAAGAGGATCTTCGGATTCCGACCTATGTCAGACGGCAGATATCCATTCACGATCCTCTTGAGGTCGGCAACAAAAAGCGCACGGAACAGAATACGGAAAACGGAGGCCATTTCTCCCGGAGTATCGAAGAGCAGGAAGACCAGATACAGAAAGGGGCGACGGATCTTCCGGCTTATCTTCGCAGGAAAAACAACGGCAGCTGACAGCTGCGCTTCATCGTAAAAGGAGTACTCATTATGGGAAACCGGATGCTTTCAGTTGAAGAAGCGGTTTCAATTATTCGTTCGGGAGACAGGGTTTTTCTGCATACTGCGGCGGCGACGCCGCAGCGCCTGATAGAAGCCATGGTTGGCCGGGCCGGGGATTTGAGGGACGTCGAAATCGTGAGCCTGCATACTGAGGGTGACGCACCATATGTAAGGCCTGAATACAGGGATAGTTTCAGGCTTAATGCCTTTTTCGTCGGAAAAAACGTCCGGAATGCGGTTCAGCAGGGCGATGCCGATGCCATGCCGATATTCCTCAGCGATGTTCCCTCGATGTTCCATAACAGGATTCTTCCTCTTGACGTCGCCCTTGTTCACGTCTCGCCTCCCGACCGTCACGGATACTGCTCTCTGGGAGTATCTGTCGATGCTTCGCTTGCCGCGGTTCACAATGCCCGTCACGTTATTGCGCAGGTCAATCCGCACATGCCGAGAACGCACGGTGAAGGACTGCTCCATATCAGCAAGATTCATGCGATGGTTGCAGTGGAAGATCCTCTTCCCGAGACTCCGAGACATGAGCTGACGGGAGCCGAACAGAGCATCGGGCGCCATATCGCTTCGATCGTAGAGGACGGAGCCACGCTGCAGATGGGCATAGGGGCTATTCCCGATGCAACGCTTGCGGCGCTCGGTTCTCATCGTGACCTTGGCATCCACACTGAAATGTTCTCCGACGGCGTCGTCGAACTCATCGAAAAAGGTGTTATTACCGGAAGGAAAAAGAAGACGCACAAAGAGATCGTGGTAGCCAGCTTCCTTGTAGGTACCCGGCGGCTCTATGATTTCGTCGATGACAATCCGCTTGTCGAAATGCTTCCTTCCGACTATGTCAACGACACGAGGGAGATTCGCAAAAATCCGAAAGTCACAGCGATCAACAGCGCTCTGGAGATCGATATGAGCGGTCAGGTCTGCGCGGATTCGATAGGACAGCGCTTTTTTTCCGGCGTAGGCGGTCAGATGGATTTCATCAGGGGCGCAGCGCTTTCAGAAGGCGGTAAGCCGATCATAGCTCTGCCCTCCACCACAAGAAAAGGGGCTTCCCGGATTGTGCCTCATCTCAAGCCCGGAGCAGGGGTCGTAACCACGAGAGCCCATGTCCATTATGTCGTTACTGAATACGGCATCGTGAACCTGCATGGCAAGAACCTGCGCCAGCGAGCCGAAGCGTTGGCCTCCATAGCCCATCCCGACTTCCGGGAGGAAATCTGCCGCAGCGCCCGAGATTTGTATGGACAGAAAAGCAGCTGTGAGGTGTGAGAAACGAAGATTCGACAATAAAAAGAGAAGGCTGCCCTCGGCAGCCTTCTCTTTTTTACCGGATGGCGGTCTTACAGCTTACGCCGGCTTGACGGCTTCGCAGAGAAGG
>Ga0209835_1000006_pt1 | contig 143890 bp, 117 predicted proteins | sample LakKivwa52mmetaG_FD_184138 | JGI IMG/M metagenome (GOLD analysis project Ga0209835, IMG submission 184138) | Anoxic lake water microbial communities from Lake Kivu, Rwanda to study Microbial Dark Matter (Phase II) - Lake Kivu water 52m metaG... | ecosystem: Environmental > Aquatic > Freshwater...
GGCTTTGCCGGTGGTGTGAAATCACTCAGCAGGGTAATGAGATCGGAGTATATTGTCAGTTGTGCCTCCATATCCTGCCTTCTTCTGATAAGATTGTATATGTCGTCGTGAAGCAACTGGGTCTTGTACTCCTGCAGGAAAATCATCTGACCTCCTTCCTTTGGCATCAGCTTTCTTGACTCCTCGAAGTACTTTACCTGCTGCAGACTGTCGAGCTGCTCGATCTCATAATCGAATCTTGACTTCAGAACCTCATTCTGCTGCAACCTGAGATCGTTCTGCTGTATGAAGAAATCGTTCTTGCGGGCAAAAGCCATAATGCCGTCCCTGATCGCATTAAGCTCCTGCGGTATGGAGGTTTTAACCTGGATCACAAACCTGTCAGCCATTCTGACATTAAGGGTATCAAGAACCTTGTGACGATTCTTATAGTCAACATAATCGGGTATATAGTCCTTCCCCAGATCAATCACCCAGAATGCCCTGATGTCCGCGATGTTTCTTACCTTGCCCGTGTCAACCGAAAGAGCCGCTGCAAGTTCAATGATGTTGTCCTCCCTGCAGAAAGTGTGGAGTTTGTTTACATAATGAATCATCTCAGCGTTGGGAACAGTATTGCTCCTTAGTGTGATCTCCGAACTGTAAAGCCTCTCAGTCGAGAACTTAATCAGATAGGAGGCTCCTACACCGGCCAGAAGGCTTAATCCAAGCCATATCCATTTCCTGAGAAGGAAGAAGAATACAAACAGTGAAGCCCGGCCAAGTGATCTGAATCCCCTGGATATTGACCTGCCCATCCGGGCAAACAGATCAAGAAGGTCAATTTCATCGTTATTGTTTACCTTGTTTCTGGTTTCCTGTTTCATTTCCATCAGGTTTAGGTGTGGGTTGATCTCTCAAAAATAGCAAAAATTACATATCGTGGTCGCCAAAAGGCAATCTGTCCAGCACTTTCACGGCGAGATTCATAAGAAGGGGTTTGTAATCGGAGATGAACTCTCCTGTAACCCTGTTGCCTATAATGACACATATGGTAAGTGTACGGTGACCAAGCAGACGGCCCAGACCATATATTGCAGAGCTCTCCATTTCATAATTGGTGATGATGCGGCCCCTGAAGTCAATCGCGGCAAGCTTGTCATTCAGTTCACTGTCAAAGGGAGCCAGTCTGAGAGACCTTCCCTGAGGAGCGTAAAATCCCGGGGCAGAAATGGTAATGCCCCTGTGGAAGTCTGTGGAATCAAAGGCGTGCAGCAGTTCCGGGTCGGCATCTACAGCGTAAGGATAGCAGAGGTTGTCAGGCCACTCGGTATAATATACTATTGCATCCGACAATGCGGTGTCGAGAAGATGGTCGTACTCGGAATAGAAATGCAGAAGGCCGTCGAATCCCACGGCTGTTTCTGTCATCAGGAAAGCCCCGGCAGGAATAGAGCCCTGCAGCGAACCTGAGGTGCCGATCCTTATTATATTCAGGGTAACCGGATTCTCAACCGGTTCTCCTGTCGTAAGGTTAATGTTTGCAATGGCATCAAGCTCATTAATTACAATGTCAATATTATCGGTTCCTATGCCTGAGGATATTATTGTAACCTCATGGCCTCTGTAACTGCCTGTTATGGTATGGAACTCCCTGTTGCTCTTCCTTACCCTTACTTCCTCAAGAAGAGAGGCAAACATGTCAACCCTGCCCTGATCGCCGACTAAAATTATATCGCTGGCAATATCCCCTGGTTTGAGGTTAAGGTGAAAGATGCTGCCATCCCTGTTTAATATGAGTTCTGTCTTCATCATAATGTGGAAATTTTTCCGGTATGTGGTCTTATCTGCCAGAATTACCGCCTTCAGGTGACATTTCACCGATTAACGGATTAGTTGTCCATCAAAAGCCACAAATTTACGCTATTTTTAGAATTATTTTATTCTGCATTTCAACATGAATCAATAAGCAACTGAACACATAGAAAGATAGAAACATAAACTAAAAAAGAAAAGTGATGAGGCCAAAACAGATTATGACTCTTGTAACATTTGTTGCACTGGGAATCGTTTTCCTGATTTTCATTTTCAGGAGTTTTTATGCCCTTAAACCCGGCGAGAGGGGAGTAGTATTCCATACTATTTCGGGGAAACTCGAAAGGGATAAGGTTGTGCAGCCGGGGCTGAAGTTCGTTGCACCCTGGGATGACCTGTACAGGTACGATGTAAAGGAACAGACAGCTGAAGAGACCCTTGACATACTCGACAGAAACGGGCTTTCGATCAATGTCGATGTTACTATCAGGTATAATCCTGCCTATTCCAGGATTGCATACCTTCATGAAACATTCGGTGTCGGCTTCAAGGGTACTCTCATAATTCCCGAACTCAGATCAACATTCAGAAGGGTAGCAGGGCGGTATACGGCAGAAGAGATATACTCTACCAAGCGGGATGAGATTGAGCAGACAATAATCAGGGAAACAGGTGAGATTCTCGGAAAGAATAATATTGAGATGAGGGCCCTGCTGATCAGGTCGATCAATTTGCCTGCCGACATAAAGCAGGCAATCGAAAGCAAACTGACACATGAGCAGGAAGCGCTGGCTATGAAGTTCATAAATGAAAAGGAACGCCTTGAAGCTGACAGGAAAAAGATTGAGGCCGAGGGAATATCAAGCTACAACCGGATAATCAGCGAAAGTCTCACCGACAGGATTCTGAGGCAGAAAGGAATTGATGCAACCCTTACCCTTGCCAATTCACCCAATTCAAAAGTGGTGGTAATTGGCAGCGGAAAAGACGGTTTACCTCTTATCCTCGGAGGAAACTAACCCGTAACCCGTAACCCGTACCCAGCAACCCTACCTCACATATTCCATAATACGGCCGGATATCTGCAGAAGCGATATCCAGGCCAATTTTGTGGCGTGTATCAACTGGTAAACATTCTGCCCGCATTGTTGTTTATAAAAAGTAGTTTACTATTGAACAAGACGGAAGGCTTGTTAAAGTATGTTAATCTTTTTCTTATGACCACTTAATGGGTATGGCTGGCAATCTCAAATTGTATATTTTTGCAACCCTTACCAAAAAGAAGGAGAATGCTTTTATTATAATTTACGCTATGATTGATCAATATGCAAGGTTTGCTCTGGCTCTGCTTCTGGTAGCTATTAATTTTACGGTATCAGCTGCAGGTGATGTTGATTTTGAGAAAAAAAGGGTTGAGGCTGTCAGAACCGATAATCCCCCCAGGATTGATGGAAGTCTGGACGACGTTGCCTGGCAGAAAGCTCCTGTTCTTACAGATTTCATACAGTATTCACCCTATAGCGGCCGACCGGCGTCATTTCCGACTGAGGTAAGAATTCTATACGACAATGAGGCCATCTATATCGGAGCATTTATGTTTGATCCGAATCCCGACAGCATCTATCTTCAACTCGGGCAGCGTGATGCAGATTTTTCGCTTAATGCTGACTATTTCTCTTTCGAGATATCAACATTCAATGACGGGATAAACGGGGAGACCTTTAAAGTTTCGGCCTCTGGAGTACAGTCTGACCGGAAGGCACGGGCCATGGGCAGCGGCGGTGGCGGAAGGGGTGGCGGCGGAATGGGTGGCTTTGGCTTTGGCGGCGACAGTAGCTGGGACGCTGTCTGGTATTCCAGGGTCAGTGTAGTGGAGAACGGATGGATAGCCGAGTTAAAGATACCCTATTCAGCCCTTAGATTTCCAAAGATTGATGTTCAGACCTGGGGCGTGAATTTCTTCCGCGAAATAAGGAGGTATCGTGAATTATCGTCCTGGAGCTATGTCGATCGTGAGATCGGTAGTACTTTCAGCCACCTCGGTGAACTGACAGGACTCTCCAATCTGGTACCACCCGTGCGCCTGAGTCTGACCCCATACGTATCAGGATATGTTGAAAAGTATGATGGTGAAAAGCCCGGGACATCATACAGTGGCGGCCTCGACCTTAAGCTGGGATTGAATGAAAGTTTCACGCTTGATATGACGCTTATACCCGATTTCGGGCAGGTACAGTCGGACGACCAGGTGCTCAACCTCTCGCCATTTGAGGTGCGTTACAACGAACGACGTCCTTTCTTTATGGAAGGAACAGAGCTCTTCAGCCGTGGCGGCATTTTCTACTCACGCAGGGTTGGTTCCCGACCCAGGATGTATAACCAGGCAGATGATGACCTGGGCCCATCGGAGATAGTATCGTTAAACCCCCAGGAGGCGGCTCTGGTTAATGCTTCCAAACTATCAGGAAGAACAAAATCCGGACTTGGAATAGGTCTCTTCAATGCCATTACAAGGCAGATGTGGGCCGAGATTGAAGATACAATCACAGGTGAGTTACGCAGGTTTAAAACAGAACCTACCTCGAACTTTAACATGCTCGTTCTCGATCAGAGCCTCAGAAACAACTCTTATATATCGGTGGCAAATACAAACGTCGTCCGTGATGCCCCAAAAGACGAACTCTATTACACGGCCAACGTTACAGCTGTCGATCTCCGGATTCAGGATGCCAGCCGGAAATATTCTGTTTCGGGAACCGGGGCAATCAGCCAGAAATATTACGAGTCGGAGCCTAACCGGTTCGGTAACTCTTTCTCACTGGATGCCGGAAAAACCGGAGGGACATTCCGCTTTAACTACCAGTTGGAGGGCAGTACGGACACATACGACATTAACGACATGGGCTACATGAGGCGCAATAACGAGTTCCAGAACAGCGCCTCGGTATCATATAATACCTTTAAACCTTTCTGGAAGATATATACCAGCCGTACCAGCCTGTCCTTTAACTATAACCAGCTCTATAATCCGAGGGTTTTCACCAGTTCATCTCTCGGCTTCAGTTCGTTTATTACCCTAAACAATAACTGGTTGGTAAACCTGAGGGCCGATTATTCACCGGGCGGCGAAGACGATTACTTTGAACCGCGCGTCTCGGGCAGGTTTTTCCACCGCCCTGAAGACCTGAACCTTAACCTATGGATAGACACCGACCGCAGTAAGAAATACCAGTTCAATGTCCGTAGTTCTGTTACAAAAATCTGGTCGGAGTATGATCAGAAAGCCTTTTCGGTCTCTATTGACCAACAGGTTACTCTCTCAACCAGGCTTACACTTGGTTTTGACGTTGAGTATTCCTCACGTCTCAATAGTATCGGGTACGTTACCTACAGCAGTGCTACCGATGAAATTGTATTCGGCAAAAGAGATAATAACACATTCACCTCCACAATAGAGTCGGGATACATCTTCACCGCCGACTCATACCTTTCGTTCCGGCTCAGACATTACTGGTCGAGGGCCGACTACAACGGCACATACTTCAACCTGCTTGAAGACGGTGGTCTCGCACCGCTTACCTACACCGGTAACCCCGACTACAACTACAACGCATTCAACATCGATATGGTCTATACATGGAGGTTTGCTCCAGGCAGTGAACTGACTGTCGTATGGAAGAACGAAATCTATTCAGGCGGCCAGGTCATCTTCTATGACTACATCGAGAATATCAGGGATATGTTCCAGTCAGCGGCACTTAACAGCCTCTCTCTCAAAATCCTTTACTACCTCGATTACCAGAGTCTGAGAAAAAGGTCCTAATTTTGCCGGAACCAATCACTGTCAGAACCATGATTCAAAGAATACAGAGCCTTTATATTTCGATAGTTGTTGCACTCGGATTCCTGATGCTGTCGGGTAATATTGTCTCATTTGCAGGTACCGATGGTACAGGCAGCTATCTGAGATACAATGGATTATATCAGACATCCCATTCCATCGTACAAAAAACCGAAGCTGTTCTGCCTCTTTCAGTGCTATTGGTTACAATCCCCGTAATTGCTTTTGCAGCACTCTTTCTCTTCCGGAACAGAAAACTACAGCTCAGGGCTTCTGTTCTGACAATGCTGCTGATCATTGGCGAAATCATCCTTATTGCATGGTATATTTTCTATAGCATTACCAGGTATGACCTGATGGTAGTGTTCAATATTAAAATCATATTTCCTGTGGTATCGGTAATACTTATGTACCTGGCCTTCAGGGGAATACTTAAGGATGAACTCATAGTGAGGTCTTACGACAGAATAAGGTAGGGGAGTGACTAAAGTGACTAAAGTGACTAAAGTGACTAGAGTTAAAAAGTTAAGTGGTTGAAAGGAGTCATATAGTAGCCGGCTGTCCGTAACCGATCGCCATTAACCTTGAACCCCGATACCCGATACCCGATACCCGATACCTAAATTATACTCAGATGCTCTGCATCGGTAATCTTCTCACAATAGTTGCACTTTAGCGATACAGGCTTCTTTGAAACCACTTTGAACCGGGTGGTCACTCTTTCGAAATTCGTGATACACTTCGGGTTGACGCACTTTGCAATGCCCGTAATCTCGTTGGGAACCTCAACCACCGACTTCTCAGCAACTTCATAATCCTTTATGATATTCAGCTTTGCATCAGGTGCCACAAGGGCAATGCGGTTAATATCCTGATCCTCAAAAAACACACCGGCAATTTTAATGATTGCTTTTCTGCCAAGCCTCTTGCTTTCCAGGTTGGTGCCGAATGTTATCTGGTTGTCAATGTGGTCAAGTCCAAGTATCTGAATTACCTTGAAGAGGTTTCTGGCCGGTATATGATCAATTACCGTTCCCTCTTGTATAGCGCTTACGCTTAATTGTTTAGGCTCTTTCATCTCATTCTGTTTTTATTTAATCCCCAGCAGGAAAGTAAGTATTGCCTGGCGCGTATAAACCCCGTTCAGAGCCTGTTCAAAATAGTATGCCTTCGGATTGGGGTCGACATCGGTATGAATCTCATTAACCCGTGGCAGCGGGTGGAGAATCCTCATGGAAGGTTTGGTTTTCTTAAGCATTGAATTGCGAAGTACGTATACATTCTTAACTTTTTCGTACTCCATCGGGTCGGAAAAACGCTCCTTCTGAACCCTTGTCATATAGATAATATCTGCCTCTGACACTATATCGGTGAAGTCGGTATGCTCGTAGTACTTCAGTCCCTGGTTCCGGAGGAAAAGCTTGTACTCTTCGGGCATCTTAAGTTCTTCTGGGGCAATGAAGTTGAAGGTTGCATTCCACCGGCTCATTGCCAGCAGGAGCGAATGAACGGTCCGGCCGTACTTCAGGTCACCAACAAGAAAGATGTTAAGGTTATCAAGTTTTCCCTGGGTCTTTCTTATAGAGTATAAATCAAGCATTGTCTGGGTGGGATGCTGATTAGCCCCGTCGCCTGCGTTTATTACGGGAACCGAGGCAACCTCGCTGGCATAACGGGCACTTCCCTCTATAGGATGCCGCATTACAATCAGATCGCAGTAGTTGCTGACGGTCCTGATGGTGTCATTCAGCGATTCTCCCTTTGAGACACTTGAACTTGCTGCATCGGTGAACCCGATGATCTTTCCGCCCAGCCTGCTTATGGCGCTCTCGAAACTGAGCCGGGTGCGGGTGGAGGGTTCAAAAAAAAGAGTCGATACCACTTTGCCTTCCAGAAGGTTTTGTATCGGCTCTTTTTCAAATTCTACTGCCCTGTCCAGCAGCATTATGATCTCATCTGTGGTCAGATCATCGATAGAGACCAGGCTTCTTTTTTTCATCAGCTAACATTTTTTGCATTTTCTTCAGGAACAAATTTAATACAGATTAGAGGGATGAAGTCATGATGTTGAAAAAGTGATGATAAGTTATTGCTACCCTTCAACCACGATTCCTTCTATCTTCGATGCTTTTTCCCGAAGTCTCTCTTCGGCCGAAACCGGAACCGATATCCTTATCAGGCACTCATTGTCAAAAATGTGTTCCCTGTGTTCTATGTCGTCATTCTCCTTAAGAAGCTTCATCACCTCATTCATGGCCGCGTAGGGGAATCTGACTGTCATATTCCTCATAACCTTGCGCATTACCGGTTTCGAATTGGAAATGGCATCGGCAGCCGCACTGCGGTATGCTTTTATAAGTCCGCTTGCGCCCAGCAGGGTTCCTCCGAAATACCTCACCACAACAACCAGTATGTCAGTCAGTTCATTCGAGTTGATCTGGCCCAGTATCGGCTTGCCGGCAGTGCCCTGGGGTTCGCCGTCATCGTTTGCGCGCCACTGTTTGCGCTGAGGACCAAGCATATAGGCATAGCAGTGGTGTCGGGCATCGTGATACTCCTTTCTTAAACGGTCGAGAATCTCCCTGATCTCTTCGGGCGCCGAAACCGGAAACGCAAATGCCAGAAAACGGGATCCCTTCTCCCGGTAAAACCCTTCACCGGCGGCTTCTATCGTCAGGTAACTGCCTTCGCTTATCATGAATTAAACAGTATATAGATAGCGATAATTGCAACTGCAATTCCAACCTTGTTAATAAGTGATGTTTTTTCGCCGAAAATTAAGGAACCCGACAGAACCGAAAGAGTAACGACACCTATATTATTGATCCCGAACACCACAGAGCTGGCCATCGATCGCGATTCAAGGGCTTTGATAAGGAAAATGAGTGAACCGAAGTTCACAATGCCCAGGGCCATACCACCAATCAGAATGCTGTACCACCTGTTCTGCTCACTGCCCTTCCTCCATACAAGCCTGACAAAGATACTGGTGACACCAGCCGCCATGAAGGTGGTGGTCGCAAAGGCAATGACCTCATCTCCGGGAACATGTACCTCCTGCGAATATTTTATAAGAGAGTCGATAAAGCCTGCCCCGAAAAAAAGTATGGCCGGAAGCCACAGATTAACAGAGCCGGTTACCGGTCTGTCACCTGAACGGGAAGGAGGGTAAACTATCAGTATAATGGCAGAAATTGCAAGTATCATACCGGCAACTTTTACCGTAGTGACCTCCTCGCCGAAAGCAATTATGCTGTAGAGAACAGGTATAACCACCGACAACTTGGTTGTAAGCGATGTTAGTGTTATTCCGGCCACCCTTGAGGCGTATCCTATAATAAAAAACATGAATACAAACAGGAATCCGCTTATCAGCGAAATATGGAACCACCCGGTATCCACAGGGTTGAACCCACCATCTCCTGATGAAAGAATGAGCCCCAGGGCGGATGCTGTGAAATAATTAACAACAATGGCATTAAGAGTGCTGACATTCAGACGTTTAAGTAGTTTAAATACAATAAAGATCAATGTTGACGAAATGATGCAGAGCAGAAGATAGAGCATGGTGGATTTCTGGTTTCGGATTGGGACTAATGTCAGGATTTTCTTGTTTCTACCAGTTCGATAATTCTTGTGGCTGCCGATAGCATCAGGCGCTGATCGGAAGGGGAGAGGAGGCCTATTCTTTCCATTATGCGGCCAAACAGGGCCCTGTCGTCAGGCAATGCTGTATGGTGAAGCAAAACCGACACTCTTTCCTTAAGCAGGTGCAGTGGCGGGTCATTTCTAAGCCCGGTATGATGGTCATTCACAATACCCTTGGCATTAAGGTCAGTTGAGAGTTTAGTCAGTTCATAGGCATAGACAAGTACGGCCTGAGCAAGATTGAGCGAGGGATATGGCTGTTTCATCGGGATGAAACTGGTCAGATCGCACTGATTGATCTCGTCATTGGTCAGTCCCGATTCTTCCCTGCCAAATACAATTGCCACGGTAGCCTCACCGGAATACCTTGATTCAACGAACTGCTTCAGGTAGGAAACGCAAACCGGGTCTTGTCTCACCCTTCGGGCCTTTGCCGATGTTGCTACCGAGAAATCGGTTTCCACCAGTGCTTCAGCCAGGGTGCTGAAACAGCGGGCCTCTTTAATCAGTTCTTCCGAACCGTGGGCAACCCAAAGGGCCTTGCCATCGAGCGGACAGAGCGGGTTTACCAGCGCAATGTTTCCGGTTCCCGTAACCTTCACGGCGCGGGCAGCCGATCCAATGTTCTCCGGAACTTTTGGTTCCACCAGAATAAACCTGTAATTCATTAAAGGATGAATAATCCGTTTTGGCAAAGTAAGCAAATCCTGCGCTAATAGACCAAAGTTAACTATCTTGCAACTGCAATCATTTTACTGAATACTGCTTTATGTCAATAAATCTTGATGTTAAGGATCTTGATAAGCTAATAGTAGTTGGCGACAGGGTTTTGATAAAACCCAGGGTGCCACAGTCGAAGACAAAAAGCGGGCTATTTCTTCCGCCCGGTGTACAGGAGAACGACAAGGTTCAGGCGGGTTATGTCATAAAGGTAGGGCCCGGCTATCCGGTTCCGGAGGCATCCGACCCCGAGGAAAAGTGGAAACCATCGGGGAATGAGCCACGTTACATACCCCTACAGCCCAAAGAGGGAGACCTTGCTCTGTATATGCAGGGCAGTTCGGTAGAGATAGAATTCAACAGCGAAAAGCTGGTTGTGGTGCCACAGTCGGCAATACTTCTGCTGCTGCGCGACAAGGGGCTGTTCGGGTAGTCACCGGAAGAGCCTTCAAAGCATAACGTATTGCTATTCAGGGTATAGCGACACTTCGCGGAATATCCGGTAAAACTCCTCTGTTTCAGACTTCCATCTGTCGGTTTCTGCTTTCAGTGAAGATCCGTTAATCAGTGCCAGTCTCATCTTTTCATCTCCTGAAAGTATATCGAAAGGCATCAGGTGCTCCTCATACTCGTAGGGAGGGTTATTGAACTGCAATGCACCTGGTTCCGACAGTTTAATGATTGCCTCGAATATATTCAGTGCAGTTTCAACAGGTTTGTACAGTTCAGGGTCTGTGACATGTATCTGTATTCCATGGCATAGTCTGCCGTGGTATTTGTGGAACACCGGTATATAATCATGTTCCCTGAAAGTGCAGCCGGGCAGGTTTCTTGATTTTAGTTCCCGGGCCACCTTTGAGGCATTCATCCATGGGGCCCCAAACAGTTCGAACGGGGTTGTTGTACCACGGCCTTCCGAAAGATTCAGTCCCTCAATAAGTACACTTCCCGGATATACCATTGTACTGTAAAGAGTTGGAAGGTTGGGTGAAGGCAGTACCCACGGAAGCCCGGTTGAATTATAGAGTGAACTCCGGTGCCAGTTCAGCATCGGGATTACATTCAGATCGCACCCGGGGAGATAGAGAGCCCTGACCAGGAGGGCCATCTCGGCCATTGTCATCCGGTGGCAGAGAGGCAGAGGTGCTCCTCCAACAAAGGTGAAGAACTCCTCTTTAAGAACCGGACCGTCAAAGCCCAGTAGTCCGATCGGGTTGGGTCGGTCGAGAATCCATACCGGGATTCCGGCTTCGCTGCAGGCTTCCATGCAAAGCTTAACCGTCCAGATGTATGTGTAAAGCCTGGCGCCGGCATCCTGAAGGTCAACAATAAGAGCATCAATTCCGGCAAGCATCTCACGGGTGGGTTTCCGGGAGATTCCGTAAAGACTGTATACCGGAATATGGAGTTTTTCGTCGAAGTAACCTTCCCATTCAATCATATTGTCCTGAGTCTGGCCAAAAATGCCGTGCTGAGGACCGAATACGGTTGTAAGCCGGCATTCACGGCTGGCTGCCAGAAGATGTGATATATGGATGAAACCGGTTGTTATGCTTGGGGCGTGACAGAGTACACCCACGCGCTTACCTGCGAGGCGGGCAGGTATTTTGGCGGAAATCTGTTCCAGTCCGGTAATAACCATGGTTCCGCAGTTGCAATTTAACTGCAAAGCAAATCAATATTTACTGATTTACAACATAAGATCAGATGTGTTGCGGGAACCAACTTTTGGTTAGTTTTACCTCATAACCAAATCGTGAAAAAAAAATGAAAAGACTACTGTTGCTGGCAACAGCGTTCATTATGATTACGGCGTTATTGCCGGCCCAGAAGAAATCACTAACCCATACCGATTATGACTCATGGAAGAGTGTTTCGGGAAGCAGTATCACCGATGACGGAAAATGGATCACCTATGTGATCAATCCGCAGCAGGGAGATGGCTGGCTCTATATTTATGATGTTACAGCCTCGAAACTCGACTCGGTAGCAAGAGGTTCGGGTGCATCGGTTTCGCCCGGAAGCAAATATGTTGCCTATACCGTACGACCGGTTACAGATGAAGTCAGGCAGGCCAAGGTGAAGAAGGTGAAGGAGGAGAACATGCCGAAGAATATGCTCGGGATCAGGCTGCTTCCATCAGGTACAACAACAGTTATTGAGAGGGTAAGATCATTCTCGGTTCCCGGAAAGAACTCGGAGTGGATGGCTTATCTGCTTGAGAAGAAGCTTCCGGAAAAGAAGGAGGCCCCATCTTCCGGCGAGGTAAAGGAACAGGAGAAAAGGGCTGCTGTACCGGCCCCGGGGGAGCCTGAGCAGAAGGGTACAGAACTGGTGATCGTGAATCCGGTCACTGCCAGGGAATTCAGGTTCGGTAACGTGCTTGAGTATGATGTTGCCCGCGACGGTCTTTCGATCAGCTTCGTGCAGGTTAAAACCGATACTGCGAAAGCTGACAATTACACTGTAATGATGTTCGACACCAGAAAAGAGAGCGCCACGGCTGTGTTTGAAGGCAAGGGAACTCTGAGAAGGATTACCTCAAACCGCCAGGGCGACAAGCTTACCTTTATGTTTACGGCCGACACAGGCAAGGTGAAAATATATGATCTGTTTCTGTCTGATAAGATGGCTCAGGCGAGAAAAATAGTTGAGAGCACCACAAAGGGAATGCCGCAGGGCTGGTGTTTCAGTGAGAACAGCAGTTTCAGCTGGTCAGATGACAACAGCAGGCTCTTTTTCGGAACGGCACCTAAACCGGTTGAGGAACAGGCCGATACGCTGCTTCCCGAGGAAAAATTCAGCGTTGATGTATGGTCGTGGCATGACGACCAGCTTCAGTCTATGCAGAAAAGGCAGTTGGCGGGTGAACAGCGGCGCACATTCCAGGCAGTCTACCATATTGACAGGAATGTGATGATTCAGCTGGCCGATGAGCAGTTACCTTCAGTAAGGCTGACAAACCGCAGTAATGGTGATTACGCCCTGGGTTCCTCCAACCTGAAATACAGGAGAGAGAGTTCATGGAGTACTGCGGGCTATTCCGATTACTACTTTGTGAATGTGGAGACAGGCGAACGAAGGTTGCTCATGGAAAAGAATGCCGGCAGTATACAGATTTCCCCTACGGGTAAATACCTGCTTTTCTGGAGTATTGAGGAAAGGGCATGGAAATCAATGCCATTCGCAGGCGGAACCGTTAAAACTCTTACCAATAACAATGAAGTAAGCTTTTTTGACGAACAGCATGATACCCCGGATGAACCGAGACCCCATGGGATTGGCGGATGGTTCGACGGCGAAAGGCACGTGCTGATTTATGACATGCATGATATGTGGATGATTGATGCTGAGGGTGTTGAGAAGCCGGTAAACCTTACTGGCAGCATTGGAAGAAAGGAAAACATGCGATTCCGGTATATTTCACTCGACAGGGAGGAGCAGTTCATTAACCGGCGCCAGGTTGCCTACCTCAGCGCGTTCAGCTTCGGAAGCAAGCAGGATGGTTTCTATACGCTTGCTCTTAACAAACCGGGTACACCTGTTAAACTTGTTATGGACAACTGCTCTTTCGGTAACCCCACCAAACCATTAAATGCTGATCGTTTTATGTTCACCAGGGGTACTTATGTACAATTCCCCGAAGTCCACATAAGCGACCTTAAATTCAGCGGCATGAAGAAGATATCATCAACCAATCCGCAGCAGGCACAGTACAACTGGGGAACTGTCGAACTTGTTGAATGGACCTCCTTTGACCGCAGCACCCTGCAGGGTCTTCTCTACAAGCCTGAAAATTTTGACCCGTCAAAGAAGTATCCGATGATTGTGTACTTCTACGAGAGAAGTTCCGACGGTCTTCACAACTACAGTGCACCTTCGCCCAGCGCCTCAACGGTTAACCGCACCTACGCTGTCAGCAATGGATACCTCGTATTCGTACCCGATATACCATATGTTGAGGGGTACCCGGGGCAGAGCTGCTACAATGCAGTTGTCAGCGGAACCTATGCGCTGCTGAACAGGTTCTCTTTCATTGACAAGGACCGGCTGGGACTGGACGGCCAGAGCTGGGGAGGTTACCAGATAGCATGGCTAATAACCCAAACCGACCTGTTTGCTGCTGCCTATGCAGGAGCACCGGTGTCGAATATGATAAGCGCATACGGCGGAATCAGGTGGGAATCGGGCATGAGCCGCATGTTCCAGTACGAGAATACACAAAGCCGCATTGGCGGAACCCTATGGGAGAAACCGATTCACTTCATCGAAAACTCGCCGATTTTCTTCGTACCAAAAATCAACACGCCCCTGCTTATCATGCATAATGATGAAGACGGAGCCGTTCCATGGTACCAGGGCATTGAACTCTTTGTAGCGATGCGAAGGTTAGATAAACCGGCCTGGATGCTTACCTATAATACCGAAGCTCACAATCTGGTCAGGCGACCTGCAAGAATGGATTTATCCATCAGAAAAATGCAGTTCTTCGATCATTACCTTAAGGGTGAGGTTATGCCATCGTGGATGAAAAACGGGGTGCCCCAGATTCAGAAGGGAAAGAATCAGGGTTATGAGCTGGTAAAATAGTTTAACCTTTATTCATGGTTGCGGGTTACAGGCACGGATAATCATCCGTGCCTTTTTCTGTTGTGCGGGTATGGTCACCGGTTCAGACTGTTGTATGTGCCGGTGGTGTTATGCCTGTAAAGGTTATCGGCAGCCTGCAGAATCTTAAGCCTCAGGTCGGAAGGATAACCGGGGCGTTCCTCAAGGAATCCGCTGACAGTTTCATAGGCTGATCTTGTACGGTAACTTCCGAGAATGCTGCCTGCCCAGCCGGCCGGAAAGAAAATGTCGCCTGTAAATTTTATCTCTTCCAGCATCTCAAGTGAGGGTAAAATATACTTTTCGGAGTTTTCTGCACGGATAGGATGGTGAAGGTATCCCAGTGCTTCCAGTACCCATGGCTCCTTTTCCCTGTTCGTTTTATCGGCGAGCGAACTAAAGAAGTCATCTCTTATCTGCTGACTGCCCGACACCGATGGCACTACAAAAGAGAAACGCTTATGGCGTTCGGAACTCTTTATCCTCTCAGCCTGTAAAGAGAGAATAGATACACTCCCGGCATGACCCTTCAATGCCAGGGTCAATGCCAGGATGCAGAGTTCATCCTCGCTGAGTGTCTGTCCGCCCGGTAAAGTACCCGTTTGCCATACACCGTACAGGTTTTGGATCGCATGGTCTGTAAGGGCCAGACTGCGGTAAAGGTTGAACCACGATCTTCTTAGCGGTGCAGAAAGAGCAGTTGATTCAATTTTTTTCCATACTTCTGCTTCGGCCTGTTCGCCCGTAATATGTCTTTCGTCCTCGTTCAGGTGGTTCCAGAATACGCTGTTTACCCTTCCCTGAAGGTAATTCAGAAGTACCTCATCACTCTCGGCCAGCGACTGCTGCATTGCTCTTTTGAAGAATACAACAGGAGAAATAAGGCCGTTTATCATGTTCTCATTCGCGTTCAGCCATACCACCCCCCGCACCAGAGGTTCATCAACGGTCATAAGCGTATCTGTAAACAGGCTGATAGTCGCACTGTCGAATGCAAAGAACCCATATGCAATTCCCGGGGTGTCGGGTATTACAAACAATGGCTGCAGCTCGGTTGCTATGAACGATGAGTCTGTGCCTGGTATGCAGGAGCCGTGAAAGTCTCCTTCCTCAGTTATGACTTTAGCGTTAAGCTGTTGTGGCCATATCCTTCCCTTACCTGCCGGGTCAGTCACAGAAAACGAAGTTATAAACCCTTGCTCACTTCTCTCAATGCGTGTGTTTACAACGGGCATTCCGGGTTCCCGTACCCATATATTGCTCCATTCGCCGAGCGTCACGCCGGAAATCTCCTCTATGATTGCTATAAGCTCATCCCAGCTGGCATTGCCGAAACTGTACCTCAGAAGATATTCCCGAAGGCTGTCTCTGAGCAGTTTGTCGCCAGTCATCCTTTCGAGATGTTTCATTACTATCGGAGCCTTGTTGTAGATTATTCCGCCATACACGCTGCCGGCATTACGCAGGTTGTCAAGCTCCTGCAAAATGGGGTTGCTTCCTCGTGTTCTGTCAACAGCATAGGCAGCAGGGTAACGCGACAACAGAAACCTTAACTCGTGATTTACGTTTGGAAAAGAAGGATTTACCATCTTGTCGGCCATGTAGCCGGCAAACACCTCCTTCAGCCATACATCATCAAACCATCTCATTGTAACCAGGTCGCCAAACCAGATGTGCGAAGTCTCATGCGCAATAAGCGATGCCCTGGACATCTGCTCAGTTACTGTAGCCGACTGCTCAAGCACCAGCGAAGATGCCCGGTAGAAAATGGCCCCCGGGTGTTCCATCCCGCCATACTGAAAGCTTGGTATCAGTACAAAACCAAACTTATCGAAAGGGTAGGGGATGCCTGTATATTCCTCCATCCATTTTACTGATGACTCATGCAGACTGAAAATCTCGCCGAGATTCCTGTTCAGTGCTGCGGTGTCAGTTTCGCGATGCAGCATTTCCATCGAAATTCCGCCCTTTTCCGTTACAACTCTCTCAAATCTTCCTGCAGCAAACGCAAACAGATACGTGCTTATCGGTTTCCCGGCCGAAAATCTCATTTGTCGGGTTCCGTTCGCGGATGTATCACTCTCAATACTGTTATTTGATATTGCCTCGAAACCCTCAGGCAATTCGAGCGTCAACGAAAACCTGGCCTTAATATCGGGCTGGTCGAAACAGGGAAACATGGTTGAAGCCCTGTCGGGTACCAGCAGGGTGTACAGGTAATCATCATTTCGGTTAAGCGATTGTTCGCCTGTGCGGAAAGCCAGTTCAACCCGGTTCACTCCCTTAACCAACCCCGCCGGTAATATGGCAATATGCCCGTTTTCAACCAACGCAGGTTGTGTTATTCCATTAACAGTCAGCGATATAAGGTGGTCGTCAGGGACGTTAAAATCAATAAGCAACGGTTTACGCAGCCTGTTTTTAACCTTAAATTCTATTTCGGCGGAACCGGGAATAGCCTCCTGACTCAATGCGGGTATCGCAAAACAGAGGCTGTAATGTACATCGCCCAGATGCTCCTTACGGTAATCTGCAAGTTTCCTCGAAACACCCTGTTCACCAAAACTGTCAGACGAATCTGCCGAACAACCGGCCGCAATTAGAAGTAAAGCTGCCCAAATGTAATTTTTCATGGGGTACTGACGTTATAATTAACAACAAATTAATGTATTTAATGTTAATATTGGTGACAGGCTGACTACTTTTAAGGCGTAAAAAAAAAACAGTGAAAATCGTGTCGCGACATACAGCTTATATCCTGATGGGGCTGTTTTCAGTACTCACATCCTGCCGTAATGACGATGAACCATTACTAATCCTTCTTGGAACCACAGACGTTCACGGTACCTTTTTTCCATATGATTTTATCAACAATGCACCTTCCCGGGCATCTCTTGCCTCAGTTTCTGCATACGTAAGGGAAGTGAGGAAAGAGGGTCACAAAACCCTGCTCCTTGATAACGGAGACATACTACAGGGACAACCCGAAGTATACTATTACAACTTCATCGACACAGTTTCGCCGCATATATGTTCAGAAATGCTGAACTATATGAAGTACGATGCCGCCACCGCCGGAAACCACGATATTGAGGCCGGACACCCGGTTTACGACCGTCTGGTGGAGGAATACACATTTCCGCTGCTTGCGGCAAATGCCGTTTCAGATGAAACCGGAAAACCCTATTTCAAACCTTTTACGATAATACGAAAAGGCAATCTGAAGATAGCTGTCATGGGCCTTATAACTCCATCGGTTCCCAGCTGGCTGCCTCCCGTACTCTATTCCGGAATGCACTTTACAAACATGACCGATGCAGCTGCCAGATGGATGGCAGAGATCGAAAAGGAGAGGCCCGATATCGTAATTGGACTGTTCCACTCAGGCTGGAACGATGATGCTGAAGCCCCGCTGCCCGGAAATTCATCGAATGCCGTAGTATATAATGTGCCGGGATTCGATGTGGTGTTTACCGGACACGATCACTCCAGAATGAATTCATCAACTGTCAACAGAGTTGGCGACACGGTCCTGGTTATAAATGCAGGCAGCAGGGCTGCCAATATTGCAAGGGTTGATGTCACAGGCCGGAAAGGCAGCCTCCGGTTCTCCGGCTCACTGGTCGAAACTGCTGATATCCAGCCCGATCCTCTTTTCGTTGAGCAGTTCTCAAAACAATATGAGGCTGTAAGTGAATTTGTGTCACGCGAAATAGGGGAGGCGCCTTATAAAATAACATCCCGCGACGCCCTGTTCGGACCATCATCATTTACTTCAATGATACATACCGTTCAGCTCGGTCTTACAGGCGCCGACATTTCTTTTGCCGCTCCACTGTCATTCGATGTAAGCATCGGGCCGGGCAAGGTTACCGTTGCCGACATGTTCAAACTTTACAGGTACGAAAACATGCTCTATACCATTTCTCTTAAAGGGAGTGAAATTGACGGTTTCCTGGAACATTCCGCGGCAGGATGGTTTAATAATTTTACTCAGGGCGACCCCTATCTTCTTAATTACAGAAGGGGGCCCGATGGTAAACCACTTGTTTCCGCTGACAGGCTCAGGCTGAGGGAGCCTGTATACAACTTCGATTCAGCCGCCGGAATTGACTACACCGTTGATGTTACACTTGATCCCGGCAACAGGGTTGTTATTTCAGGCCTTTCAGACGGCAGGGCATTCCATATTGACAGTACATACAGCGTGGCAATAAACAGCTACAGGGCAAGCGGAGGCGGAGGTCACATCAGAACTGGTGCAGGACTCTCATCCGAAGAGGCACTTGCACGGCTTCTGAAATCTACCAGTCGCGACCTCAGATATTACATGATTGAATGGATAAGTGAAAAGAGAATTCTTGAACCATTGAGCCTCAATAACTGGAAAGTTGTACCTGAAGCTGTAACGGTACCCGCTATTAAGAGGGAATGGCAGCTGGTTTACGGAAATAATTGAAATAGTATTAACTAAGATAAAAGGATTTAATGATTATGAAAAGGTTTTGGTTTGTTTTACCGGTTGTACTGGTGTCGGTTTCTGTATCGTTGGTGTCGTGTCTTGACAGAAGCCCGGATCCTGAAGTGAGCACCGCTCCTAAGAATATTATACTCTTTATTGGTGACGGAATGGGGGTTGCCCAGCTAACGGCTGCCATGACAATAGCCGGAGCACCGCTGCATCTTGAAAGCATGCCTGTAACAGGTTTGGCCACGACAAGCTCATCAGACAGGTATATCACCGACTCGGCTGCGGGAGGAACCGCTATCGCTACCGGCGTAAAAACGCGTAATGGTATGATAGGTATGTCGCCCGACACCCTGGTGATCGAGAACATTGTTGAGATTGCGAAGCGAAATGGTCTCGCAACAGGTGTGATCAGCACCAGTACTGTAACTCATGCAACGCCGGCCTCTTTTGTTGCACATGTGGCATCACGTTCAAGCTATGAGGAAATTGCTGAATTCTACCTTAAAGGAACCATTGACCTGTTTATGGGAGGAGGGTTCGACCACTTCGGCAACAGGTCAGACAGCATTGATCTTGTTAAAAAGCTTAAGGAGGAAGGGTTCACCGTTGTTACTTCACCTGATGAGCTTAAGGGGGTCAGGAAAGGTCGCGTTGCAGGCCTCTTCTATCCTGATCATATGCCCAAGGCCAGCGAGGGAAGGTCTGTTTCTCTGGCTGAAATGACAAGGAAAGCCATCGAGGTATTATCGGAGAACAATAAGGGCTTTTTCCTGATGGTGGAAGGCTCAATGATTGACTGGGCCGGTCATGACAGCGATACAGACTATGCTGTTGCCGAGACTCTCGATATTGATGCTGCACTTGGCGAAGCCATGGCATTTGCAAAATCGGATGGAAATACTCTCGTTATCCTTACTTCCGATCATGAAGCCGGAGGCATGGCCCTCACCGGCGGCAGCATTGCCGAGAGACGCGTCAGGGCTGAATGGCCGACTACAGGACATACGGCCGTGATGGTTCCTGTTCTCTCATGCGGGGCCGGTTCGGAAAAATTCGGAGGTATTATGGAAAACACCGAATTGTTTGAAAGAATGATCTGGGCATTGGGTATTAAATAGAAGTTGAATTTTTTTTCTGAAATTATTTTGAGCGTATCTAATATCGATCCGGAAGGTATGGTTCTTCCTCTCGTGGAGGATTTTTACACGGTACAGGGGGAGGGGCATCACACCGGGAAAGCCGCATACTTTATCAGGCTTGGAGGGTGCGATGTAGGATGCTCATGGTGCGATACAAGGTTCTCGTGGAACCCCCTTATTCACCCGGTTACAGCCACCGCCGATATTGTTACCAGGGTAATTGAGTCGGGAGCCGGTTCGGTGGTGGTTACAGGAGGTGAACCATTGATGTGGAACCTCGGATATCTCTGTAAAAGCCTTAAGAGTTCAGGTGTCAGAACCTTCCTTGAAACTTCAGGCGCCTATCCGCTTTCGGGTGAGTGGGATTGGATATGTCTCTCTCCAAAAAAGAATATGCCCCCGGTTCCCCCGATATTTGGAATGGCACATGAATTGAAGGTGATTGTGCATAACACATCTGACTTTGACTGGGCAGAGGAAAACAGCCGGCTTGTCGGTAATGATTGCCTGCTCTACCTTCAGCCTGAATGGAGTGTGTATGAAACCATGATTCCGGAAATTGTAGAGTATGTAAAGAGAAATACAAAGTGGATGATATCACTGCAGGCGCATAAATTCATGAGAATTCCCTGAAGATGAGGATTTTTCAGCCATATCTGCTTGCTTTTGCATTGCTGCTGCTGTCAACCGGTACCGATATGGCTGCACAACAGAAGTGGCATACCCGCTCGTCAAGGGCCCTGAGACTCTACAATGAAGGTAAAATGGCGTATGAGTTTCTTGACTACAGCACTGCCGAATCAAGATTAAAGGAAGCTGTCAGCATCGATGATAAATTCTATGAAGCATATATTACTCTTGCCGAGCTCTATTACGACAGGAAAATGTTCGATCTCGCCGTTGGCAATTACAGGACGGCTGTTCAGATTGACAGGGATTTCTTCAAACCGGCTCTCTATTACCTCGGTGTTTCCGAATTCAATACCGGCCAGTACGAGGCTGCCCTGGTATCACTAACCGATTTTCTTGCCACCGGAGAAGCCTCTGCCAAACTGGGGGCCGACGCCAAAAGAAAAATTGCCAACTGCCTCTACTCCATAGAGGCTAAAAAGCACCCGGTTCCTTTCAGTCCGGTAAACCTGGGCGATTCGGTAAACACTGCATTTAACGAGTATTCACCCTCGATTACTGCCGACGGCAAAACGCTGATGTTTAACCGCGAAATTGAAACCGGTGGCAGTGATTACTTCGCAGGAAGGAGACAGGAAGACTTCTATGTGAGCCTGCGAAGAAGCGACGGGACATGGGGCAGGGCATTCAGTGCAGGAGCCCCGCTTAATACACCGGGGAATGAAGGAGCCCAGTCAATAGGGGCGGGCGGGCAGTATATGTACTTTACTGCTTGCGACAGGCCCGATGGTGAAGGCCGCTGTGATATATACTTCTCATCTTTCGACGGCATCCGGTGGTCTGATCCCGTGAATATCGGCCCCCCTGTCAATTCCCAGTACTGGGAATCACAACCCTCCATAAGCAACGATGGAAAAAGACTATACTTTGTCAGTAACAAACCGGGCGGTTTTGGAGGACTTGATATCTGGATTTCTGATATGGACAGCGATGGAAAATGGAAGGAACCCGTTAACGCCGGCCCGGTGATTAATACAGCAGGCGACGAGGTAACTCCTTTTATCCATTTCGACAATAAAACTCTCTACTTCTCCTCCGAAGGCCGGCCCAATATGGGTGGCTTTGATATCTATGTGTCGCGCCTGTCGGCCGGAGGATTATGGAGTGAACCTGCTAATCTGGGTTATCCTGTCAATACCCACAATGACGAAATGGGGCTTACCATCGAATCTAACGGTTACCGTGCATATTATGCCTCAACATCAACAATGGGAAGACAGAAAGACCTGTTCTGGTTTGATCTTCACGAAAGTGCAAGACCCGAAAAGGTATCATACCTTAAAGGCAGGGTGTTTGACTATGATACTCGCAGAAGCCTGAGAGCACTTTATGAACTGGTGAACCTCACCACCGGTGAAACTGTTATTGCAGCTTCAACTAGTGCCAACGGTGAATTCCTGGTTTGCCTCCCCTCCGGTTTCAGCTACGGACTTAATGTCTCGGCTCCCGGTTTCCTGTTCTATTCTGAAAACTTCCCGTTCGAGGGCGAGTATTCCGATTATATGCCTCTTGTGAAAGACATCCTCCTCAATACAATTAAACCTGGGGAGAAAATGGTACTCTACAACGTTCTTTTCAATATCAACAGCTCAGTATTGCTAAAAAGTTCAATGCCTGAACTTGAAAAACTATCTGCCCTGCTTGCCGATAACCCCGGCTTAAAGATCGAAATCGGCGGCCATACCGATGACACCGGGTCGGATGAGCTAAACCAGAAGCTTTCAGAGGAGAGAGCTGTTGCTGTTTTCAGATTCCTAGTTGCAGAGGGAGTCGAACCGGCGAGACTTACCTACAGGGGATATGGAAAGTCAGTACCTGTATCTGACAATACCACCCCTGAGGGCAGAAGGCTGAACCGCCGCACTGAGGTTAAGGTTACCGATATCACCAAAAAATAATTCAGGACCTCCCGGGCGGGAGATCCTGAAAGTAATTGCACTAAAGAGTCCGCAGACTGACTCAGACCCTGACTTCTCTATCAGATTGCCATCCTGGTTCTTATTTCGTGAGAAAATGATCCGGGCTTTGATGCCGGCTCCTTTACCGGCAGGGAAAAATAAACCCCTGTGCCTGAAACACCGTTCTTTTCAATCCATATTTCGCCATTCATAAGCCCAACAAGCTTTCTGGCCAGTATCAGGCTCACTGCCGAATGGGTGTCAGATGAGCTGATGCTCATTCTGTCACCCGGTTTAACACACAGTATCAGGCTGCTCTTCTGGAAACCCTGACCAGAGTCAAGAACATGGAATACAACACTATCGGTCTCAATCTTGTATCCGATTCTTATATAACCACTCTGAGTGTTTTCAAGTGCATTAAGGAAAAGGTTACGAATTACCCTGGAAACTTTATCAATATCAATGTAAACATTTCCGTTTTTTATGCACCTGTCTTCAAGTATGAGCTCCACCGACTTGTGATCGAACCTGCCCATCAATGACCTGAACTCCGAAACCTGCGTCTCGAGAAGATCGTTCAGATTGCAATTCCTCAAATCATTTGTTGAATTACCCGTATCAATTATAGCTGAATCAAGGAAATTGTCGAAAAGCGATATGAGATGGTCACACGAGTTTATAATGTAATTGCTGAATTCCCTTCTCTCTGTTTCACCGCTCTCTCTGCTGTTCATGAGAAACGAGAATGCAACTATTGCATTCATCTGGGTCCTCATTTCGTGAGAGATGCCGGTAAGTATGTCGGGATTATTCAGCATGATGTGCCCTTTTGAGGTTTGAGTCTGTCCGTTTTCCTTCCCCTCCTTATGCATGCCGTGCCAATGATAGTCAGACATATCAAACATGGTATATGGTTAATTCTGTTTCTACTTCATTTTCTTCAGTATGCGCTTTGCGTCACGCCTGTGCCTGCTCTCCGAGTTGATGATAGCCGACATCTGCTGCCTTGCAAGTGCATTATCTCCTGTTTTCAGATAGCATAATCCCAGCAGCCAGTTTGCATCTTCCAGGTATAGGTTATTGTTGTGGTCGACAACCTTACTGTAGTTAATACCCGCCTCGGTGTACTGTTCAGTTTGCATGTAACTGTTTCCCAGCATCATAAGTAATTCAGGATGCTCCTCCCTTATGGTGGTGTAACCGATAAATAGACTGATTGCCATTGTATAATGACCTTCCCGGTATTCCGCCATGGCCTGATTGTAAAGGTCGTCAGCCTCCTGTCCCGATGAACGTGATACCGATTCCCCGGCTGTTGGAACCAGAACTGCATACCTGTCGAACAACTTGTCGTTCGACATCTTGCGGTTTGGTATATACACCGCTGCAGCTGTCATCACCAGAAAGGCAACTGCGGCTGCATACCGTATAAACGCCATACGACCGGCCGGCTGAGGCTTATCGGCAGGATTGTGCTGTGATGCAATAACAGCCAGTTTCGAACGCAGCACGAGGATATCGTTGTTGCTGCAGAGTATTTCGTCGGTCTTTCTCCGCAGTTCGGTCTCCTGTCTGAGCGAAGGATTTCCTTCCATCTCTTTCTCAAACCACGACCTCTCTTCAGGCATCATCTCGTCTGAGATGTACCTTTCGATAAAATAATTAAAATCAATTGTCTTCATAACAATACAATATAGTATTCCACAGTTTAACAGTCCACCGACGTGCATGCTCTTTCGTCGCCTCACGAACAGCTCTGCTCAATCTCCACCGATACGTCTCCGCGGGTTTCAACAAACCGCATCACACGTCACGCGACTGAATCCAGGGCCGGCCGGAAATAACCGGAAAGCATATTCTTAACCTCACTGAACCCGGACACCAGCGCCCTGATGCCCAAAATATTTTTCTGCCATCTTCCGATGGGTAATATTTCTGTACCTAAACCTTGATCGTTCCGATTGGTGGTTTCTCGGGATCACCGTCCTCGCCGCCGCCGCCTTCGTCGCCACCGCGAACATTAATCATCTCCTCGCCCGAAAGCGCATACTTCATCATCATCTCAAAATTCTTCTCGGCAATTGTTCTCATAACCTTTTCCTTTAATTGTTCAACTGATAATTTTTACGGGTAATTCGTTTTGTTTCCAATCATACATGTCAGCAAATGCCGGTTTGTGACAAAAAAAAATGAACTATTTTCAAAATATTTTCTATGTCTCAGTAATACAATGCTTTATGATATGCTTTCGAACATGCCTGCACCTGGCTGAAAATAGCTTGTTTTGAACTATCTTGCAGATTAATTCAACTCCAACAGGAAAAACGCGATGAGACTGGCGTTAATGGCTGTATTTCTTTTGTCAGGCCTGCTTTCCGGCGGTTCCGGACCATCATTGCCCTATTCATTTTCCTCTGCAACTGAGGTGTCGATATATTATATTAACTACGATGATGAGCTTAAGGAGAAACTAAATGCTTTTGTCGACGCATTCGAATCGGATAATAGATATGAATCGGAAAAGCTTTATTCTTTGTTCGACTCCCTGATTAAGGCTTATGCGATTTCTGATAAGCTTGTACTTTCAGATGCCATGTACCTGTGTGGGCTTTATAGACTTGTGACAAATGATTTGAGTGGCGCAGAACTATATTTTAACGGAAGCATCAGTTTAAGAAAGGAACTTGGAGTAAGCGACCATCGTTTCCGAAGAATTATCAGAAGTTTAGGTTATGTCTACCATAGTATAGGAAAGCACCATAGTGCCATTCGGCAACTTGATTCACTAATATTTATGGTAAGGAAGTATGATGGCATATATGCAACAGATAATATCGATCATTATAATATGCTTGCAGCAGCCTACAATGAAATTGGCGACTATGACAAAGCCATCGAATCGGCCGGAAAAGGCCTGTCAATAGACGAAGTCACCGGTGAAGGCGACCCCCAGGATATTGCAATGCTTAACATGAACATCGGGATAAGCCACTCAAGGATGAATGACTATGCTGCGTCGTTAATCTACTATAAAATGGCTTATGATATACTTTCAGGATTACCACGTAGTGAAATTAATACATATATCAACCTGCTCAACTCACTTGCTGTAAATCACGGTAAGACCGGAAACAGGGGTGAGGCTGAATTGTGGTTCAGGCAGGCGCTGCCTGAAGCACTGAAGTCGGACAGTGACGTGGCATTCCTGCTGCTGGCAAACTATGCCTCCTTCCTCGCTGAGGAGGGGAAGAGAGACGAGGCCGGCAGCCTTATATCGGCAGCAATTCAACGAGCTTCAGTCTGTTTTAAGCCTGATTCGAGAAGGTACATGGAAGTAATTGAGATGCAGGTTGCTGCCCTTTCCCGAAACCATATTGACAACGACAAGGCTCTCTCAATTCTGGAGTCTGAACTGATTCCCTATTCCGTCACAAACTGTAGTGACAGTACGCTTTTCCTCGATGTACACCATACTTACGCATTGGCCCTGCACCGTAGCGGCCGGAACATCGATGCCCTTGCTGCAATTCAGAGGGCGCTCTTTCAGTCATCCGCTCCTGATCCGCCCCTCAGCGAGGTTGTGCCCGACAGGTCCAGACTGGAAATCATGGCCGATAAGGTAAAGATTCTTAGATCATTATACCATGAGGCCAATGATACCGCATTTCTTTCAAGGGCTGTCACAACAAACCGGAACCTTATCAGTCTCCTTGAGAATGTCAGAATAGGTCTTAACGAGGAGGAGAGCCGGATGCTTCTCGGAGATAACTACAGGCAGATATATGAGGAGACTCTGAAGGATATCTACCGGCTTTATTCACTTTCCGGCAACAGTGATCATTTCAGTCTGGCATTCGAATATGCCGAAAGGGGTAAGGCGGCAGGACTGCTGGCCACTCTGAGGAATATCAAAGCAGCAGCTTTCAATATTCCCGATTCACTTCTGGCCGGTGAAAAGGAACTCGATCGTCAACTCGGATGGGTCAGGGAGATGATCACAACCGAATTATCCTTAACCGAACCCGACCAGGCAAAGCTGAGGGATCTGCGCAACCGCGAGTATGAGCTTGTCGCCGGGAAGGCTGAACTCACAAGAATGTTCGGCAGGAACTACCCTGAATACTATGCCGCCCGGTACAACGCCTCGGTGGCCGGAATTGATGACGTCAGAAGGGCGATGCGCCGGAAGACCACCTACCTTAATTACGTACTTACCGACTCACTGCTGTTTGTTTTCGTAATCAATCATAAACATCAGGATGTTAAAGTCGTACCGGTTACCCCTGAATTAAGAGGGTTGATTTCTGGTTACCGTAAATTGCTTATGAAGCCAGAGCAAAACATTGACCCGCGGCAACAGTTCACCGAATATTGCCATGCCGGGCATGCCCTTTATAACCATCTGGCAGGCCCCGTAAAAGATATGCTCATTACCAGGCAACTCATTATTTCACCCGACGGTCTCCTGACAAACATTCCCTTTGAAACCCTGCTTACCGGTGATCAGACCCGCGACGACCTGCTTTACAGGGAACTCGACTTCATGATTCTCGATCATGAAATTTCATATACCTATTCTGCCACCATGTACATTGAGACATCAGGCAGGGACCGTTCATTCACCAACAGTGGATTATTCCTCGCACCGGAATATCTGTACGGGATCCATACCGACTCATTGCTGAACGCCAGGCAACTGAGGCAGGATACTCTTTTCGATCTTCCCTACGCCCGCGATGAGGCAAAATTCGCACACAGCCTGCTTGGCGGGGAATTATATCTTAATGAAAATGCCCTTGAATCGGTATACAAAACCAGGGCCTCAGGCTTCAGCATCATCCATCTGGCAATGCACACTCTGGTTAATAACGATAAGCCTGCCTTCTCCAGGCTTATTTTCAGTAATGTGGCCGACGGAGAGGAGGACGGACTCCTCAATACCTATGAACTCTACAGTGTACCTCTCACGGCAAGACTTGTTATTGTTTCATCATGTAATACCGGATATGGTAAACTGAGGTCAGGAGAGGGGATGATGAGCCTCGCACGTGGATTCGTCAGCGCCGGTACACGTTCGGTCATAATGTCTCTCTGGGAAGTAGACGACAAGTGGGGTGCTGAAACAGTCAAGGATTTCTACCGGAACCTCAAATCGGGAATGTCGAAAAGCGGTGCCCTCAGGAAGGCCAAAATCGACATTATCACCGGTTCCTACCAGTTTCAGTCGCATCCATACTACTGGTCAACACTGCTTCTCTACGGCAACAGGGAGGCGATGTTTCATGATAATGCAATGCTTATTGCTTTCAGTCTCCTGGGGGCCATTGTACTTGTTGCCGGTGCAAGAACGGCTTTCTGGTTCTATTCAAAATGATCGCGGTATTCTCTGTCCTTTTTTATCAGCTCCATCAACGCGTCCTTGCAGAGATATTTTTTCCTTCTGGCATACTCCGCGCTCTTCAGACCAAGTACCCGGGCAATCTCCGCATAGCTTTTACCTGCCGAAAACATCAGCAATACCTCGCGGCAATCATCCTTCATAAGGTTCATCGCCCGTGCAATAATCTTTTCTAGCATTGCCGTATCACCCTCTTCACCAGCAGGTGATTCCTCAGCCACATCGGTATTAAGTTCCGAAAACTTCTGTTTCTGCCTTAGTGTTGAACTCCAGACCATTCTGACTATACCAAAGAAATACCCTTTCAGATCGGTTGAAAGGTTTAACTCTCCGGTAAGTGCCTGTTTGTATAATACTATTATGCTTTCCTGCATAACCTCTCCGGCATCGCTGTGGTCGCCACTGTTCCTGAGTACATGGTTCTTCACCATAGGGAAATAGCAGTCGTAGACATACTTCAATGCCTTGTCGTCCTGCTGCCGGATACCATCAAGAATATTTTTATCGGTGTATTTCCTGAACAACCCCTGACTCAGTTATCAAAGGAACAAATATAGCATTTCCGGCGTACCAATTACATGAGTCCGTCTACAACCCTTTTGCCTGCAAAGCGCTTAGCCTGTACGATAATTATCCATATCTTTGGTGTCGATTGATGAAGTGAATCAGAAATGTCATTCCCGTTTATCAAACAACCCGATGCAATGGATTGCGGGCCCACATGCCTGAAAATGATTGCATTACACTACGGGAAATCAATCTCCTTCGAAACCCTTCGCCGTAAATGTCATATTACCCGCGAGGGTGTCTCATTTCTTGGACTGTCGGAGGCTGCCGATTCGCTTGGATTCAGAACCATCGGGGTCCGGATTTCCTTCGACCGGTTCAGGGAGAACGTGCCCCTGCCTGCCGTGGCCCACTGGCGACAGAATCACTTTGTTGTTGTTTACAGGATTACTGCAAAAAGAGTATTTGTTGCCGACCCCGCCGCCGGCCTGGTCACATTCAGCCACTCTGAATTCATCAGAAACTGGGGCACAACACTCGTTGAAAATAACCCGGCGGGTATGGTGCTGATACTCGAGCCTAAACCCGAATTCTTCGATCACGAAGAGGAGAAGGAGCAGCGTCCCGGTTTCCGGTTCCTTGCAAAATACTTCCGCCTCTACCGGAAATATGTTATCCAGCTTGCCCTGGGGTTACTACTCGGCAGCCTTATCCAGCTTGTCCTTCCATTCCTTACCCAGTCAGTTATTGATGTCGGTATTAACAACAGCGATATCGGGTTTATTTACCTGCTGCTGTTTGCCCAGCTTGCCCTGGTAACCGGAAGAATGACGGTCGAGTTTATACGCGGCTGGTTGCTTCTTCATATCGGAACCAGGGTTAATGTCTCCATAATCTCAGGGTTCCTGCATAAACTAATGTCATTGCCGGTGGCCTTCTTCGATACAAAACTCACAGGAGATATTCTGCAGCGGATTGACGATAACAACCGGATTGAGGCTTTCCTTACCTCGGCAACCCTTAGCATACTCTTCTCGTTCTTCAACCTGGTTGTGTTCGGAATTGTGCTGGCTGTTTATAATGTTTATATACTGCTCCTGTTCATTACCGGCGCAGCTCTCTATGTGGCATGGGTCACCCTCTTTATGAAGCGTCGTGCATTGCTCGACCATGCAAGGTTCCGCAAAATGTCGGCTGCAAACAGCAGCCTCATAAACATAGTAAACGGCATGCAGGAGATAAAACTTACCCGCAGCGAGAACAGCAAACGATGGGAGTGGGAAAATATTCAGGCCGACCTGTTCAGGGTTAAGGTTCGCGGACTGGGAATAGCACAATACCAAACAGCCGGTGCAACATTTATAAATGAAGTAACCAATATCCTTATCACAATTCTTGCGGCCACACTGGTCATAGGAGGCGAGATGACACTGGGTATGATGCTCGCAGTTCAGTTCATCATTGGGCAGCTCAATGTCCCGCTCAGCCAGGTGGCAATGTTCCTGCGTCTTACACAGGATGCCAGAATGAGCATCGGCCGCCTCTCAGAGGTGCATGCCATGGACGATGAAGAGCCCGACCCCGCAGGCAAACTCCGGCGACTGCCGGAATCAAGGTCCGTCTATATAAACAACCTCTCATTTCAGTACGAAGGCCCCCGATCACCGTATGCCCTGCGCAACATCGACCTGGCCATTGCTGAAAACCAGGTTACTGCCATCGTCGGAACCAGCGGCAGCGGTAAAACAACCCTGCTTAAAATGATACTCGGTTTCTACCAGCCTGTTGAAGGTGAAATTATTGTCGGGAACACGAGGCTTAATGATATCTCTCTCAGGATTTGGCGCGAAAATACCGGAGCAGTTATGCAGGATGGCTTCATATTCCCCGATACCGTCGCCGGTAACATTGCCCCGGGCAGTGAACTCATCGACGAGGAACGACTCGTGAAAGCATGCGAGTTGGCAAACATCAGAGCCTTCATCGAATCCCTTCCGAACAGGTACAATACCAAAATTGGTGCTAACGGACATGGCCTCAGCGAAGGACAAAAACAACGGATACTAATTGCCAGGGTGGTTTACAAAAATCCCGAAATAGTTATTTTCGACGAGGCAACCAACTCTCTTGATGCCAACAACGAAAAGGCTATTACCGGCAATCTGGGAACATTTTTCGCCGGGAAAACAGTAGTTATTGTTGCACACAGGCTTAGCACAGTACGAAACGCAGGTAAAATTGCAGTACTCGAGGAGGGCAGAATAGTGGAAACAGGTACGCACGATGAACTTGTACAGGCAAAGGGCGCCTATTTCAGGTTAATAAAAAACCAGCTGGAACTTGGAAACTAAAATCGTCCACTCCGAACCTGTCCGGGAAATAATGGGAACACCACCACGTGCTCTCGTAGCCTGGGGTACCACTGTTCTGTTTATCATCTTTACACTTTTTATACTCGCAGCCTGGTTCATTAAATACCCCGATGTAGTACCGGCCCAGATTGAAATAACAAGCCGGATCCCGCCTGTTACTTTCTTCGCCCGATCATCAGGGCGGCTCGTTATGCTGAATGTCAACGACCGGCAACAGGTCATTAAAGGTGAGATTCTCGCCGCCATCGAATCTCCGGCCGACCACATTGCAGTACTGGCCCTCGGAAAACTGCTGTCTGATACGGCAAATCCCGTAATAGCAAGTGCCGAAACTATCGGCAGTTATCAAAATCTTGGCGAAATTCAGGAACCATTCAACTTATACAGACAGTCACTGTCACGCCTGGCCAATTACAGAACTAATGACTACCTTGGAAACAGGATCAGGGCCCTCGGGGAAGAGATTGCAGCAGGAAAACAATACCTCTCAAGCCTCCGTAACAAGGAAAAACTCTACCAGGAGGATATCCGTCTCCAGCAATCCTCGCTGAGCCGCGACTCACTTCTTTTCAGACAGGGCGCAGTTACCGCAGCCGCCTTTGAAAAGTCACAGCAGCTCTTTCTGGCAAGGAGAATTGAACTCCAGCAGATCAACCTCGACATTCTTGCCGAATCAATCTCATTGAACCGAAGGGAACAGGATCTCCGGGACCTTGCAATCAAAAGGGAAGAGGAGACGCAGATTCTCAACGACGAACTCTCAGCCTCCTTTGCCGCCCTTAACGCTGCTATTGAAACATGGAAGAACAGGTATCTCTTCGCTGCACCTGTCGATGGAACGGTGGTGTTCCTGAAATTCCTCAGTCCTCAGCAGTTTGTGGCTGAGAATGAGGCGGTGATGACACTGATGCCCGCCACCAGTGGCGAACCATTTGGAATGATCATGCTTCCCATGCAGCGTTCAGGCAAGGTAAAGGAGGGTATGGAGGTAAACATCAAACTTGGCGGCTTCCCATTCCTCGAGTATGGAACGGTGAAAGGCCGGGTGGGAACAATATCTCCGGTCGCCGATGGTAAAAGCTATCTTGTCGAAATTATACTTCCCGACCGACTGCTTACAAACTATGGGGAACAACTGCCGCTTACACAGAATATGTCGGGCCTGGCAGAGATAATTACCGATGACCATAACCTGCTCAGTAAAATAATAAACCCTCTGCGCTATTTGATTATAAGAAACAGTCAGAAAGAGTAATGGTCAGCCTCCTTTATTCCTGTACCTTTCCATTGTTATCCTGTTATCCCCTCTTCCAAATACCTCATCAAGTTCATTCATCACCTTCACTAGCTGCCTTACCGCTTCTCCATTTTCAATTAACCTGAAGTTTACCATATCGCCTGGTTTGAGCTGTCCCGTTTTCCAGAGGCTGGATGTTGCCAGAACGGCTATCTGTGTATACCCGCCAACAGTCTGACTGTCAGCAAGCATCATTACCGGATTTCCGTCACCAGGTACCTGTATGGTTCCCGGTACAATAGGATAGGAGATGACATCAGCTTTGTCGCGGTGACTGATCGTATGCCCCGAAAGCCTTATCCCCATCCTGTCAGAATAGTTCGATACGCTGAAGGTCTCCCTGTAAAACAAACCAATGCTCTCTTCAGGGAAAGCCTCGCAGTCAATACCTGAAACTACACTGAGAACCTGGCACTGCTTCCATTCGGGAATCAGATGCAGTGGTAATGCAACCGGTTTCCTGAAAGCATTATAATGAGAACCTGTTTCTACAATATCTCCCTCTTCGCACTTGCGGCCATTTAAACCACCGGTTTTTCCCCTGAGGTATGTTGAGGCACTGCCCATCACCACAGGAACCCTTAATCCGCCAGCCACCGACAGATAGGCTCTTGCTCCTGAAGCGGGGTAACTGAACGAAAGCCGGTCTTTCCGGCCTACCCTGTGAGACTTCCACATCTCAACCTGCTGTCCGTTTATGGTTGGATACATTTCCGCACCGGTTACTGCAATAAGCAATCTCCCCGTAAACTCAATCTCCGGACCCGTTAAAGTTATTTCCAGCGATGGGACTCCCGGTTCGTTGCCAACCAATAAATTTCCGGTCATATGCGAAAAGAAATCCATGGCTCCTGAAAGTGGCATGCCGTAGCTTCGGTACCCATACCGGCCGCTGTCCTGAACAGTCGTCAGGAATCCGGGCGATAATATTTTAAGCCTGCCCATAACTATCAACCGAATGTTTCGGGTTCATATTCATCATTGTTAATCAATTCACAGATGTGCCAGAATTCATAGTTGTCAACCGACCTGAACCTGACTCTCATTCCTGCCTTAAGCAGAAATGCAGGATCCCTGTCCTGATCAAACAGAATAAGAGGAGTGCGCCCTATTATCTGCCAACCTCCCGGACTGTCAACAGGGTATATCCCGGTCTGGTCGCCGGCAATACCTACCGATCCTGCCTGTATATTTATTGCCGGCTCCTTCTTTCTGGGAGTAGACAGCCCCGGGTCCATGCCTCCCATATACGGAAATCCAGGTGTGAAACCCAGCAGATGTATAGTGTATTTACCCGATGAATGAATGGATGCAACCTCACTCCGAGTGAGTGAGCAGTGGTCAGCCACATATTGCAGGTCGGGACCATAATCCCCTCCGTATGCAACCGGTATAATCAACCCGGGAGAATCTGATGACACCTTCTGCTCCTTAAGATTACCCGCTGCAGTCCTGGCTATTGATCTCACTGCATCGTAGCTTGTTACAAGCGGATCAAAGTAAACCATCACTCCGGTATATGATGAAACCGACTCAATGATTCCTGCCGATCCTGCGTCAATGATAAGGTCGGCCAGGGTCTTGTTGCTTGCGCTCAGTTCAGTTTCTGTATTATTTCCTGTCCGGACAAAGAGAGCCGAATCACCTGATCTTAAAAAATCCATTATTGCCTCCTTCCCGTAAATGGTTTTACCGGAACCCCGTTTACTGACAGAATATCGTTAATTGCCCTGGCAATATCAACTGCACCCTGTGTATCACCATGTACACATACCGAATCGGCATTGAGATGCAGGTAACTTCCGTCTGAAGAGACTATCCTTTTCTCAACTGCAATTGATATTGTTCTGGCGGCACATACCGACGGATTGCTGATTACCGATCCTTTTTCCGACCTCGGTACCAGTTTGCCATCGGAGTTGTATTGCCTGTCGGCAAACGCCTCGCTGGCAAAACGGATACCACTTTTAATAGCTGCCTGTTCCATCAGCGAACCGTGAAGACAGAGAAGTATTATATCGTCACCGGCCCTTCTTACGGCTTCGGCAATTGCCAGCGCAGCTTCACTGTCGCGCGCTGCATCGTTGTACATTGCCCCATGTGGCTTAACATGCCTCAAAACTCCGCCTTCCGAACCGGCTATGCTTTTCAGGGCTCCCGTCTGGTAAAGTACCATTGTGTAAATCTCTTCAGGCGTGTATTGAATGCTTCTCCTCCCAAATCCCTGGATATCAGGGTATCCAGGGTGTGCTCCGATTGCAACACCTGCCCCGAGGCAAAGCCTGACCGTTTTTCTCATCGTAATGCAGTCGCCGGCGTGAAAACCACAGGCTATGTTTGCCGATGAGATATATTCAATCATCATCTCATCATGGCCCAGTTCATACCTGCCATAGCTCTCGCCCATATCGCAATTGATATCAATGCTCATCATGTAAATTATTTATATTATACCGGCCACGCCGGCTATACTCCTCAACCCAAGCAGAAAGGTAATCAATATTATAATAATTCCGACACTGTTCCTGACCGGTCCGTTCACCGCATCGCCCATTATCTGCCTGTTATTGACTGCTTTCAGCAGGAATATGGCCAGAACAGGCAACAGCAATCCGTTCATGAACTGTGCCAGCAGTATCATCCTCACCGGGCGCATACCCAGAGTGGCAAATAAAACCCCTGTAAACAGAACGCAGATCCATATAAGTCTGAATGGCCTGCTCCGCATATTGTTTTCCAGATTGAGCACACCGGTAATTGCATACGATGCTGCAAGAGGAGCTGTAACAGCGCTCGATATGCCGGCTGAGAATATCCCGGCTGCCATAAAATACCTTGACACACCACCCAGAAGTGGCTCAAGCTGCACTCCAAGATCGGCAACACCGGCAATCTCCCTTCCGGTACCATAAAAAGCCGAGGCAGAGGTTACCACTATTGCTCCTGAAATAACGCCTCCAAGGCCTATGGCAATCACGCTGTCAATAGTCGATTTTGATATATCGTCTCTCCGTTTCCATTTCTCCCTGGCTGCCGAAGCGTGAAGGAACAGATTGTAGGGAACCACGGTTGTTCCAATCAGGCCTATCAGCATTACAAGTGATCCATTTGGTATTTCCGGCACAAACAATCCTCTCAGTATCGCTGCAAGGGGTGGTTTTATCATTACCGCGGCTGTAATGAATGTTATACTCATTAATATTACAAGCGACACCAGAATTCTCTCGAGCATCCTGTAGCTCCCGCTGAACAGAATAATGAACGCCAGTACTCCGGTTATCAATGGCCATATCCTTATCGATACAGCCCCTGCTTTAATTGTTGAAACCGAAGTGACCGATTCAATTCCCATTGAGGCACCTGCTATGTTCCCTGCTTCGTAGGCTGCGTTGCCTATTCCTATAGCCAGTATTACAACTGCAACGGCAGCAATCCTTCCCCCGGAGCTGAATGACATGTTGATCGCTTCTCCCAGGCTTCTCCTGCCGGCAATTCCGAGACGCGAGGCCATGTCCTGTAAAATAATTGTGGCTATGGTTGCAAAAAGTAAACCCCATAAGAGGGTGAAACCCCATGAAGCTCCGGCAAGGGTGCAGGTGGTAAGAGTACCCGGACCAATAAATGCTGCCGTAACCAGCGCTGCAGGCCCGAACTCCCTGAGCGATCTGAAAAAACCTCTAATGCCTGCCATAAGTGATTACCATAATCAAACCTGTTATAAAGATACCAAAATTGTCTTGCTGGTATGTACTGAGGGCAGGAATGCAACAAAACCCCGAATTTATGGATATGTCAATAATGTTACCGATTCGATTAATTTGACCAAACCTTTGAGTTTTAATAAATATTTCAATATTTTCGTACTCTGAAAAAATCACACTTACATTGTGATTTGTTCTTGGTAATGCGTTGATAATAAGAGGATTGATGAAGAAGAAGCATAATCCGGAAGAACCTGTTCAGGATGAACAATTCGGGGCTGAGAATTCTGCCGCCGAAATTTCTGAGAAGATCAGTGACGAAACCGTTGTAAATGATTCAGCTGAAAATGCAGTTGATGAGATCCCTTCTGAAGTTGATACAGATGAAGGCCAGGAGATTGTTGTTCCCGGAATTCCGACCGTTGAGATGGTTGCTGTGGCCGAACTTGAGGCAGATGACGAAACTGATGTTGAGGAGCCGGACGACCCACAGGAGGCTGATGAAGAGAACGGCGACGTAGTTCCTGTGGACCATCAGTATATTGAAGATGAAGAGGATAAATACAAGGACATAGAGCTGCCTCCGGTTGATTATTCCGGGTTCTCAATGAATGACCTGGTTGAGACCCTCGCTCTGATTGTTGACAACCGGCCGGTGAATGAGATCAGGGATGATGTGGAAAGAATACGCATCCAGTTTTATAAGAAACACAAGGCAGCGGCTGATGAGGTAAAATCGAAATTCATTGAGGATGGCGGAAAAACTGAGGATTTCAAAGCACCTCATGATCCGCTTGAGAACAGGCTTAAGGATATCCTCGAGAAATACCGCAGTAAGCGTTCCGACCAGTCGAAGGTGCAGGAGGCTGAAAAACAGGAGAACCTGAGGAGAAAATATGAGATTATTGAGAAGATAAAGGATCTTGTCAACAGGGAGGAGTCAATCAATAAGACATTTCAGGAATTCAGGGCTCTTCAGAATGAGTGGCACTCAATTGGTGTGGTTCCCCAGACTGCGTTGAAAGACCTTTGGGAGAACTACCATCACAATGTTGAAATATTCTACGATTATATTAAAATAAACAAGGAGCTTCGGGACCTCGATCTCAGGAAGAACCTTGAGACAAAAATAGTTCTCTGCGAGAAAACCGAGGAACTGTTGCTTGAACCCAGCGCAATAAGCGCTTTCAGAATACTCCAGGAATACCATAATCAGTGGAGGGAAATAGGCCCGGTTCCTCATGAATCAAAGAACGAGGTATGGGAGCGTTTCAAAGAGGCAACTGCCAAGATAAACAGAAGGCACCATGAGTATTTTGAAAGTCAGAAGGAGGAGCAGCGCAGGAACCTTGAAGCGAAAATAGCAATATGCGAAAAGGTTGAGGAGATCAATCTTGAAGAGGTAAAGTCTTTCCGTGACTTCGACGGCAAAAGCGATGAAATTGTCAGACTTCAGAAATTATGGAGGACAATTGGCTTTGCACCCAAGAAACACAACAACAGGATATACCAGAGGTTCAGGGAGGCCTGTGATGCCTTCTTCGAGAAGAAAAGGACCTTCTATTCAGATAATAAGGAGATTCAGCAGGATAACCTCCAGAAGAAAACCGAACTCTGTATTCAGGCCGAGTCATTTTTGGAGAGCACCGAGTGGAAAACAACTACGGATGCACTTATACGACTTCAGAAGGAGTGGAAGGAGGCTGGCCCGGTTCCAAGAAAGCATTCAGAGAAGATATGGAAGAGATTCAGGAAGGCATGCGATGCCTTCTTTGAAAGAAAGGCAGCCCACTTCTCAACCGTTGATACATCTTACGAGGATAACCTGAAAGCCAAAAATGCCATTATCGATGAGCTTGAAAAGTTTGACGAAAGCCTTGACGTAAAAGAGGCATTCGAAAAGCTTAAGGATATACAGCGGCGATGGGCCGAGATTGGTTTTGTCCCTTTCAATGTGAAGGAGGAGATCAGCAAAAAATACAAGAGTGCCCTGAACAGGCAGTTCGACAGGCTGAAACTCGATGACGAAGATAAAAACATTCTCAGGTACCGCAACAAGCTTGATAATGTCAGGAGTAACCCCAGAATGGCAAGGAAAATCTCCACCGAGAGGGAAAAATTCTACACCCGCATCAGGCAGCTTGAAAACGATATAACCTTGTGGGAGAACAATATAGGATTCTTCGCCAAATCGAAGACCGCCGAATCAATGATATCGGAAGTGAGGGAGAAAATTGATAATGCCCGCAAAACAATACGGATACTTGAGGAGAAGGTTAAAATGATTGACCTCACCGGGCTTGACGAGTAATTACCAGGTGATACCATATTAATTTATCAATTAAATATTAAGTCTTGAGTAAGGTAAAATATGTTTTTGTTACTGGCGGTGTTACCTCTTCCCTCGGCAAGGGTATCATTTCAGCATCACTTGCGAAACTACTGCAGGCAAGGGGCTTTTCTGTAACAATTCAAAAGCTCGATCCCTATATCAACGTCGATCCGGGTACACTCAATCCCTATGAACACGGCGAGTGCTACGTAACTCTCGACGGAGCGGAAACCGACCTCGACCTGGGGCACTACGAGAGGTTCCTCAATATTCCTACAAGTCAGGCAAATAATGTTACAACCGGAAAGATTTACCAGTCGGTGATCAATAAGGAAAGAAGAGGCGATTACCTCGGTAAAACCGTTCAGGTAATCCCGCATATCACCGACGAAATCAAGCGAAGGATAAAATGTGTCAGCCTGGGCAATAAGTACGATATTGTCATTACTGAAATTGGCGGAACCGTGGGCGACATTGAATCGCTGCCATATATCGAATCAGTAAGGCAGCTCAAATGGGAGATGGCTGATGAGGACTGCCTTGTTATTCACCTCACTCTCGTCCCTTACCTCGCTGCATCGGGCGAACTTAAAACAAAGCCAACCCAGCATTCGGTGAAGGTGCTTCTGGAGAATGGTATCCAGCCCGATGTGCTCGTGCTGAGAACCGAGCACAGCCTTAATGACGAATTGCGCAGAAAAGTCGCGCTGTTCTGTAATGTCCACGAAAGTTCGGTGATTGAGTCAATTGACGTTTCAACAATCTATGAAGTGCCGGTCAAAATGCTTGAGGAAAAGCTTGATGTTGTGGTACTTAAAAAGCTCAAACTGCAAACTAACGGGGCTCCTGAACTAAAAAAATGGAAAGAGTTTCTTTCCAGGCTGAAGAACCCGCGCTGTTCAGTAAATATTGGCCTTGTCGGAAAATATGTTGAGCTTGCCGATGCATATAAGTCTATCGCTGAGTCGTTTATTCATGCCGGTGCAGAAAACGAGTGTCACGTTAACCTTGAATATATCCATTCCGAAGAGCTTAACGATGAAAACCACCTCGAGAAGCTTGCATCGCTCGATGGAATTGTGGTGGCTCCCGGTTTCGGGTCACGTGGTATCGAAGGAAAGGTTACCGCAGTAAGATATGCCAGGGAAAACAATATCCCTTTTTTCGGTATTTGTCTTGGAATGCAGTGCGCTGTAATCGAGTTTGCCCGCAATGTGCTCGGCTTACAGGGCGCTCACTCAACCGAGATGAATCAGAAAACGAAACACCCTGTCATCGACCTGATGGAGGAACAAAAGCGAATAATCGACAAGGGTGGTACCATGCGCCTCGGAGGTTATAAGTGCATAATCAGGGAAAACACCCTCTCATACGAGGCATACAAGACAACAGAAACTGTTGAAAGACACCGGCACAGGTATGAATTCAACAATAAGTATCTTAACGAATACAACTCGGCCGGAATGATTCCGGCAGGTCTTAATCCTGAATCGGGACTGGTTGAGATTATAGAAATACCATCACACAAATGGTTCGTGGGTGTTCAGTTTCATCCCGAATACAGCAGCACAGTCGTAAGTCCGCACCCTTTGTTCGTCGCTTTTGTGAAGGCATGCTGCAGTAAGACGAAAACAGTGAAAAAGAAAAAATAATGGATAGAAATACAATTACAGGATTAGTCCTGATCTTTGCCCTCTTCGTTGGATTCAGTATTTATAACAGCAACAGGCTTTCTAAAACATACAATCAGACAATTGAAAAGGGCGACTCTCTCTTTCAGGCAGGCAAGACCGAAGAGGCCCGCCTTGAGTACATGAAGGCCCTGAAGTTTAAGCCAAATAACCCCGATGCGGCTGAAAGACTTAACAGGGTAAACTCATTACTGAATATTTCAACTGCACAGCAAACCGATACTGCATCAGTTGCAAAAATCACTGCAGCTACCCCGGTGCAGGCTGCAGCTGTGCCCGATGACCCTCTGAGGTACGGCGCCTTTGCAGGATCAGCAGAAGGGGAAAACCGGTTTGTTACAGTTGAAAACCAGCTAATGAAAGTAAGGTTCTCAACCCGGGGCGGAAAAGTCTATTCTGTCAATCTTAAAGATTTCAGGACACACAGCGGGGAAGAACTTATACTATTCGATGGCGACTCAACTGTATTCGGACTAAAGTTCTTTACTACCGACAACAAGGGAGTACAGACCAACGACCTCTATTTCACAACCGAGAGCAGTGATTCATTATATGATGCAACCGGGAAGCCGGTTGTCCTCTCTATGAAGGCATATGCCGGTGAGGAAAGATACATCGAATATATCTATACCATCTCGCCCGACCAGTATATGATTGACTTCTCGGTAAGGTTCAGGAATCTTAACGAAATTATTGCCGCAAATCAGAGCAGCGTTACCTTCGACTGGCAGATGTATCTGCCCCAGCAGGAAAAAGGAAGGCAGAACGAGGACAACTACTCCTCAATCAGATACAAGTATTTTCAGGCCGAAGTCGATGGTTTCAGGGAAAGATCAAATAAGGAATTCGAAAAGAACGATATTGCCAGCCGCCTGAAATGGATCGCCTTTAAAGATCAGTTCTTCTCATCGGTAATGATTGCCGATGACTTTTTCCTGAACGGAACAGTATCGTCAACCAAACTGCCGCTGTCGCAAAAATTCCTTCGCTTCTTTACAACTGAAGCAGGTATTCCATACACCGCCGGAAGCGATAATGAGATCAGGATGGCCCTCTATTTTGGTCCTAACCACTTTTCAACTCTTAAAAAGTATGAGCTTGATCTTGAAGAACTTGTCTTCCTTGGAAGAAACATAATCAGGGGTATTAACCAGTATGTCATCATCCCGGTTTTCAATTTTCTCGACAATTCCATCTCAAACTATGGGATTATTATACTTCTTCTTACAATCCTTATTAAGATAGTACTGTTTCCACTTACCTTCAAATCGTATCAGTCACAGGCAAAGATGAAGGTACTCAAACCAATGGTTGACGAGCTTTCGAAGAAATATCCGAAACCCGAGGATGCCATGAAAAAACAGCAGGCCACAATGGCCCTGTACAAAAAGGCAGGGGTTAATCCTCTCGGCGGATGCCTGCCAATGCTGCTCCAGATGCCAATTCTCTTCGCTATGTTCAGGTTCTTTCCCACATCAATTGAACTAAGGCAGAAGGCTTTCCTGTGGGCTGATGACCTCTCCACATATGATTCAATACTCGATCTGCCATTCACAATACCAATGTACGGCGACCATGTGAGCCTCTTTACAATACTCATGACCGTATCGACAATCCTTACAATGAAGTATAATTCTCCCACCGGAGGACAGGAACAGATGCCCGGAATGAAGTTAATGATGTACATGATGCCGGTAATGTTCATGCTCATTCTCAACAGCTTCTCATCGGGCCTCACATACTACTACTTCCTTGCCAACATTATCACATTTGGTCAGAATTTTATCTCCAAGCAATTCATTGATGAACAGAAGGTGTTTAAGAAACTCGAGGAAAATGCAGCCAAACCGGTAAAAAAGTCGAACTGGCAGAAACGGCTGGAGGATGCAGCTAAAAAAAGAGGCTACAATCCGTCTAAAAAATAACGACAACGGCACGCATTTATGATCGGAACCAATACCTTAATCCCTTCATCCAGTCATTATTCCTATTTCACTGCTAAACACTTATCTCTGGAAATAGTTGCTTACCTAAATAATTGTTTCTAAGTTTATACTGTAATATACAGAGAAATGGGGAAAAAGATTAAAAACAAAGACATTGCCATCAGGCTTGGTGTGTCGGGAACTCTTGTATCACTGGTGCTCAACAACAAGGCCGATCAGCACGGTATCAGAAAGGATACACAGGAGAGGGTACTTGCCATAGCCAGGCAAATGGGCTATTTTGATACGGACGGAGATAACGAAGAGATTTCTCCCGTTGAAGAGAAACCTGGTGTTATCGGAATGGTCGTTCCTTCAATGACCGATCCCTTTATCTACGAGGTAACTCCCTTTCTTCAAAAGGCGTTCGCCAGCATTGGTATCGGATTCTCAATCGTCTCGAAGGATCCTGATGATGCGAGGTACAACAGGCTTGTGAGTGCCTTCAGAAAGTTCTATACCGGTCTTATACTCGCCGGTGATGCTGCCGATGATTATACTGTAAGGGCACTCAGGGCTTCTGAATATCCATTCGTACTGCTCGAGAAAACCACCCGGAAACTTCGCCTGAACACGGTATCAACCGACATGGCAGCAGGGACCCAGCTGATGGCAAGTCATATTGATAAAATGGGCTACAGAAACATCCTCATAGTTACAAACCGGCATAAACTAAAAACCGATGCTGAGATTATTGACGCATTTAAAGAGTCACTAAAGACAAAAACTGAGATAAACAAACCATTGATTGCCGAAATAGAAATCCCCCTTTCCGATAAGATACTCGATTTTACACAGTTGGAGAGGTATTTCAGGCCTCCTTACCGTACCGAAATCCTGGTGGTCATACATTCCGAGAACGTTTATCCCCTGATGTCTGCCCTTCAGTTCCACAAGATCAGGGTTCCCCAGGATGTTGCTCTCGTGTCGCTTGAAGATGCACCGGGATTTGACCTTATTCACCCGGCGGTTACCGCTTTGCGACGCCCGCTCGCTGCTATGGCGCTCAAAACGGCAAACATGATCTGGTCGGAAGTAAAAAACGCCGGAAAAGGAAAGTACAGACGGCAGGTTAATATGACCCCTGAGCTTATTGTAAGAAGCTCCTGCGGTTCTGTCTGATATTATTATTCATTATAGCATGGCTTACAGGTACTCCTTGTTTTTCCTGCTTATTGCGGTAACTTCTTGCAGGCAAAGTCAGACTATCCTTCCCGATAACTACAGGGAACAGATCGAAACTGATTTCCTCGAGAGATCGGTTATCCCCGGGCGTACAGCTGATTCTCTGAAATCAGTTTTCAAAAGGGCCGGGGATTCCAGAACTGTCGGATGCCTGAAATTCCTGTATGCCTATATGCCGCTGAATGACCTTGCCGATTATCCGGCATCGTTCTTTATGGCGAATACCGTCGTTGCTCTGAAAGCACGCGACGAGATGCCATGGGGTAATGATATTCCCGAAGATGTTTTCCTCCATTATTTACTCCCGGTAAGAGTAAACAATGAAAACCTCGACTCATTCAGAATATTATACTATGATGAGCTTAAAGACCGTATCGCCGGCCTTGCCCTGAAGGATGCAGCCCTTGAAATAAACCGGTGGTGCCATGAAAAGGTAACTTATCAGCCATCAGATATAAGAACCTCATCGCCAATGGCAACAATACTGTCGGCACGGGGCAGGTGCGGCGAAGAATCAACATTTACCGTTGCAGCCCTGAGAACTGTTGGGATCCCTGCAAGGCAGGTATATACACCACGGTGGGCCCATACTGACGATAATCATGCCTGGGTGGAAATTTGGGCCGATGGTGAGTGGTATTACATGGGAGCCTGCGAGCCGGAGCCTGTTCTCGATCGCGGATGGTTTACCGAACCGGCTGCAAGAGCTATGCTCGTTCATACGAAGGCTTTCGGATACTATGGTGGAAACGAGCTGATAGTAAGAAAAGAGAAGAGATATGCCGAAATCAATAACCTCTCAAAATATGCCGCCACAAAACCAGTCGTCGTAAGGGTTAACGATGAGAAGGGATTGCCTCTTGCGAATGCCACAGTGGAATTCTGTCTCTACAACTATGCCGAATTCTTTCCAATAGCATCGGTAAAAACCGACAACTCAGGATACTGCACCTTTGTTACCGGTCTGGGAAACCTCCTGGTATGGACAGATGTCGGCGGGAGGTCCGGTTTCAGTTTTGTTGCAGTTGCCGGAACCGACACCCTTATCCTGGTGCCTGCTTTGCAGCCTGAAGGTGATATTGTTACTGAGGCTGATCTTAATGTGCCCGGAAAACCTGAACCTAAGCCCGGTATCAGCCCGGAACTCGCCGATATTAACAGGCAACTAATCGCAAAAGGCGATTCCATAAGGAACTTATATATCGATTCTTGGATAAAAACGTCCGCTGCCGGGCTGTTTGCAGCTGAAAATGGTTATAACCCCGACAGGGTGGTTCCGCTAATAATGAAGAGCCAGGGAAACTACCGTGAGATAATGTCATTTCTTTCCGAAAACAAACGGCAGGGTGAGATGGCATGTGACCTTCTTTCACAGCTCTCTGAGAAGGACCTTCGCGATACGCGAAGCTATATCCTCACGGCACACCTTAAAGCCGCTCAAAAGTACAGTGATGCTTACAGGAATACATCTGGAGAAGTATTTGAAAAATATGTGCTGAATCCCAGGATTGCCAATGAAATGCTGACCGACTGGCGCGATTTGCTGCTATCGGTGGTAATGGCTGGTGCCGGGGAACCGGTATCTGAAACGGGGGCGTCTGCCGTATCTGTGCTGGAGTCAGTTAACCGGCTGGTAACACTGCATGATGAAGAAAACTACTACGGAACACCGGTAACGCCATCGGGAGTGGCACTTACCGGGCTGGCCGATACATGGTCGGCCAGAATATTTGTTGTGGCCTGCCTGAGGGCAGCAGGTATTCCTGCCCGGCTCGAACCCGGAACAGATATTCCACAGTACTTTGAAAATGGCAACTGGGTTGATGCCGTAACCAGCTTCATCGAAGCGAGAACTGATGAAAGAGCCTCAATAACATTCACACATGCAAAACCTGGTAATGAACCCCGCTACTATGTGCATTTTACCCTGGCAAAATACTCTTCAGGCAGGTATAACACACTCACTTTCGACTATGACAGAAAGGTTTCGGAATTTCCCGCACGGTTGCAGGTTGTGCCCGGTAAATACCTGGTTGTAACCGGAAACAGGCTGAGTGATAATATGATTCTCGCAAGGCTTAGTTTTTTCGGAATTGAGGAGGGCAGCCATAGAGTACACGATGTTACACCACGAACAGGATTACTTCAGGAGGCTGAGACAGGCACGGCTACAGCACACCTGACACAAAGAATATGGAAAGACGGCCTTAAAACTTCTTTTGTCGCCGTTTGGATGAATCCTGAAACCGAACCGGCAAAGCATTTTCTCAAGGATCTTCCTTCGCAAAGAGAGTTGTTTGACAACTGGCCAGGTAAGTTCGTCTTTTTTTCCCCCGACAGGGCAGCGCTCGATAAGCTGAATTCAGTCAGGAATATAATGCCGGCCAGTGCTATTATTGAATCTGACGAAGCCCTGAAACTGCTTGAACATGTTGCCGGCACTGATATCTCTTCCGATCCGCATTCCCTTCCATATATTATTCTCGTTGCACCCGACGGCAAAATACTATTCAGATCATCGGGCTACAGGATCGGAACTGTATCACAACTGGCAGCCATAATCAGGTAAATAGTCAAATATATGCAAATGAAATATGGTGTACTTGCAGCAGTAATAATTACAGCCATGCTTTCAGCCTCATGCAGCAGGAAGAAGACTCCTGATCTTCTGTCCCATGTTGATCCCTTCATCGGCACTCTCGCCCATGGTCATGTCTTCCCCGGTGCCACCACACCGTTCGGCATGGTACAACTCAGTCCCGACAATGGCACAAACGGGTGGGACTGGTGCTCAGGCTACCATTATTCCGACACGGTAATTTCGGGATTCAGCCATACCCATCTCAGCGGAACCGGAATAGGCGATCTGGCTGATATCCTCTTCCTGCCTTCAATGGATGAGATCAGATTCGATACAGGCACTCCCGCTTCATCACTGGCCCGTCACAATAAATCTGCTTTTTCGCACGCCAATGAATACGCATCACCAGGCTATTATACAGTGGAACTGGGTAATGGTGTGCGAACCGAACTTACCGCAACTCAAAGAACAGGTATCCAGCGGTACACCTGCCTTCGTGACGGAACGCTGGCCGTGATTCTTGATCTCGGGTTCGCAATAAACTGGGACCGGCCCGCAGAGTGTTTCATTGAATATGACGGCCGGTACCTTAAAGGGTTTCGCAACTCATCGGGCTGGGCCAGAATGCAGTATCTGAGCTTCGCAACATTGTTCAGTCTTAAACCCGACAGTATTCTGATGGTTAGAAACGGACTTCCGGTCGAAGGAAGTGAGGTGTCGGGCCAGAATATTGCTGCTGTTATCTATTTCACAGCAGATAAGGGTACTCAACTCACAGTAAGTACAGGAATATCGGCAACCGATACGGCAGGAGCGGTTCTGAACCTCGTTACCGGGGCAGCGACATTCGACAAGGCAAGGAAGCAGGCAGAAGATGCCTGGGCAAACCACCTGGGCGTAATATCGGGAGTAGAAGCCGATGAAAAGACCCTCAGGGTCTTTTATACGGCCTTGTACCACACCATGATAGCACCAAATCTGTACATGGACACCGATGGCCGCTACCGGGGTACCGACGGCAGTATCCACAAAACCGGAACCTTCACCAACTATACGGTTTTCTCATTGTGGGATACTTACCGGGCCGCGCATCCGTTGCTCACAATTACACGTCCGGCCCTGGTTCCCGACATGATAAATACCATGCTGAACATTTACAGCCAGCAGGGTAAGCTGCCGGTCTGGTCGCTGGCAGGAAATGAAACCGACTGCATGGTTGGATATCATGCGGTTCCGGTAATAGCCGATGCCATCAGAAAGGGCTTTTCGGGCTTCGATAAACAACTCGCATGGGAAGCTGTAATTCACTCATCGATGATGGATTTCAGGGGTCTCGATCACTACCGGAGATATGGATATATCCCTTCAGAGCTTGAGAATGAGTCGGTTGCAAAGACGCTGGAGTATTGTATCGACGACTGGTGTATTTCGCAAATGGCAGGCGATCTCGGATTCAGGGATGACTCAATTGAATACCACCGCCGATCACAGTTCTACCGTAACCTGTTCGATGCAAATACACTGTTTATGCGTGGCCGGATGAGCGACGGATCATGGCGCGAACCATTCGAGCCGCTCTATTCCAACCACAGGGAAGATGACTACACCGAGGGGAATGCATGGCAGTACACATGGCTTGTACCTCACGACACTGAAGGTCTTATCTCGTTGTTTGGCAGCAGGGAGTTGTTTATTCAACGGCTCGATTCCCTTTTCAGAATAGATGAATCGGTTAAGGGCGAACATGCCTCTCCCGATATCTCCGGTCTGATCGGACAGTATGCACACGGCAATGAACCAAGCCATCATATTGCGTATCTCTTCAGTATGGCCGGGGAACCTGAAATGACTGCCCTTATGGTAAGGAGAATAATGGACGAACTATATACCGATGAAAAGGATGGCCTGTGCGGCAATGAGGATTGTGGTCAGATGTCGGCCTGGTATGTATTCTCAGCCCTGGGCTTCTACCCGTTAAATCCGGCCGATGGCAAATATGTCATCGGTAGCCCTGCCGTTAACAGGGCAGTAATAAATAACCCGAACGGAACGAAGTTCACAATAATTGCCGAAAACAATTCACCCCTTAACAAGATCGCAGGGGAGGTATTCCTTAACGGTGTGCCGCTTGGCCGTAACTTCATCTGGCACCATGAAGTTGTTGCCGGCGGTGAATTAAGGTTTATAATGAAATCGGAATAAGTGGTTATGACTCTGCCTGTACTTATCAACAGGTGTTAATACAAAATTGAGTGGAACCCATACTCTATTCATCAAATCTTTCCTACATTTGCTCTGTTCAGGTGTAACGGTGGAGAAATCCTCAGTTATTAAAAGGGAATACGGTGCAAATCCGTAACAGTTCCCGCTGCTGTGAAGCCCGTTCGCCTCATGCGTTCATCGGTAACGGAATCCCTGCCACTGTTCAGTGTTTTGAATGGGAAGGCTCCGGAACCGGGGATAAGTCAGAAGACCTGCCTGGACAAACCATGTGTTCAAAGCTTTCGGGAAAAAAGCGTAGAAGACCTTTCTGTTTTCTCTCTTCAATTCCTGGGTTGCCTTGAACTTTGGTTGTGAAAACAATCATTGTTTAATGTTTAACCTGTTGACTATGAAAAAAAGAGTGTTTGTGATGCTGGCAGCCTCAGCGGCTATGCTGGCGATGGTTTCGTGTGAGAAAAAAGAGACACGCGATGTAATTGATTTTGAGGAAATCGTGTTGGATGTAACGGGCTACTGGAACGGATCCGATGGCAGCGGGGGCTTCACATCCGGCAATGCTGCCTTTGTAAACAGCTATAACCCCGAATGGTTGTCGTGGAGCGGATTCGCATGCTCAAACCATACCGATGTCACAACCCCGGGATTTGAGAACATGTACAGCTCAATTGCAGGATCGGGTGCCGATGGCTCCGAAAAATACGCTGTGTACAACTACTTCTCAGGGAGTCCCGATACGCTCTGGTTCAGTATTCCTGAAAAAGTTACACGTATCTCAGTATCGAACAGCACCTATGCGTACCTCGCAATGCTTAATGGAAACCAGTTTGCCAGGAAGTTCGGAGGCGAGACGGGATCAGACCCCGACTGGTTCAAGCTTATCCTTACAGCCATCAACGAAAGCGGAGAACCCTTCGCTTCTGCTGAGATTTTTCTTGCTGATTTTCGCTTCGACAATAATTCGCTCGATTACATATCAAATGTATGGACCGACATTGATCTCAGCCAGCTGGGCTATGTTAAAGGGCTTGTATTTGAAATTGCCTCAAGCGATACCGGCCAGTGGGGAATCAACACCCCGGCATATCTCTGCATCGACAATATTGAAGGAGTTTTGCTTACGCCCGATGAGATGTAGCCTGAAAAACCGGTTTGTGCCTTTTACGGCGGCATTGCTCATGCTTTGTATGAGCGCTGCCGGCCAGCCGCTTAATGACTCCTCACCGGTTTATGTCTGGAACAGGGCAATCAAATCGTGGGCCTCGGAATGCAGGGTAGTAAGAGGTTATGTGAGAATTGATGACCCGGCCGCCGGCCTGGCTTCATTCGGAACTGATTCCGATGGAACTGGTCGTGCTGATAATATAGTTGTTAGTCTCGGCGATGGTGGAATGGCTGTTGTCTCTTTCGGTGAACCGTTCGGGAATAAACCGGGGCCCGACTTTGCTGTATTCGAGAACTCGTTCGATGGCAAATACCTTGAACTGGCTTTCGTGGAGGTCTCCTCCGACAGTATCAGGTGGGTCAGATTCCCATCCAGGTCAACTACTCCGGCATCACCTCAAACAGGAGGCTTCGGAACCACTGATCCTGAAAATATCCACAACCTTGCCGGAAAATATACCGCACTGTTCGGAACGCCATTCTGGCTCGAAGATCTGGCCGATTCAACAGGTGTCGATATAAACAGCATAATGTACATCAGAATTATTGATGTTGTGGGGTCGGTTAACCCGTTGTACGCAACCTATGATTCGGAAGGCAGGATTATTAATGACCCCTGGCCAACCCCGTTTCCGCAGTCCGGGTTTGATCTCGATGCCGTTGCACTGATCGATATCAGCCTCGTTGGTATTGAAGACAATGCACCAGATAAAGTGAGGGTATTTCCGGTTCCGGCAAACCAAATACTGTTTGTCGAGACATCTGCTCTGACTAACTCCAGAGTCAGAATTCTGGATTTATGGGGAAAGTTGTGCTCAGACTGGAGGTATTTTTCCGGGACAACCGATATTGCCACCGGCCGGCTCGGAAATGGTATTTATATTGTACAGATTGAATCGGATGATTCATCTGTGCCGCATTTCATACGATTCATAAAATCAGGACCGCAATGAAAGGGGTAGCTGTCATACCTGTTGCCTTAATATTTCTCTCACTGGTTTGCGAAGCACAGCTGCAGACATCTCTCGGTGACACCCTCATAATTAATGAGGTTGTAGTCAGAGGGAAACCATTTCTCAGATCTGCCGGTTTTGCTCGTAACCGGGTTGACAGCCTTGCTCTCAGTGATTATTTCGGATGGTCGGTTTCTGATGTACTGCGGTCGTCTTCCACTCTTTTTATGAAAACATACGGTGCGGGTGGCATAGCAACCATTTCACTCCGGGGAGGAGGGGCCTCTCATACCGTTGTTACCTGGAACGGTATCAACCTTAATTCACCCGTGCTCGGACAGAGTGATTTAAGTCTGATTCCTTCTGTGGCTGCCGACGAAATAACGGTACATAACGGGGGATCATCACTTCCGACGGCCCAGGGCGGACTGGGTGGAGTGGTTGAAATTGAAACCCTTCCTGACTGGAATTCCGGCCCATTCTCGACCGAAACAGCTGTTTCTGCAGGTAGTTACGGACGATTCTCAGTTTCATCGGTTTCGCGGTATGGTGGCAAATCATGGCGGTTTGCCTCGAGGTTCAATTTTGGAAAGGCCGACAATGATTTTGAATATATAAATAAATGGCTTACGGGCGAACCATCAAAGGAGAAGCGTGCCAACGCAACCTTCCGTAACAGAACATATCTGCAGGAGGCCTGGAACCGCAGTAAAAACTCTGTTACCGGTGCCAGAATATGGTTGCAGGAAACAAATCGTATGATACCGGTTCCCGTAAATGTATCACCATCATCGCACCGCGAACAACTCGAAAGCCGCATAGTAAACGGCATCCTTACCCATGACCTCTATTTCGGATCGGATAATTCATTCTCATCTTCTGCCGTAATCCAGAGTGAACAGATGATTTACACCGATGAGGTTACCGGTCTTGTTTCAGATTACGGTTATAAACGAATGATATTGAACGCTTTGCTATTAATTAGTAATGGCGACAGGTCGGCCCTCCGTACAGGTGTCTCAGCCGGTACAGCCATGGCAGAGAGTGATAATTACACTGATATAACCATTAGAAACAATATCTCCTTTTCAGTATCGGGAGAACACAGGGCTGCCAGTTTCGCCGATCTTAATTTCAACTCATCACTCAATTTTGTTGACGGGGGATTTATCTTCCCCGACATCTCCGCCGGAGCTGAAATCATACCGGTACCCCGCAAAAACCTAGCGATCAGGGCAAATGTTGCTGTTAAGTCGAGGGTGCCGACACTTAATGACCTTCACTGGATACCGGGTGGTAATCCCGGCCTTACACCAGAGAGAGCCCGTAATGCAGAACTGGCTGCCACTTTTGTCAGCGATATATCATCATCAGTCAAATTTACAATTGACGGTCTGTTGTTCATGAATAATATAAGGGATATGATAGCATGGATGCCTGGTGAGGGCAGCCTGTGGTCGCCTGTCAACATCGGACATGTGAAGACCCCTGGTGCTGAAACCAGCCTGAAACTGGTGAAAAAAACCTCAGGGGGCAACCTGCATTTCCGAACCACTTATTCCTTTTCCAGATCAGTAGATATGAAAACCGGAAATATCCTTGTCTATACGCCGCTTCACTCCGGCCTCGCTGAGTTAAGGGCACAGAGGAAGCGGGTCGGCGCAGGAACATCTTTCAGGTATACCGGAATCAGGTATGTCTCAGCAGATAATTCATCTTATATGCCGGCATACATGGTTACCGATGTGTGGGCAGGTATCTGTGCGGAAGATGCCGGATTGCCTTTCGAAATTTCTCTAAAACTGGAAAACGCCTTTAATGTCACTTACCAGACCATGGCATACCACCCGATGCCTCCGGCATCGCTGCTGCTGAATGTTAAAATCAATACCTCGGGGAGGGCAGGGAGATGAGAATAGTTTCATGCTTCCTTATATTGATCCTGTCAATAATGTCATGCGAACGTAATGACCCGGGGCCGGTCTTCCCGGCGTCGTCAGGGAGCATCTTCAATGGTAATGGGATGTTTATTATGAATGAAGGCAATTACACCCGGGGAAACGGTTCGGTCTCTTTCTTCTCATCCGATTCAGGCAGAATTTATAATAATATCTTTTCATCTGTCAACTTCAGATCTCCCGGAGATATCCCCTTTTCATTCCTGATTACCGGCGACACCGGGTTCATCGTGGTGAATAATTCGGGAAAAATTGAAATGGTTGAGATTAGTTCAATGAAATCACTTAAGACAACAACCTCACTCATCTCACCCCGGTATATTCTTGAGGTCGGTCATGAAACAGGCTATATATCAAATCTTTACTCTTCAAGGATAAGTATTATTGATATCCGTACCGGTAACCTGAAAGGGAGTATCGAAATTGGTATGAGCTCTGAAATGATGTTAATGACCCGGGGGAAAGTCTACGCGGCATCATGGTCGGGCGGCAATAAAATAGTCGTAATTGATCCGGACAATCACTCGGTGATTAAAACAATTCAAGTAACAAAGGAACCTGAAAGTATGGTGGTCGACAAACTTCTTCGCCTGTGGGTGTTATGCTCAGGTGGTTACCTTGGCGATGACAATCCGGCACTCATATGCATCGATACACATACCGATGAGATCGTTTCGCATCACCTTCTGCCTCAGGGAAGTTACCCTACCTCTTTAAGGATCAACAGTCAATCCGACACCCTGTTTTTTATCAATAACGGTATTTACCGTATGGAAATAGATGCCGCCGTTGTGCCGTTATCACCGGTTGTGGAATCGAAAGGGAGGAATTTCTACAGGCTGGAACCTTCACCCGTTAAAGGTGATATCTTTGTTACCGATGCAGTTGATTATCAAGGCAAAGGATTTCTCCTTCTCTATGACTCCGGGGGTAATCTGAAAGGAGAGTGGGAGGCAGGAATTATTCCCGGAAATATTACCACGAAATATAAATAAGTGTCGGTGAGTGAGAAAGAACCTTAAATATCCTAAGAAAGTCGGTGTTTGTAAAAACCAGCCGATGAAACAGCGTATCTCTAATGCCATAATAGTGGCGATATCAGCTTTGCTACCCTGTGTATCATGCCTTGATGAGGGCAGGAGCGGTCGGGAAACGGTTGATCAGGCTGGTTCAGACAACAGTTACGCTGCCAGTTTCCGTCTAACTCCGCATAGTAATTATACCCGGCTCGATATTTTAAATCCCTGGCAGGGAGCAAAAAACATAACCCATACATGGTACCTTGTTGAAGAGAGTATGGGTGATGATGTGAACCTGCCCGAAAGCGCAGCAGTACTCAGAGTTCCCCTGAAGAAACTGGTTTGCATGTCGGCAACACACGTGGCAATGATAGAAGCTCTGGGCATGAAATCAGCTATTGCCGCAATTTCAGGAACGGAACTGGTATACAACCATAATATAAAAGAATCGGTTGCCTCCGGTGAGATTCGGGAAACCGGCTATGATGAAAACATAAACCGCGAACTGCTCGTCCATCTGAAACCCGATTTGATTATGACATACGGAGTTGGCGGAGAGTCGGTTACATATTATGGAAAGATTGAGGAAATGGGGCTACAGGTAATGTTCAATGCCGATTATCTCGAGCCCGATCCCCTCGGAAAGGCGGAGTGGATCAAAGTGTTCGGCGCACTCTTCTCCCGTAGTGAACTGGCCGACTCGCTGTTCGAGGCGGCGGAACTCGAGTATATCTCAATCAGGGACGAAGTTGCCGCTCTCAGAAACGAACCACCCGGTGTGATGCTCGGCTTTCCCTGGAAGGACACCTGGTACATCTCTCCGGGCAACTCCTATATCAGCAAACTCATAGCCGATGCCGGTGGTCACTATCTGTGGAGTGATACAAAATCAGATTACTCACTGCCAACAAGCCTCGAAAATGTCTTCGTTATTGCTGCCGGGGCCGATGTATGGCTTAACCCGGGTACGGCCCGCTCAATCGGAGAGATTAGTTCGGCCGAGTCAAGGCTCATGGCACTTGGTGTGCTCAAAAACGGTGAAGTTTACAATAACAACAAAAGAAGCCTGCCTTCAGGCGCAAATGACTACTGGGAAACAGGTACATTAAGACCCGGACTGATATTGAAGGATATGGCTAAGATTTTTAATCCTGCCTACCGCGCCGGCGATTCACTCTTCTTCTACCGTAAGCTTAATTGATATGGCAATGACGGAACCAAAAACAAACCGCAGTGGTGAATCATTTCAGCGCAAAAGGAAAATAGTGATCCTGTTTGTACTCCTTGGGACTCTCTCTCTTTCCCTGTTCATACTCGATATAGTTATCGGATCAGTGAAGATTCCGGTCGCTGATATCCTAAGGCTTATTTCAGAACCCGACGATTCACCCTGGTGGACAATTATCAATAAATTCAGAGTCCCGAAGGCTGTAACGGCAGTTCTTGCCGGAATGGCTCTCTCTGTAAGCGGCCTCCAGATGCAGACTCTGTTCCGGAACCCCATGGCCGGACCATATGTGCTTGGAGTAAGCTCCGGCGCAAGTCTGGGCGTCGCAATGGTGATACTGGGATACACATCATTCCATCCACAGGGTTCGTCAATGATGCCGGCCAGCTGGCTGATGATAGTTGCCGCTTGCGCAGGCGCCGGTGCGGTAATGTTCATTATTACAATACTCGCCCTGCGTGTAAGGGATATTTTTGTTGTCCTCATTCTTGGAATTATGATCGCCGGAGGTATATCGGCAATTGTTACAATAATGCAGTACTTCACAACCGAATCGATGCTGCGGGCTTACGTCATATGGACAATGGGCAGTCTGGGGAATATTACCGGCCAGCAGCTTAATGCCCTTTCAGTAACCGTCATCGCCGGATTGCTGCTTGCATTGTTTACTGTCAAGATGATGAATGCCCTGCTACTTGGAGAAACATATGCCCGGTCCACTGGTGTTAACATCAGGCTAGCCCACTCAATGATATTCCTGAGTACCAGTATTCTGGCCGGCGGCGTTACAGCTTTTTGCGGGCCTATTGGTTTCATCGGTATCGCGGTTCCTCATATCGCACGAATGATTTTCAGGACCTCTGACAACAGGATACTCTTCCCGGCAACCCTGCTCACAGGAGCTTCTCTGATGCTGCTCAGCGATATCGTATCGCAAATGCCGGGCAGAGCCACTGTACTACCCCTTAATTCAGTCACCGCACTGTTAGGCATTCCGGTAGTGATATGGGTGGTTCTGCGCGAACGGGTTATGAAAACAGCTGTGTGATGAGTGAGACCAAAAATATCTGCCTCAGGCTTTCATCACTGGTAATAGGGTACCCGCAAAAGGAGATTCTGCCACCTCTTTCAGCTACTGTCAGAAAAGGGGAAATTGTCTCGGTTATCGGACATAACGGAGTGGGAAAAAGTACTTTGCTGAGGGTTCTTGCCGGAATCACTGCTCCGCTGGGTGGCTCAGTTCACTTTGGCAACAGGAATATCAGGGATATAGGTCGCCGGGAATTTGCACTTCTGGCCGGATATGTATCTACAGATCAGGTAAATGCGCCGAATATGAGAATATTCGACCTTGTGGCCGCAGGCAGATTCTCACATACCAACTGGATTGGTACTCTTACCCCCTCTGATGTTAATCAGATTAAAGGATCAATAGATCTTGTCGGACTTACCGGCCTTGCTGAAAGGTATATCAGTGAAGTTTCGGATGGTGAGCGGCAGAGGGCCATGATAGCAAGAGTATTGGCTCAGAATACCGATATCCTTATTCTCGACGAACCAACATCATTCCTCGACATACGCAACAGGAACGAAGTGTTGCATCTGCTTCACAGGCTGTCACGCGAAGAGGGAAAAACTATAATAGTCTCAACACACGATCTGCAGTCTGCCCTGTCAGAATCTGACAGAATCTGGCTGCTCACTGCTGAGGGCATTACTGAAGGTGCCCCTGAGGACCTGGTTCTGTCAGGTGAGTTGGCAAAAATGTTTGTTGATGCTCACGTCAGGTTCAGAAAATCAGACGGAACCTTCTTTACCTTCAGGGAGGAGAGGGGCACAGTTGCGGTTGAGGGAACCGGACTTCATGCGCAATGGACTGTCAGGGCCATGCGAAGGCTTGGGTTCCGGATAACCGACAATACTGAATCGGCAGATTTTCTGGTAAAATGCAGCAACGCCGGTGAATGGCGGCTTCACCGCGACGGCACAATGTTAATATTCAACTCTGTTTATGACCTGGCCGGGTTTGTAAATGAGAACTGCTGATCATCGCCCGTGCCTTCTGTAGCTTTCTATGAACGATTCCACACTCTCGGCAGGTAACTTCTTTGCAATAATCTTTTTGTTGCTGTCAAGTATGTATATGGTCGGGGTTGAGGTAATGTTGTAAAAGAAATCATAATGGGTTGTGCGCTGAGGATCCCATCCGTTTATCCATTTCAGCCCATTGTCAGCTATGTATGTTTCCCAACTCTTTTTGTCGGGATGAGTACAGATTGTGAACACTTCAATTCCTTTCGGTTTGTTTCGTAAATAGAAATCGTGGAGCAGGGGAGTGGCCTCCTTGCAGTGTCCGCAATCGGGTTCCCAGAAATAGAGCACAAGAAATTCAGATTCAATCTGCTGCAGTGAAATTACCCCGTGCGAATGGCTCTCCATAACAAGGTTAATGGCACGGTTGCCTATGAGGGTGGGGCGAATGCGGTCAACCTCCTTCCTGAGGTTGGTCTTGAACTCCTCCGATGCCCAGTCAGCTTTCCCCGAAAGGTAAACATCATCGGCCAGTTTCACCACAATGGCATCATGCCCCATAATGGAACTCTCCCTGTAGTGGTTGAAAAGGAAAACTGCGATGTACTGGAATGTCTTCCTGTTCCCGCCGGTAAGTGCGAAAACCCTGTCAATACTGGATATTACAGAATCCGGAAACTGTAATATCACCTGGGTGAAATAATGCTCAATCTTATTATGAAACATGGGACTTCTGAGAAGCCTTTCATCACTCAGGTCAAAATTGTCAAAAAAGTGGTCCCTGTTGTAATTATAGGTCATCACCCACATAAGTGAATCGCGGTTGCCGGTTCCCTCCGGAATATTGAAATCGGGCAACTCCGAAGGAAGCATTCCCTTAACCAGTACCGCAACAAAGTTGTTGCCGTTCTTCTGTATAGTACTGTTAATGAACGATTTCATCTTTGCTTCATGAAGGGCGGCTTTCTGCGAAATTGCCATTATTGAATCCTTATTCTGATTGCTGGCCGTGAGTCTGGCCCTAAGGGCCGCCGACTCCCTGTGGAGTTCGGCCCATTCATTCTGAAAAGCAATGAAAGCCTCATTTTCGTGTGAACCATTGAAAGACACACTGTTGATTGGATCATCCACCCGGTAGGTTATCGAAAACTCCTGATCATCGCCTACTATAAATTCAAAGTAACGATTGCCAGGCAATACCATTATATATACTCCATGATCAAGAGTGACGGTCCCTCTGAAGCTTCCGGTCCCGTTTTTGTCTAGAGTGGTTGAATCCTTAATGTATTGTTTGTTTCCAAGGTGATAGGCCAGATAAATCGCTGCCTCGCTGAGCCCTTCAACCTTTATATTAATGTTATAGCCTTTGGCAGATATTTGTGAATTCGCACAACTGATTGTCAAAACTGCGAATAGCACCGTAATCAATCTATTCTTCATTACCAGTAACTTTTATACCGCAAAATTAGCATAAGCAATTTCTCTGCCAAAAACCCGGAATTGGGAATCCGGTTATTAATCTTACATTTGATGACAGAATCATTGTTTTCCGATGATATCAATACTTATACCCGTTTACAATTATGATATCGCTCTCCTGGTAAGTTCCCTGAGGGAAGCGATGGAAAAAGTCCCTGAATTCGGAGAGCTTCTGATTGGTGATGATGGTTCTTCACCCGAATTCGGTTCACGCTACCAGCTACTTGTTAACGGCCATGTCAGGCTTATAGCTTCTGAAAAAAACATTGGCAGGGCCGCTATCAGGAACAGGCTGGCAGCAGAAGCCCGTGGTGATTACCTCCTGTTCATCGATGCCGATGCAATGATCCCCGCCACTGCAGAGGCTTACCTGAGGTCGTGGCTGCAATATCTAAATGCCGGCCCGGTATTGTGTGGGAGTATTATGTATCCCGTTCTTCCGCCAGCCGACCCTGATAAAATGCTGAGGTGGAAATATGGCAGGAAGCGGGAACAGCGAAGGGCTGCTGAAAGAAATAAACACCCACATGCCAGTTTCTCCGGATTTAATTTCATGATATTAAGGGAATTATTCATGAAAATCCGTTTTAATGAAGAACTCAGGCAATACGGACACGAAGATACATTGCTTGGATACCAGATGAAGAAGGCCGGTATTGGAATTCTGCATGTCGATTCGGCACTCATTCACGATGGGGTTGAAGCCAACTCCGAGTATATTTCGAAAATCAAACAGGGAATTGAGAATCTGAGCATCCTCTGCGATAAGGTAACAGATTTTAATTCTTTCTCTGCCACCGTAAGGCTCGTGAGAACCTACAACCGTATTTCATGGCTGGGAATACAGGGGCTTTTTGCGGCGATATACATCAGGTACAGGGAGAGGATGGAGATCGCTCTTGATTCGTCCAGAGCCTCACTGTTACTGCTCTGGCTCTTCAGGATATCCCTCTTTTCAACTTACAGGGCTATTCACGGAAGGCGCAATATCCTGCCGGTACTGTAATACCGGGTAATGGTTTGACTATTTCCCGCACACATCGTTAATTGAATCTCCTGAAATTGTGTGGTATCCTTTCATAAGATCGGATGCAAGGCAACTGTGAACGGGAAGGATGGCTACAAGATCCCCGGGTTTAATGCGAATGCTGTTTTCTTCATCAGGAACCAGAATCCCGTGTTCCTGCGAAACAGATACAATATTTCCAAGTGAGTCATTAATATCCCAGCCTTCAGGGTGAAGCCTGAAAGCTTTACCGAATATACGCCTGCCGGCTGAGTCCGTAATGAACTCCTTTGAAAGGTGAATAGCACCACCATAGACGACAGCCTCACCCCGGTTCCGGTTCAGCGAAACAACAGGGGCTGCAAGGGCAACGGCAATATTGCATTCACTGCACGACCCGATTTCAGCCTGCATCAGGTCGTAGAAAACAAAATTACCAGGCCTTATCTCGTCAATCCCGCTGAAGTCTTTTACGATGCTGCAGGAAGGCGTGTCTCCTATAGAGAGCAGTAGATTGTCAGCGGGAGTTATCTCTTTGGTATGTAGCAGTTTATGCAAAGTATCGCAATAGATATCAATTACATTGTTGACTCCTTTTACAGAGTAGGTATGCCCTGAATGGGTTAGTAACCCTTTTATGCGAAGATGGTTATTCAGGTTCAGATAATCACATATTCGCAGAATATCCGGATAGTGATTCCAGTCGATGCCCGACCGCCTGTAACCTGTGTCAATCTTTATGAATACACCTGCTGAAGAATCAAAGCCCTTGGCAAATGCCACTAACTGTTCATAGTCGGAGAACAGCACATTCAGGTTAATACTTCCTCCAACCCTGCTGAAATCCTCAACTTCCCTTGGATTTGCCGGAAAGGCCACGGTTATATCATCCCAGCCGTCAGTCATAAAATGCCTGCACATAGTGAGCGATGATACTGTTATTCTTTTCACACCCGACTCGCGAAACCATTTCCCGATCTCAATCGACTGATGGGTTTTAAAATGAGGCCGGAAAAGCAGACCTTCAGCGGCTGCTTTTGATGCCATCCTTTCAATGTTCTCACGGCATATCTGTTCATTCAGTAAGAGTACAGGCTTACTTATTCTCTTCAGGTCCATATGGCTTTAAAGGAAATAATGGATATTTGAAACCAATTCTGTTTCTGAACGGTATGAAGATAATGTTTATTATGTCATAATCCACAACTACTGAACGCACTTCATTAATCTTCAATTTGTATATTTGTTAAGGCATTCAACCGTAAAAAAATACAACTGATATGGGTAACCCGGTAAGGTGGTTCTTCGACAAGCTGAGGGAAGTAAACAATGCTGTGTGGAATACAAGCCTTTCTCAGGCATCAAAAAGAAAAGGCATACTGATTAAATACCTGAGAACCATTATTCTCGCGGCCAGGGGATATAGGCAGGACAGGGTACAGCTCAGGGCCGCCTCACTGACTTTCTATACACTGCTCTCAATTATACCCATGGCGGCAATAGCGTTTGGAATTGCCAAGGGATTCGGCCTTGAGGGTGAGCTGGAGAAAGAGATTTCCCAGGAATTTCAGTCTCACCAGGAGGTGCTTGGCTGGGTTTTATCAAACGCAAAGAATGCGCTGCAGGACACAAAGGGCGGATATATGGCCGGAGTGGGAGTGATAATCCTCTTCTGGTCGGTTATGCAGCTTCTCGACCACATTGAGAGTTCATTCAACCATATCTGGCAGGTAAGACAGTCGCGACTCTGGGTCAGGAAATTCACCGATTACCTGGCAATAATGCTGATCGCACCGGTATTCCTTATCCTTTCAAGCAGCATAACTGTCTTCATCTCTACTCAGCTCACTGCCTATATGGATCAGGCCCCGATTCTAGAAACGTTCAAACCGCTGATTAAACTGCTGCTTCAGCTTTCACCCTACATTATCTGGTGGCTGGTGCTCACCTTGACCTATATCGTCCTTCCCAATACAAAGGTGAAGTTCGGGTCTGCATTCCTTGCCGGTGTTATCGCAGGTACCCTCCTGCAGGTCGTGCAGTGGCTTTACATCGACCTGCAACTGGGCATTACCAGGCTAAGTGCGATCTATGGGAGTTTCGCAGCTTTTCCCCTCTTTATTGTATGGATCCAAACCAGCTGGCTGATTGTACTTCTCGGGGCCGAACTCGCCTTCGCCAACCAGAATGTGCTTAAGTATGAATATGAAGCCGATACAGTCAATTTAAGCCTGTTTCAGAGAAAGATTCTCACAATACTTCTTCTCAACTCAATTATAAGAAACTTCCAGACCGGTAAAGAGCCGGTAAGTTCTGAGGTCCTTGCAGCCAACCTGAGAATTCCTGTCAGAATCTCAAGCGAGATCCTTCATGAACTGAATGAGACCGGTCTGGTTGTTCAGGTAGTCAGCGACCAGGAAAAGCAAAGGGTGTATCAGCCCGGAATGGATATTAATGCTCTTTCTGTTGCATTCGTTCTCAATAAGCTTGAAAAGAAAGGAATTGAACATCCAACAGTCCTGAAGAATGCCGAATATGAAAAGGTGGCAAAAATGCTCAGTGGCTATGAAACCACCATGTCATCACCCGGAATCAACACACTTATCAAGGATTTGTAGTTTCCAATGCTTTTCAAGCCAGTTGCAGCCATACCTGCCCGCTTTGGGTCAGACCCTCTCAATCACAATTGATATTCCCTGGCCAACTCCTATGCACATTGTACAGAGTGCTATGTTTGAGGAGGTACGCTGCAGTTGATGAAACGCAGTTGTAACGATGCGTGCTCCGCTCATACCCAGAGGGTGTCCGATTGCAATAGCGCCTCCCTGGCGGTTAATACGCGGGTCATCATCGGAGAGTCCCAACTCCCTGATGCAGCCAAGTGCCTGTGCTGCAAATGCCTCATTGAGTTCAATAATGTCTGTATCATTGATGGTAAGTCCGGTCCTGGCCATTAATTTCATGGTGGCCGGCACAGGTCCCATACCCATGATCGCAGGGGAGACACCAGCCACTGCCATGCCTCTTATTCTTGCTGCAGGGCTGAGTTTGTATTTCTTAACTGCATACTCTGACGCAATCAGAAGCACTGAGGCTCCGTCATTCACACCCGATGCATTCCCGGCAGTAACAGTGCCATTCACTCCCGTAATTGGCTTTAATGAACTCAGTTTTTCCAGTGATGTCAATCTTGGATGCTCATCTCTGTCAACCACCAAAGCATCACCCTTCTTCTGCGGAATTGTTACCGGTATCATTTCCGGTCCGAAAAAACCAAGCGTCTGGGCTTGCGAAGCTTTCTCCTGACTCCGCATGGCAAATATGTCCTGATCCTCTCTGCTGATTTTATATAGTGCTGCAATATTCTCCGCAGTCTGAATCATGCTGTCAGTTCCGTACAGCTTGTTAAAAGCATCGTTAATGAATCTCCAGCCGATGGTTGTATCATGCATTTCAGCATTTCGTGAGAATGGCTCATCAGCCTTTCCTATTACGAATGGAGCCCTTGACATGCTCTCAACTCCGCCGGCAATCACTATTTCTGCCTCTCCCGATCTGATAGCCCTTGCTGCGCTACCTATTGCGTCCATGCCTGAACCACAGAGCCTGTTGATTGTCACTCCGGGTACTGTTTCCGGTAAACCTGCCAGCAGCAATGCCATACGTGCGATGTTGCGGTTATCTTCTCCTGCCTGATTGGCACATCCAAGCATCACATCGTCAATCCCGGCAGGATCAATTCCCTTATTGCGGGTAATCAGTTCCCTGATGGCTATCGCCGCAAGGTCATCAGCCCTTACCCGCGATAGAACTCCGCCGTACCGGCCAACGGGTGTGCGCAAAGCATCGCATATATATACTTCCTTCATAGGGTCTGTTTAATTGTTGACATTAACTTTGGTTTGATATGCCTGAATGAGTTCAGCAGAGCTTCTGAAAGCATATCAACCTCCCTTGAGGTAATAGCTGTTGATAACATGCATGCGCATGTATTGATCATAAGCACCTTGCCCTCGCTATACATATGATCGAGCAAATCATCAATAATTGACGATACCTCCTTTGTCTGGTACGCTTCGCGGTATGTTGCAGGTGGGGTGGGAGTAAGGTGTAGCCTGAACATCGAGCCGGCACCTGTAACCGACGCAGGAATCCCGGCTATTTTAATTGCATTGTCAATCTGATCTATTGCCTTGATTGTAAGCCTGTTAAGTTTCTCTACCGCTTCTCTGTCAAAAAGTTCCATGGCAACCCTGCCTGCTGTTGTGGTAATGGGATTGGCCGAAAATGTTCCGGAGTATGGAAATGGGAGCGGACTCACCCTGGGATCAAGTACCTGCATTACGTCTCTTCTCCCGCCGAAAGCACCAACTGGAAAACCCCCGCCGATAATTTTACCAAAAGCAGTAAGGTCGGGCAGAACATTGTAATTCTCCTGTGCACCTCCGTAGTTGACCCTGAAGGTAACAACCTCATCAAAGGCAAGAAGTGCTCCGTTCCTTCTGGTCCAGTCAAAGAGAGCCTCAATGTATTCACTTTTTGCCGGAACCAGGCCAACCCTGTGGGGGACAGGATCAATCAACACGCACGCAATTTGCCCGGCATGCCTGTCCAGAATGGCAAGTGTCCTATCTGTATCATTAAACGGGAATACTATCACATCCCGAAGAACACCCTCAGGGGTACCCTTGGCGAGTGGCACACTGTTCGGACTGTCAATTTCACCCCAGTTTCCTGGTCCGGAAGTCTGGCTCACCTCGGCGAAATCATAGGTTCCATGATAAGCCCCTTCAGCTTTGGCTATTTTTGACCGCCCCGTGAATGCACGGGCTGCTTTTATCATGCCCATTACAGCTTCAGTGCCTGAATTTGTAAACCTGAGCATTTCCACACTCCGTACCCTGCCGGTAAGCAGTTGTGCGTAACTGACCTCTGCCTCGGTAGCCATGGTATAAGCAGTACCCTTGCGCAATTGAGCTGTAACAGCTTCAACAATGGCCGGGTGAGCATGCCCGTGAATCAGTGAAGCCATATTATTGGCAAAGTCAATCCTCTCAACTCCGTCAATATCGGTAACCCTGCATCCCGATGCATGAGCCACATAATAGGGATGCGGTTTGTGAAAAACCGTATTCCGGCTTACACCTCCCGGCAATACCTTGCAGGCTTCAATAAAGATTCTCTCCTGGGCGCTTCTTTTCTCTTTCGATGATTCTGTATGGGCCATTATTATGAATGAAATATCTGAAATGATGAATCTCTGCTAACTGAATCTCAGTGCGGCTGAGGTGTTCTCCTGAAGGAACCCGGGTGTTACGCCGGGGGCTATATCCCTGACTCGCAATCCGTCGATGGTTACCTCAATTACCGCAAGATTCGTGTAAATACGCCTTACAACGCCTTTTCCGGTAAGGGGATAAGTACATTTCTCAACAATTTTCGACTCTCCCGACTTTGTGTTGTGCTGGGTAATGACAAGCACTGTCCTTACACCTTCAACAAGATCCATGGCTCCACCCACCGCTGGAATTGCGTCTGGTTCACCGGTCGACCAGTTTGCCAGGTCGCCGGTTTCCGAAACCTGGAAAGCACCCAGAACACATACATCGATATGACCACCCCTTATCATTGCAAAACTGTCGGAATGATGAAAGAATGATGCTCCCTTAATTGATGTAACAGGCCTCTTGCCTGCATTTATCAGTTCGTCATCCTCAAGCCCGGCAGCCGGCGAGGGACCTATTCCCAGCAAGCCGTTCTCGGTATGAAAAACCGCTTCCCTGCCTTCGGGAATATAATTGGCAACTAGTTCCGGCATTCCGATGCCCAGATTCACATATGAACCATCGGGGATATCATTGGCTATAATACGGGCCATCTCTTCACGGCTCCATCCAGTGTTATCGGTGTTCATGGATACCTCCTCTGCTCTTTTAGTAACTGATTCTCGCTGACAGGATTAGCTATATGAATCACTTTCTTTACGAAAATACCGGGGGTTACTACCACCTCAGGATCAATTTCGCCTGCCCCGACAATTACAGATGTCTGCACAATGGCTGCACGTGCCGCCATGCACATTATGGGTCCGAAATTCCTTGCTGTTTTGTTGTAGAGCAGGTTACCATATCTGTCGGCAGTTTTGCATTTCACAAGTGCAAAGTCGGCACTCAATCCATATTCCATAACATAGTGCCTTCCACCGAACTCCCGTATCTCTTTTCCTTCTGCAAGGGGGGTGTTGACCGATGTGGGAGTGTAGAAGGCCGGTATGCCTGCTCCCCCTGCCCTGATTCTCTCTGCAAGGGTTCCCTGGGGAACGAGTTCAAGTTCAATTTGCCCCAGGCGGTACAACTCCGGAAAAACTACAGAATTGGCGGTCCTTGGAAATGAACAGATCATCTTTTTTACCTGCCTGTTCTCAATCAGGGCAGCCAGTCCAACGTGTCCGTTTCCGGTATTGTTACTGACGACGGTAAGGTCACGTGCTCCATGGTCAATAAGGGCATGAATCAGTTCAATGGGACTGCCGGCTTCACCAAACCCGCTAATCATTACGGTGGCTCCGTCAAATATGTCTGAAACAGCCTCGGGAAGGCTTTTTACAATCTTGTTAATCATCGGGTCTGCTTTTGGAAACTATTTCTTCCTGCCTGATTCTATTGAATCCTCCAGCTTCCTCTCAATCTCGGCAAGTTCATCCTCGTAAAAGTGTTTGTCAGTGCCGTAAGGCTTTAGTTTGCCAATGGTGTTCTCATGCTCGTCGTACTTCGCAAGGTATACCTTGTCGAGCCACTCCATATTACGGCCTTCATTAAACTTAAGCGCGAAAACCGTCTCACCGTTAATTTCGGCTGTACCGAGAAGCGATATCTTTCCTGCCGATGATGTCATTGTGATATAACGCGAGGGTCTGTTTATTGAGGCCAGTGAACGGTACACCTTTGAGAAAACCCTGTTAATATCGGCCAGCGGTCTTGTGAAGTAATGATGCTCACCTGTAGGCCTTGCGCAGTACATCGAGTGGAATCCCACTCCCAGCATTGCAAACAGATTACCCAGATCTATCCAGTTTTGTGCCGACCGGTCAACATCAACCTCGCCATTATCCTTCTGGAAGAGACTGATGTGATTCATAATAGGACTCTGGCTCTTAACAGTTGCACCGTAGGCCCTGAGCCTCCTTATGGCTGCAACAGTGGTTGGATTCATAAGCTCTCTGGGAGTGGAAAAATGCGACATGAATACGAGCTGTATGCCGTTGTCGCAGAGTTTCCTGAATAGTTTAAGCATCCCGTCATATTCGGGCGATATTATAAGCTCGGGGTTATATGTCAGTACCCTTGTTCCGAGCCTTATTGACCTGATATGGCTGAGTTCAGTATCTTCAATTATTGCTGTAATGTACTCGCTGAACCGCTCGTGGCGGATAAATCCGGCATCTCCGCCCGTAATGAGAAGATCGGTGACCTCCTTGTGCTGCTTCAGGTAAAGGTGTATTTCGTGAATATCGTGCTGTATGAACATATCATCATCGCCTCTTACCTGGGCATGCCTGAAACAGTAATTACAAAATGCAAAGCAATTCTGGGTATGGGCATCAAAAACCAGCTTGCACTGGGGATACTTGTGCTGACTGCCTTCCACAACATCAATTTCGCCGTCATCGTTTATGAAGGTGGGTTTGTTTAACTTCTGCTTCCCGTCGTGCGGATTGGTTTCGATCATGTAGTCCCTTATTATCTGCTCCCTCTCTTTTTCATCGTTTGAAGCAAGATATTTTTCCGTTATGTCGGCACGAACCATACCGGGTTGGGGAAAAACCAGCTGAAATACAGAGTCATTTCTGAAATCGGCCCAGTTGATGGTGTTGAGAACATGTTTTGTGGCCATGAACCTGTATATCCTTATAAACAGCTCTCTCTCATCAAGGTGGCCAATTTCAATGTTATAACTCTTCAGTACTCTTACAATCTCCCTGAAACCCTCAATTCCAGAGTAGTGTTTCCTCTCACTGAAATGAAAGGGTTCCTTCTCCCTGAAACCTGAATATTGCGGGAATGCTGCATGAAGCCTGCTGAGCAGCCCGACGGGCAGCAGATCTTCATTCTCAATGATATTCTTTGTCTCACTGGTGTAATGGAACCGGTCAAGTAATGATGTCCTGTTTTCCGGGGAGATAATGCTTTTCATATCAAAAACAATTGATGATTTGGATAGGTTGTATTTACTCTGAAATATCTGGCACAAAATAAATACGCGAAATTACAGATTTTTGTGCGAAAAGTCAGGGTTTTATCTCAAAATCATCGGCGTCGAGCCATACCGGGAATTTCTGTCTGAAGGCAATCAGCGCCTCCCGGTCGAGGCCGATGGTAATCACCTCCTCCTCACTGTCAGATGCCTTGTGAATAATATTACCCTTGTAGTCAATAACCATCGACTCGCCTTTATATTCGAGTCCGTTACCATCGGTGCCGGTACGATTAACGGCTGCCACATAGCACTGATTCTCTATTGCCCTTGCCATAAGAAGCTTAACCCAGACATCCCTTCGGGCCGATGGCCAGTTGGCTACCAGGAAAATTGCATCATAGTCGTTTCTGTTCCTTAACCATACCGGGAACCTCAGGTCGTAGCATGTGGAAAGAAGTATCCTGATGCCGGAATGTTTTACAACAACCCGGTCCTTCCCCCTGGAATAGGCGTTGCTTTCTCTTTCCAGAAAGAAGAGATGGCGCTTGTCGTAACTGACAGGCTCGCCGCCCGGGGTTACCCATAAAAACCTGTTGAAAATCTCCCCCTTGTCCCTTATTATTACGCTTCCTCCTACGGCAGCATTCCTCTCTTCTGCAATACGTTTCATCCATTTTGTTACGGCTCCCCCCGGTTCCTCAGCAAGGCTGAAACTATTCATGGTAAACCCGGTGGTAAACATCTCAGGAAGTAGTATTGCGTCTGTCTCTTCAACCGATGAGCTGATGAGATTACCGGCATGATTCAGGTTTTCTGCCGGCTGTTCCCATGCCGGGTCGGTCTGAACAATTGTAACACGATATTCATTCATTATATGGTGCTTTAATACTTTGTTTCATTGATATATCCTGTACCTGACCCTCTTAATCTGCCTATAAGATTACCGGTAATTATGAAAACCAGGGCAGCAATCACTGCCACGTATGTGTTTTCAAGAAACGTTTCGTTCTGATTCAGGTATCCCATTTGTCTTCCTGCCATTGTGATAACCAAATTGAGCATGACAGCTGAAGTGCCTCCGATAAAAGCCATATTTGCGCCTTGAGCAGTTATCCAGCCGCGGAAGTATATTCCTGACAGAATCACGATAGCTCCGATTGCCCTTATACCATAGGAGATATATGCAGTATCAAGAATTGAACCGGTTCCTGAACAGGCAAGCGGAATCGTTACGAGGTTCACAAGAACCACAAGTCTCCTTGCAGCTGTTATTAATTGGCCGTCATTTGCGGACATTCTGAAGAGTCCGTAGTAAATATCTTTGGTCGCAATTGTAACGACGGCAAAGTTTACCGGCCCGACAGTAGAAAGAATAGCAGCCAGTACACCGGCCAGGGCTATGCCCCCGGCCACCGGATGGATAAATGCCGGGGTGGTGAGCAGGGCAGGGAGCACCATCTTCGGATCAACCGTTGCCGGATCGAAAAACTCGCCGGTTCTGGCCATCAGACCCAGTAAAGCAACCATTATTCCGAACGGTGCAATTATCGCTGCCGACAGCAGGGCCGAACGCCGGGCTGTGCCGGCATCCCTGGCGGCAAATATTGGCTGGATGCTTGCCTGTCCTGCCATTCCACCCAGTACACCTCCAACTATCAGCATCCAGGCATATCCCGATCCGCCGCTGAAGGGATTCCACAGATTCTCGGGAGAACCCCCTGAAATTAGCTTCCCGGTCAGTCCCTCAACACCGCCGATTGCAGAGAACCCCGATACTACTGCCAACCCGATTCCTGCAAACATCACAAAAACATGAATAATCCCTGAAATAACTATTGCATGCATGCCACCGATGTAGGTGTATGTCGTTATTATTGCCGCTGAAATCAGTACTGCCCAGAACCATTCATCTCCTGGCAGCCATCCTGAACCTGCAATCATACTGAGTTCCCGGTTAAAGACAGCCGATACAACGGCAGCACAGGTCTGAAGCTGGACAAATGCCAGAATTATGTAGGCTGCAAGAAATGCAATGGCCGAAATCCTCGCACTGTTGGAGCCAAAGATGATGCCTATCATCTCACTGACAGTGTGTACATTTTTGCTACGGTAATGTGAAGCAACAGTGTACCCGATTATTATCATTCCTGCTGCCGTGCTCAGGTTATACAGCACGGGCTGCATTGTACCCTTCTGAAAAGCGTTCTCACTTACACCAACAGTGCTCATCCCTCCAAGCCATTCAGCAGCAATAACCACGGCCCCCGTTACCAACCCGAGGTTACGGCCTGCAATGAGAAAATCAGCCGATGACCGGCCGGCTAATCTTCTGGTAAACAATGATGCCAGAATTATTATGCTGAAGTAACAGATGATTACAAGCAGGTATACAGACATGATTCAATCTATATTTATCGCCTGCTCTTAAGTGATTTACAATAATCAATCAGTTGAGCAAAGCTCTTCCAGGAATGGAAAAGATAGTGTGGCTGAGGCAGCACTGCATACACCGTTTCAGGTATCCGTTGCCAGTAAGCCAGAAGATTCTCCGTAGGAAAAACCCTGTCGTTCTTGCTTATAAGAGCAACATCCCACCTGAAACCCGGGTCTTTCTGTTCCATTATCCTGTTATACAACCAGCGCAGTTCATCGGCCAGGGACTTTACCTTTCTTGCCGGAACCCTGTCGATATTGGCAAGATATGTCTTCTTGTCGCCAAACATACGCAGATAGAACTTCAGCATATTCCTGTCGGTTATGCTGTTAAGGGTTTTCTCAAATTCTGCAAGAGGGATTCCGTATCTGTCGTCAGCCGGCAAGGGTGTCCCGTTCACAGCAATCGAAAAGTCAGGTCTGATACCTGCCTTGTTGATAAGATACTCCGTGGCCCATACACCCATCGACCATCCGATAACTGTGATACAGGAGTATTTTTTCATTTCGGGGAGTACCAGCGGAACATCGGCCGAGTAGTTATAGAAAAGAATGAAATCGGAATCTTCACTGCAGAGTGGAGTAAATGCCTTCTCATCATTGCCCCAGCCTCCGAACACAACCACAAGGTTGTCGTTCTTCTCTCTTCTGCTGATGTATGTCTTCATTCTCCTGATTCAACCCGGTACAAAGATAAGGCAATTGGATTTAATATGTTGAAGGTTTTTACACTTATGAGGCTGTGAAAAAAAAAAGAGAGGAGAAGGAATGTCTCTGGTATTTAGGGAGCGGGCTTATATGATAATCCCGGAATCTACTGTCTGATAAAAGGTGGGAACCCTGAGAGCTGGCACTTTCAAAGTGTCCCGTTGTGAAAGTCAATGTCTGCAATACAATCCTGAAGATACCATTGACACTCCTCTTTTCTCCTCTTTCTGAACTGAATGTTCAGAGCAAATATAGGATATCCGAAATAAAAATCCAATTATCTGCGGAAAAAAAATATAAAAAAAAATTCCGCTTCATTTCAATTTCCATTTTGGTAAATGAAATGAGAATATTGCTTTCTTGCAACCTCGATGATTCTGACCGGAATAGCCAGGTACTGGTTTCCCGCAGGAAAATTGTGGATGGCATGTACCACGTCCATACCTTTGATCACCTTGCCAAATGCTGCAAATCCCTGACCATCAGCATTCCTTCTTCCACCATAATCCAGTTCAGGCTGGTCTCCAATACAAATGAAAAACTCCGATGTAGCTGTCCCCGGCCTTGAACGTGCCATCGACAGAACACCATCCTTGTGCAGTATGCCTGTAATACCGGTGTGTTCATGCTCAATCGCCGTGAAACCTTTTGCCTTCATGTCTCTCCGCCCGCCCTGAATAACCTCTATCTTCACAGAGTCACCCGGCTGATTATTCAGGGTAACAACCCTGTAAAAACTACCTCCGTTAAACAATGATGAGTCAACATATCGGAGAAAATTCCCGGCCGAAACAGGCGCTTTATCACAGTAAATCATAACATCTATTTCACCAATTTCGGTTATGATGGTTATGACCGGGTTGTTTTGAGCACATAAGGACGAATAAAAGCCTGACAGCATTGCAGCCAGTAATACTGTACCAATTGTCGGTTTTAACATGGCAAAGAAGATATTTTCTGCAAATTTAACAGGGTGAGCGACAAAAAGAAACAACCCCTTTGTTCATTTTTTTTTATATACCTTTGGTTAAACCCTATATTCATCGTGTTATACCAGGAAAGTAAATATGATAGCAGAGCTTGAAAAGATAGAGTTCCCCGGAACGACCGGATTCATGGCTTCTTATCTCGACGACAAGGGAGGTATCTGGCAATTCCACCATGAATTTGAGCTTATGCTCAACCTTAAGAGTTACGGGACAAGGATTATTGGCGATAGCGTTGAACTGTTCGACAGGTATGATATGACCCTGATTGCCGGAAACATACCCCATTCATGGAATCACTATCTTCATGAAGGAGGTGTTCCACCGGGGCACGGAATTGTTCTTCACTTCAGCCGGGCTTCACTAGGGGAAGGCTTTATTGCGCAGCATGAAATGAACTCTCTGAGGGAACTGCTTGAAATTGCATCACTTGGAATTGCATTCTCTGAAACCGATGCCCGGAAGGCAGAACCATTTCTTGACATAATGACAAGAACTTCAGGAATGGAGAAAATGGCTGCCTTCTTCTCACTCATGCACATACTCTGCAGTTCCGGCAAAAAGAGACAGTTGTGCTCTGAAAACTACAAGCCTGCGGCCGATAACCGCGGTAACCCGGTTATAAGCAGGGTCTATGAGTATATCCGCCAGAATTATAGTAAGCCTTTAACTATTAATGACTTAGCATCAGTGGCGGAGATGAAGCCGGGTTCATTCGGGAAGTATTTCAAAAGGAACTGTGGTACGGGAGTCGTTGAATATGTTAACCAGGTCAGATCAAACAGAGCCTGTTACCTGCTGAGGGAAACCGACAGGCATGTGTATGAAATTGCCATTGAGTGCGGCTTCCAGAGTATTTCGAATTTCAATAAACTATTCAGGAAACATAATATGGTCACACCTGTCGAATACCGCGGGAGGTTCAGATGACAAACCGCTTTCCTTATAAAACGGAAAAACGATTGGCATTGCAAGCATAAACCACTCTGCAATCGTGATTATGTAAAGCCTGGCAATATTGCTCCTTACAGCTGCATTGGTGTAACCTGATGTGCGCTTCATAAAGCGGGCAAAAATAGGGAAATCAGGGCTGTTTAATTTCGAAAAAAATGGTAAATTTGCAGCCTGAATCAGGTTCCGTAGCTCAGTTGGATAGAGCAACAGCCTTCTAAGCTGTGGGTCACAGGTTCGAATCCTGTCGGAATCACTAAATAGGGGGAAAAGTACCGGGTATGAAAAGATCGCTGTTTATACTGTTTGTTATACTGTCAAATGTTCTAACCTTAAAGGGAAAACAACAGCCGGCCCAGCCTGAAATCTATCTGCTCACCATACTCCCCGGAACAGAATTGTACTCAATGTACGGCCATAGCGCCCTGAGGATTGTGATGCCCGACCGGGGCTTCGACAATGTTTTTAACTGGGGCGTATTTGACTTCAGTACCCCAAATTTCGGATACAGGTTTGCAAAGGGAAAGCTTGACTATATGCTTGCTGTCTATCCCTACGACAGATTTCTGCAGGAATACTTTCTCGAGCAAAGAACAGTAATATCGCAGAAAGTCAATCTGGAACCCGGCGAGAAGGAAAAACTCATAGCACTTGCACTCGAAAACCTCAGGCCTGAGAACGTCAAATACAGGTATGATTTCTTTTATGACAACTGTGCTACGCGCATAAGGGACATTATTGAAAAATCAATTGACGGGTCAATCGAAATTGCCGCGGCAAAGCGAAGGGATACACCTTCCTTCCGGGAACTGATTGATAACTACCAGAAGCGCTACAGGTGGCTTGATTTGGGAATTGATCTCCTTCTCGGGCTGCCTGCCGACAATAAGGCCTCTGTCAGAGAACAGATGTTTCTTCCTGACTACCTTATGTCAAATCTTTCTGTCGCCGGCGTAGTAAGAAACGCTGGCGTTTCGGAACTGCTTGATGAACCGGTGATTGTTTTTGAATTTGAACCTGAAAACGTCGCTCAGAGCAGGTTTACATCACCTATGTTCATTTTGTGGACTCTGGTTGCCATTATTCTTGCTGTTTCACTCTCAAACATTAAAACAAAATGGATAAGGGTTGTCGATATAGTTCTTTTTCTGATCTTCTCCCTGTTTGCAATATTGTTGACTTTTTCCAGTTTCCTGACTGATCACGGAGCCATGAGATGGAATCTTAATATTTTGTGGATGAGTCCGTTGCTGATAATATCACTCATACATCTTCTCTTCCGACTTAAGGATGTTTACTGGTTCAGGTTTAATCTTGTCACTACTTCTCTCTTCCTTGCATTGTCGCCATTTATACAACAATCGCTCAACAGATATCTGGTTCCCGTAATCCTCATTCTGATTATCCGGCTTTTCTTCTTATCCCGTTTCGGAAAAACATCAGGTCAGGGGTCATCCTGACAAGAAGCTTTCTCTTTTCTCTCTTTTAACATTATTTTAACACTCTTTAAGACGCCGTTTTGAGTTAAGGTGTTTCTTTTGTGCGATTAAATCAGTGAACCCAGATCGAACTGAATTATGTCTTTAACGAAAGGTTTTGGAAATGGATTATACAAATGAAATCAGGCAATTAAACGAGAAGATCGAACGCGAAAGTTCATTTACCGGGTTAATCAGGACAGAGATGAGCAAGGTAATCATTGGTCAGAAGCATCTTACCGATTCCCTTCTTATTGCCCTTCTGACAAACGGGCACGTGCTTCTTGAAGGGGTGCCCGGACTGGCAAAAACCCTTGCCATCAGAACACTTGCCTCAATTATTGACGCAAAGTTCAGCCGCATTCAGTTTACTCCCGACCTGTTGCCTGCCGACCTTGTCGGCACTATGATCTACAGCCAGAAAAGCGAGGATTTCATTGTCAGAAAAGGCCCTGTCTTCTCAAACTTCATTCTTGCCGATGAGATCAACAGGTCTCCTGCCAAGGTTCAGAGTGCCCTCCTTGAAGCCATGCAGGAGAGACAGGTAACAATCGGAGACAGGACGTACCCTCTCGATGACCCGTTCCTTGTTCTCGCAACGCAGAATCCCATCGAACAGGAGGGAACCTACCCATTGCCCGAAGCGCAGGTCGACAGATTCATGCTTAAGGTCATTGTTTCCTACCCCGAACTCAATGAGGAAAAACTTATTGTTCGCGAAAACCTGGCGCAGTCAATGCCTCTGGCAAACAGAGTGGTCTCAACCGAAGAGATCATTAGGGCCAGAAGTGTTGTAAGGGAAGTCTATATGGACGAAAAGATTGAAAACTATATCCTTGACATTGTTTTTGCCACACGCAAGCCGGGCAGAGCAGGGCTGGATAAACTGAAACCTCTGATTGCCTACGGAAGCTCGCCAAGGGCCTCAATCAATCTGGCGCTTGCATCCAAAGCATTTGCATTCCTCAAGCGCCGCGGCTATGTTATACCTGAGGATGTCAGAAGCATCTGTCACGATGTTATGCGCCATAGAATAGGATTGACATATGAAGCAGAAGCAGAGGCAGTTACAACAGATACAATAATTAGTGAAATCCTGAACAGTGTTGAAGTTCCGTAACATACCATTATTCACGGCATTGTTCACTTTGGTTTGCAGCCCGGCAGCAGCCCAGAACTTTGTCGATATGAAGGAAACGGCAATTGTGAGGATTGTCGAAAGGGATTATGCCGGATTTATCAGGCAAAAGGAGATTCTGAATGATAACCACAGTTATCTGAAATATGAAACCGGTGACGGGCTGCAGACACTCCTGATCTTCCTTGACCAGAAAGGTGTCTGCACAGAGGTACGCCTGAGCTTTGACAAAAGCGTATACGTTGAAAAACTTGGTATGCTGAACAAAATGTACAGTAACTCGGGCAACGGACTCTGGACGGATAAAAGAGGTGGTAAGGAATATATTATTACTCTTGCCGATGAAAACTGGTATTATACTTTGAAATTTAAGGGAACCGGTAACTCCTTCTGAATTGGAAGCAACTGAACTGATAAGAAAACTCAGGAAGATTGAGATTAAAACCAGAGGCCTCAGCCGGCAGGTTTTTGCAGGCCAGTATCATAGCGCTTTCAGGGGCAGGGGAATTGCATTCAGTGAGGTTAGAGAATATATTTATGGTGATGATATCAGAACAATTGACTGGAATGTTACAGCAAGGTTTAACCATCCTTATGTCAAGGTTTATGAGGAGGAGAGGGAACTGACTGTCATCCTTATGATTGATGTAAGCGGCTCGGGAATCTTCGGAACCAGGTCGAGATACAAAAAGGACCTGATAACAGAAGTCTCTGCCCTGCTTTCATTTTCCGCAATTGCCAACAACGATAAGATCGGCGTGGTCTTTTTCTCCTCGGTGGTGGAGAAATTCATTCCCCCGAAAAAGGGAAGAACCCATATTCTAAGGGTGATTAGGGAGTTACTCGACTTCAGGGCCGGCAATAAAGACAGTTCTCTTAATGAGCCGCTGAAATTCATAACGAATGCAATAAAGAAAAGGGCAATTGTTTTCATCATATCCGACTTCCTGGTTCCTGACTTTCAGAGATCACTGCAGATTGCCGCTGGCAAACACGATGTGGTAGCATTAAAGGTGTATGACAAAAGTGATACCGAATTGCCCGATATTGGATTTGCCCTGCTCAGCGACCCTGAATCAGGCAGTGAAAAATGGGTTGATCTCTCTTCAGAGTTTAACAGGTCGGAGTATGCAAGATGGTGGAGGGAAAAAACCGAAGGTGTTAAAAACACATTCAGGAGATGCGGGGTTGACTATGCTGAAATAGCCACTGATGACGATTATGTAAAACCTCTTTTAAACCTCTTCAAAAGGAGATGAGAGATTTTCTTATCATATCCTGCCTGACATTAATCATCACGGTCACAATGCCCCGGAACGTGGCTGGCCAGGATGTCAGTATCACGGCTAAATTCGACACTGCAACAGTACTTATTGGCGACCATTTATGGTTCACGGTAACCCTCGATAAGCCAGCGGGGCTCCAATTCAGTGTCCAGCAATTCCGAGATACCCTCATGGGGAAAATTGAGATTCTGAGAGGACCGGTTTCTGATACCGTCAGAACATCAGAAAGGGAGATTATAACGGAAAAGTACCTTGTTACTGTTTTTGATTCAGGAAGATATGAAGTTGCTCCTGTTTATGCCGAAACAGATACTGAGTCGGGGATAAAGAGGTTCTATTCAGACTACACCTACCTGCGCGTAAATCGTGCCGATATAGCTCCTGCTGATACAACCTCGGGATTCTTCGACATTATTGGCCCATACAGGGCCCCTGTTACCATATCAGAAATACTCCCGTGGGTGCTTGCTGCCGCGGTTATTGCTGTCTTGCTATATCTCCTTATCAGGTTCCTGCGAAACAGAAGAAAAGCTGATGAGCCGGCGTTTGTGGAAATCATCAGGGAGGCTCCGTATATCATCGCCTACAGGGAACTCGAAAAACTAAAGAGTGAGAAACTGTGGCAGAAGGGTATGTTTAAAGAATACTATACCCGGCTGTCTGACATTATAAGGAGTTACATCGACCTGCGGTACGGACTGAGTTCACTTGAATCGGCAACCTGCGAGATCCTTAGGGATTTTAAAATTGTTTCGCCCGGTGCCGGCCAGGAAGAAGACCTTCTCAGGCAGGTTCTTGAACTATCCGATATGGTAAAATTTGCAAAACTTATTCCTGACAGTTCCGACTGCGAACTAAGTATGGAGCAGGCCTGGAGTTTCGTATCGATAACGAGAAAGGAGAGGGTGGCTTTTGATGAAACAAATGCCGGCCTGACGGAGGGAGGTGAGGTGTCATGACCGGACTTACATTTGCCCAGCCATATTTCCTTTTACTCCTTGTGGTGGTTCCGTTGATTGCCGTATGGTACATCAGCAGGCATAGGAGAAACAGTGCCGCCCTTAAGATATCAACGGCTGAGCAGACAGGCCTGTTCACATCTACGTTCAGACATCCGTTAAGGCATTTGCTGTTTGCGGCCAGAATGGCGGCAATCATGTTGCTGATTCTGGTGCTGGCGAGACCTCAAACCACCGATAAATGGCAGAACGTTACTACTGAAGGAATTGATATTATTCTGGCTGTTGATATTTCGGGCAGCATGCTCGCCCGTGATTTCAAACCCGATCGGATTGAGGCAGCCAAAAACGTGGCAACTGAGTTTATCTCAGGAAGACCTGATGACCGGATGGGACTGGTGGTATTCAGTGGCGAAAGCTTTACACAGTGCCCCCTTACTACCGATCATGCGACACTAATCAATCTGCTTCGGGAAATACAAAGCGGCATGATCGATGACGGTACGGCAATTGGAATGGGAATAGCAACAGCTGTAAACAGGCTGAAGGATTCCGGCGCTAAAAGCAAGGTCGTAATACTGCTTACCGATGGAGTTAACAACATGGGCGCAATCGACCCCATAATGGCCGCCGACCTGGCTGTCTCTTTCGGAATCAGGGTTTATACAATTGGTGTAGGCACAATGGGACTGGCCCCATATCCCGAGCAGACACCTTTTGGAATACAGATGCGGAATATGCCCGTCGAGATCGATGAGGATCTGCTTAGGGAGATATCATCACGGACGGGGGGACAATACTTCAGGGCTACCGATAATAATAAACTTATGCAGGTATATCAGGAGATAGACAGACTTGAGAAATCATTGATAGATGTAAGGGAATATAAAAGGAAAAACGAAGAGTATTTACCACTGGCCCTGGGTGCAGTTCTGCTTATAATTGCCGAACTGATTGCCCGGTACCTGATAATGAGAAATTTATAATATGAAGGATCACTCCTTTTAGCTATGGAACTATTCAGGTTTGCAAACCCGGAAAATCTCTATTTCCTGCTTGTGCTGCCCTTTATTGCAGCAACAGCTGCTTACTCGTTTTACAGATCCGCAAGGGCATTGAAAATGATTGGTGATAAAGAACTGGTTGACGGACTTATTCCTGAGAGGTCGGCCTCGCGACCTGTAGTGAAGCTGATTTTTGTCTCTGTTTCGATCGTACTCATTGTAATTGCATTGGCAAGACCACAGTACGGCTCCCGAATTGAGGAGGTTAAGAAAAAAGGCATAGAGATTATAATTGCCCTCGATGTAAGCAACTCCATGCTCGCAGCCGATATTAAACCAAACAGGCTGGAAAGATCAAAACAGGCTATTGAAAGGATGGTGGAACAATTTACCGACGACAGGGTCGGCCTCATTGTTTTCGCAGGTGATGCATACATGCAACTCCCGGTTACAGCAGATTACACTTCTGCCAAGATGTTTCTTGCCACAATCGGACCCGATATTGTTCCCAAACAGGGAACCGCAATCGGCGCCGCAATAAACCTGGGCATAAGGTCATTCTCTCCGTCAAACACTGAAAGTAAAGCGATAATCATCATCACCGACGGAGAGAATCACGAGGATGACCCGGTTCAGATGGCCATTGAAGCAGCTAAGAATAACGTTGTTGTATATACTGTTGGAATAGGTTCGCCCGAGGGTGCTCCGATCCCGGTAGAGGCAGGGGGAAGAACAGAGTTTCTCAAAGATCGCGACGGGAATACCGTCATTAGCAGGCTTGATGAGAGAGCACTGCAGGAGATTGCCGGACGAACCGGTGGAAAGTACATAAGAGCCGGTGCCGCCGGAATGGGGCTGACAGAAATATATGCCGACATCTCGGGGATAAAGAAAACTGAGTCGGCTGGTAAGGTTTTTGCAGAATACAATGATCAGTTTCAGTATTTTGCCGGGGCCGCCCTGCTTTTGCTGCTGGCTGAGTTACTGATAATGGACAGAAAGAACCGGAGATTTCTGAATATGAAGATCTTCAGGGTAAAAATATGAACTGTACTTAATATTATGAATGGGATAAGCTCAAACCGGAATATGATAAACATAAGGAGTGTCTTTTTGTATATTCTGTTGCTGAATCTACTGGTACAGCCTGCCTCGGCACAGAATGAAAGGAAAAACTTAAGGGAAGGGAACCGTAACTACAGTGCAGGTAAATTCGGCGATTCGGAACTGTCATATCGCAGGGCCACTGAGGTTCCCAGAGGTACTCCCGATGCATGGTTCAATCTTGGGAATTCAATTTACAGGCAGCAGAGGTTCGACGATGCAGCAGCAAGTTTTGAGAAGAATATATCACTCGACGATGATGCAATTAAGCGGTCAAATGCATATTACAACATAGGCAATTCAGGCCTCAGCGCAGGCCGGTATGAAGAGAGCATTGAGGCGTATAAGCGCTCTCTTAAGATGAATCCTTCCAACCTTGAAGCCAAATATAATCTGGCCTATGCTCAGGATATGCTGAAGGAGCAACAACAACAGCAACAGCAGGAGGACAGGGATCAGAATAAGGAGAATAAGGAGAATAAGGAGAATAAGGACAATAAAAACAAGGAAGACCATAATGAGGAAGAAAACCCTGATGAACAGAAAGAGCAACAGGAGAACAGAGATAATCAGAGTGACGGCCAGCAGCAAAAACAGGAAAATGAATCACAGTCAGGCCTGACACAGGAGGATGCACGCAGATTGCTTGAAGCTCTGGCTGAAAATGAGAAACAGATACAGGAAAAGGTAAAAAAGGATAAGGCATCTGCAGCAATGGTCAGAACTCTTAAAAACTGGTAAGCAAAATGCGATTACTGGCTTTGATATTATTAAACAATCTGCTACTGCATAGTGGAGTGGCTCATTCCCAGGACATTACTGTCAGGGCTGAATACCCCAGGGTGGTTTCGGTGGGTGAGCAGGTAAGGCTCGCATATACGGTAAACACTTCAGGAGGCGAACTTGTACCACCTCCATTTGACGGCTTCTACAAACTCAGCGGTCCGAATGTATCGTACAGTATGAGCACCCAGATAATTAACGGACGAAGAACCAGTGAAACATCATACAGCTATGTATTTTATCTGCAGGCGACAGGAGAAGGCAAATTTACCATACCGGCTGCCAGATACATTAAGGATAAAATGGAGCATTTCTCCGAACCGGTCGAAATTGAGGTCATCAGAGACTCAGGAAGCAGCACTGCCCAACCTGTGCAACGGCCGGCAAATGAGAAGGGAACAACCATTACCGGCAGCGACATGTATGTCAGCCTGATCCTGAATAAACGGGAAGTCTATGTGGGTGAACCGGTAGTAGCTACCGTAAAATTCTACACCAGAACCGATATTGCTGGTTTGAATGAGATTAAATACCCTTCGTTTAACGGATTCCTGAAGGAGGAGATCGAGACCCCTCAACCCACAGCCCTTGAAAGGGAAAACATAGACGGCGTTATTTTCGGAACCGCGGTTTTTCAGAGGTTTCTGCTATATCCCCAGCGCAGCGGTGATATAGTAATTGACCCTGTTCAGCTTACAGTACTTATACGACAGAGAAGCGGTGAATCCGATCCCTTTTTCGGAGATTTCTTCCAGACGTTTACCAATGTCCCAAGAATGGTATCGGGCCAGGAGCAAACCATAAAGGTGAAACCCCTTCCGGGCAGCAGGCCGGCAGGGTTTTCAGGAGCCGTGGGAAAATTTGATATGAGTGTAGAGACTGATATGGATTCACTCTCTGTAAATGAGGCACTTACCATTAGGGTTACCCTAAAGGGACAGGGAAATTTCAGGCTGGCTGATGCTCCGTCTGTTTCATTTCCTGCCGGGCTGGAAGTATACGACCCGAAAACCACAACCAGTGTAGTGAACACTGTGGCCGGAACAACCGGATCAAGGGTATTCGAATACCTCGTCATTCCACGCTCGTCAGGTAACTATACCATCCCTTCAATAAACTGGAGTTATTTTGATCCGACAGCTGAAAAGTACCATACTGTCTCGACTCAACCGGTGATTTTTGTTGTTGCCAAAGCGCCTGCAGGCGAGTCAGTACCGCAGATATTTTCACCTGCCGCAGGAGAGGAAATAAAATATCTGGGCAGTGACATCAGGTTTATCCGGACCGGCACGCCTGCTTTGAGGAATAGAGGCGGACTACTGCTTGCAGGCCGGGGGTATTACTCCGCCTATGGCTTTTCATTGTTGGTTTTTGCGTTTATTATTGTGTTGAGAAGGGAACAGGTAAGGAGGAATTCCGACAGGGCTGGGGTTCTGAACCGTCGTGCAGCCCGGCTTGCAGGCAAGAGACTTGATAACGCGCTCAGATACCTTAAAAAGGGAGGCTCCGATCAGTTTTTCGAAAACATACTGAAGGCATTATGGGGCTATGTATCCGACAAGACAAATCTGCCTGTATCTGAATTAACTGCCAGTAAATCGGCAGAGGTTCTTCTGGCAAGAGGGGCTGAAGAGAAAACCGCACGTGAATTTCTTGATATTGCCAACACATGTGAACTAATAAGGTACTCTACTGCAACCGTCACAGCAAAACCCTCAGAAATACACGGTTCTGCAGTTAGAATAATAAGGGAACTTGAAAATCAGATCAGATGAATACCAGGTTGAATAAAACACTAATCCTGCTAATTTGCCTTGCTGTTTTTATTCCGGCTACCGGCACCGACCCGGAAATAAGATTTCAGGAGGGTGTAAGGCTATACCAGGACGGTGATTTCAATGGCGCAATTGATAAATGGATGGAACTTAATGATGCCGGTTATCAGAACTTTGAACTGCTCTACAATACCGGGAATGCCTATTTCAAAACAGGCGAGCTTGCCCAGGCAATTCTGTTTTATGAGAGGGCAGCCCTGCGCAGGCCATGGAATGACGATCTGAATTATAATCTTACCCTTGCCCGGGGACAAATAAGGGACAGATACGATGAAATACCGGTTGTCTTTTTCGTAAGATGGTTCAGTGTTCTGTCGCTGCTTTTCACCTCCGACGTCTGGGCCTACACTGCAATTATTGCTTTTGTACTGACACTTGCTCTGATACTCTTGTTCCTGTTTTCTTCACGATACCGGTTAAAAACCCTGTTGTTCTGGCTTTCCGGGTTAATGCTCGTTGTTTTTAGCTCCTCTCTCTCTCTGGCACTAAGGAACAGGAATCTGGTGTTCAGGAGCAGGGAGGCTATTATAATTTCGCCTGTTATCACCGGGCGAAGTTCACCGTCGGATGGAAGTCAGGACCTGTTTGTAATCCATGAGGGTCTTAAGGTACAAACGGGAGAACGGATAGGAGAGTGGTGCGAGATACGCCTTCCCGATGGCAACAAGGGCTGGGTTCCCTCAAACAGTTTTGAAGGTATCTGAGATTATTGCAAACCGGTTTCCTTTTTACTATCTTTGGCTGCGTAAATTACCATAATCTGCTTGCAATGAGAAAGATGTTCATAATATTTACCGTGTTCTCACTGGTACTGAATTCATGCGATAAGGGTAAATCACCTGAGGGACCTACTGATATAAGGATCAAGAATATTACTGACCAGGTGTTTCAGACACTGAGCGTCGATACATCGGGAGGAAGCTTTGATTATGAAGGTACAGTGGCAGCGGGAGGCATCAGTGAGTACAAGAGATTTGAAAAGGCTTATCCCAGGGCCGAGGTGACTGTTACAATAAACGGTGAAGCTTATACCACTGGTACCCAAAATTATAATTATCAGGTAGTTCTGGGTCAGGGAAAGTTCACTTATGAAGTCTATATTGAGAACCCTACACTTAGGAAACTGGCAATTGCCAGGGTAATTCCCGAGGCTCCTCTGGATTAAACATATTTTTTTTTCGCCGTTTTTGAACATTTTCAACCTGCATATGTTTAATGTACGATTGTAATACATTTTCATAAATGGTTATGATTGGTTAGGTTGTTTTGGAGGCCCCGTAAGGGCCTCTTTTTTTTTAACTTTACGGAACTGATTTAAAAGCCATGAAAAGGAATGAGATAAGAAGCACCAGGGTTCCCGTTTACCGCGATTCAGGGTTTGAGCTGGAAAATGCAATGGTTATGGGTGAGGCATTCAACACCGAAGCTGCCTCAGGAAACCGTGAGCCCGGACATTATATATACTCAAGGTACAGAAATCCCACCGTGGTAGCTGCCGAAGAGGAGATAATGAAAATTGAGGGCTGCAACTGGGCGCTTCTTACCCAGTCGGGCATGGCCGCAGTCGATGTCGCCATGTCACTGTTTCAGGAAGCAGGAAACAGTAAACCCTGGCTTTTCTTCTCAGAGATTTACGGCGGGACAATCTCTTATATCAACTCGGTACTGACGGCACGGAGGGGAATAAGGGCAGAATGGTTTTCACCTGCCAATGATGGCTATAATCTTGCGAAGCTTGAAGAGATGGTACATAGGGTGAAGCCTCAATTCCTTTATTTTGAGGTCATTTCAAACCCGATGCTGATAATTGCCGATGCTGCTGAAGTAATCAATATCTGTAAACGGAACGGGGTAAAGGTGATTGTTGATAATACCTTTGCCACTCCGTACCTGTTGAAACCGCTCGATTATGGCGCTAATCTGGTAATTCACAGTGGCACTAAATACTTCTCAGGTCATGGCAATCTGACTGCAGGTGTCCTCTGTGGAAACGGTGAAGAATTGATGCGTGACGCCGTTGCATACCGCAAATTTGTGGGTCACATGCTTTCTCCCGACGATGCCTACAGGCTTCATACACAGATACAGACATTCGCACTGAGATTCCCGGTCCAGTGCGAAAACGCCTTCAGAACCGCAAAGCTTCTTGCCGGTCATCATATTATTGAAAAGGTGTGGTACCCGGGCCTGACTGAACACTCCACCAATAACATTGCAGATAGACTATTCGGTGGTAAAGGCTATGGTGCAATGGTAACATTCACCTTCAGAGGTGATGCCGGACAGAAAAGGCAAAGGCGTGATATGTTTATTGAACATGTCAGTGATAAGATAAGGCTTGTGCCAACACTCGGTGATCCGCATACAATTCTGATGCCGGTGGAACCGGTATGGGGGGACAGGTATCCCGATCCCGGAATGATAAGGCTTTCAGTCGGTTTTGAATCGTTTGATGAGCTTGAGGCGACACTCAGTGAGGCACTCGAAGGGTTGTAGCCTGATATTCAGCGCCAGTCGACCTGCTCTGTTCCCGCCGCTGCAAGATATTCATTGCAACGGCTGAAGTGGCGATTGCCGAAGAACCCCCTGTGGGCTGAAAGAGGAGAGGGATGAACCGATTCCAGTACCAGGTGTGCCGATCTGTTAATGTGCTTCCCTTTATCCTGTGCATACTTCCCCCATAAAATAAACACAAGACCGGTCTTTCGCGATGAAAGGGCTTCTATCACCGCGTTGGTGAAGCGTTCCCACCCCCTGTTCTGGTGGGAACCTGGCTGGTTCTCCCTGACAGTAAGGATGGAGTTTAGAAGAAGTACACCCTGCGATGCCCAGCGGGAGAGGTCACCCGATTTTATAACCTCCAAACCGGTATCACTTCGTATTTCGGTGAAGATATTGTTTAGGCTCGGCGGAAAAGCTGTGCCGTCGGGCACCGAGAAGCATAATCCGTGAGCCTGACCGGGATTATGGTAGGGATCCTGGCCAAGGATAACCACCCTCACCCTGTCGAATGGACAAAGATCAAAGGAATTGAAAATAAGCCTGCCCGGCGGATAAATTTTGCCTGTCCTGTATTCATCTCTGATGAATGCTGCCAGTTCGGTAAAATAAGGCGATGAGAATTCACCTGAGAGCTCCCTCCTCCAGCTCCCTTCAATCTTTACATCCATTTATGATGCAGGTATTAGCTTTCTTTCCCTTTTGCCCCTCTTTGGTAAATACCTGATAACCAGATATTCAAACTCTTCGTCTTGGGCTATAAGAATCACTTTGTCGTTCATGGTATGGAATCTCCAACAGGCATATAAAGATACCTATTTCAGCCTAACCTCAAAAAATAGCCTCCTGCGGGAATGCCCTGGCTTATTAGAGTGATTGAAACCAGTCCCGGGTTATCGAACCTGGTTATTGTCCTGAACCTTCGACGCCCGAACCAGGCGAGGGTCATAAAGGTATCAGAAAATATGTGAAGGTCTATCGTTGAGACACCCTATAGTTCCTTTCTGTAAATCTGTTTGGGATCGCCGGGTCCGTAGAAATCCTTAAGCGATGCCGCAAGTTCGTAACCTTTACTCAGATAAAACCCCTCGGTTGACTTGTAAAGGGCCCTGCCCGAGGTTTCGATCCAGAGGATCTTACCACCCCTCTCCCTTATGTCCTCCTCAATAGCTGTCAGAAGGCGGCTTCCATAATGATTTCCTCTTGCTTCTTCCCTTACGGCAATCCAGTAAAGATCAAATGAGTGAACGGAACAGGGATTATTGCCATATGTGGCAAATGCAACAATCTTCCCTCCATTCCTGATTTTCATCCAGTAATAGCCGCTCTCATCACTGCCCTTATTACAGGTTTCATCAACAAGGGATAGTGCCGTATCAACTTCAAAATCATAGAAGAAACCGGTCGACTCGAGTATTGCCCTGAGTTCTCCCTTGTCACCTTCCTTTACACCTTTTACAAGTTCCATATTCTGTTCAGTTAAGATCGTTTATTATATTCCCGAAAACCTCCGTCAGTTCATACCCCGCCTCACTGCAGGCTGCTATAAAGCCGCTGTCAGGCGAAATGCACGGATTTGCATTTACCTCAAGCACAAAAGGATCTCCTGCCGAATTGCATCTGATGTCAATTCTGGCATAACCCCTGAGTCCCAGCAGATTCCAAGTATCGCGGCATATTGCCGACAGTTTTTCACCAGCCATGGTTCCGCACATATCTTTCGGAAATACCCTTACAGTATTCCTGTACTCGAAGCTGTCAGGCTCCCATTTGGCCTTGTAATCAACAATTTTTGGCCTGCCGGGTCCGAAATTTATGAACTCAATTTCTGCCGGCGGAAGGACGACAGGGCCATCAGGGCCTGAAAAGATACTTATGTTAAACTCTCTTCCGTCAATGAACTCCTCAATAAACCATACATCAGGCCTGAGGCCCGCGATCCTCGGTTCGTCACCCGGAGAATATGTAAAGACCGACTCTGCGGTAATTCCGGCGGAACCATCTTCCCACAACGGTTTTATGATATACTTCCTTCCGAAATGAAGTCTCCTTATCTCATCGGGCCTGACCGATTCCGGAACCGGGATTCCTCCAAGCTCCATGAATTTTGCAGCAAGTTTCTTGTTGGAAGTAATGAATATCGCTTCAACAGGGCAACCGGTGTATCTAAAACCGTTTTGGCCCAGCAGTGCCGGTGCAAAATAGACAAGTTTTCCCTGATTATTTATTGATTCGACGAGGTTAAAGACAAAATCAGGCGGGTTATGTAAAAGGGATGTGATCTTGTCCATGAAGTCAGTTCCTATTCCAATCCTGTAAACTTCCAGCCCCAGTTTTTGAAGTTGCTCCTCAACAAGCCCTACCTGATCAAGCACATCCATTTCATCAGGCCCGGCGCCTGGTGCCGGTTCATTGTAAAGTATGCAACACCTGCGTTTCATTTGGTAAGATTCAATCGCATAAGTGCCTGATTGACAATGTTTCCAAGCAACTCCTGGTATTCAATCCCATTCATCCTTGCAAGTATTGGCAGATCGGAATGAACAGGATTCAGCCCGGCAAGCGGATTCGCCTCAATGAAACAAATCCTGCCTTTTTTGTCGGCCCGCAGGTCAACCCTGCCTCCGTCGACAGCCATAAGGGCATTCCAGGCACGCACGGCAACCGAGTAACACTCATCTATGAATTCAGGGGGTATCGGAGTGTAGGTCACGAAATCCTGGTAGTTTTCCTTGACTTCAACTGAATAGGGGAGATCATCTTTGCAGATTACCTCCATTCCTCCGATAGCTGATGATGTGTTTCCGCTTCCTGTGATTCCCACGGTGAACTCTCTTCCTGGGAGGTATTCCTCTATAAGGGCCGGCTGATTGTGAGAAACAAGTATTGCCAGTACCTGCTTTTCAAGTTGCTTCCGGTTCGTAACTTTGCTTTTTGCCGTTATGCCTTTTCCGGTTCCTTCTGAAACAGGTTTAACGAAGAGCGGGTATTCCAGACCAGTATCATCTATTTCATCAGGGGCGGAAATCAGTTTTCCGGGACTCACCGGTACGCCGGCCGAAGAAACCGCAATCCGTGCAAGATGCTTGTTGAGTGAAAGGCTCATTACAGCAGGACCGCTGAAAACGTAGGGAATACGATACTGGTCGAGCAATGCTGGTACAACTGACTCTCTTCCGTCACCGTACAATCCTTCAGCAATATTGAATACCAGGTCCCATCTGTCACCGGCTGCCAGTGAGGCCGTAAGTTCAAAGACATTCCCAATTCTGACGGTCTTAAAACCCAGACGCTTAAGACCGAACTCGAGGGCAGCAATAGTCTCTTCCTTGTCGAATTCGGCAGTCTCCTCCATTGAATAACCATGATCGAGATACCACGATCTCAGGTCAAATGTAATCCCTACCCTCATTACCGGATCAGATTTCTGGGTAGACGAATTCTTCGCCCTTATAATTCAGGAGAACTACGTGTTCATCAGTATGTTCAACTACATAGTTGGGAAGAAGCGGTATTTTTCCGCCACCTCCGGGAGCATCAACCACGAAAGTGGGTATTGCGTATCCGCTTGTAAAACCCCTGAGCCCTTTAATTATCTCAAGCCCCTCTCTTACTGACGTTCTGAAGTGAGTCGATCCGGGTATCAGGTCACACTGATACAGATAGTATGGTCTAACCCTTGCCATAAGAAGCCGGTGCATCAGCTCCTTCATCACTTCTACTGAATCGTTAATATTCCTGAGCAGGACAGTCTGGCTTCCAAGGGGAAATCCTCCGTCGGCAAGCCTTTCACATGCTGCAACACACTCGGGAGTGAGCTCGTCGGGGTGCATGAAATGAAGGCTGATAAACAGAGGATGATACTTCCTGAGTGTTGAAATCAGCCTTGCTGTAATTCTCTGTGGTAACACAACTGGAATCCTTGATCCGATCCGTATCATCTGCACGTGCTTTATGGCCCTGATCCGTGACAGGATATAATCAAGTGCTTCGTCGCTGAGTGTAAGCGGATCTCCTCCGCTGATGAGCACATCCCTTATTTCGGGCCTCGAGGCAATATAGCTGAAAGCATTCTCCCAGTCCTTCCTGTTAATCTTGTCAAGCTGCCCTACTGAATGAGAACGCGTACAATACCTGCAATATGATGAACAGAACTGTGTTACGGTAAAAAGAACTCTGTCGGGGTACCGGTGAACAATACCCTTCACAGGAGAAAACTTTGCCTCATGCAGCGGATCCGATTCTTCTGAGTTATGCTGAAACAGTTCATCAACTACCGGAATTACGTTCCTTCTCAGCGGATCGCCCGGCTTTGTGTCATAAATAAGTGATGCAAAATATGGAGTAATTCTCATTGGAAGCCTGTTGCGAAGATTGTCTATCGCATGGAGTTCTTCTTCAGTAAGTTCCATAATACGACCCAACTCCTCTACACTCCTGTAGGAATTTTTAAGTTGCCATTTCCAGTCGTTCCAGTCACCGGGAGGGGCTAAAGGAAAGTGCCGGCGAAGAAACTCGGCACTGCGGTTGCTAACTAGTTGTTCTGTGGATTCATTTTGCGGAATTTTCTTGGTCCCACCGCCAGGCTCTTCATCGGAAGAGCAACCCACGAGGCCGCCCTCACTACGGAGGGCAGAAACCTCATTATTGTCAGCGTTCATAATGTTGATTGGTGAAAATCAATCTGTCTGTCTCTTTTAAATTGGTTAAAGTTCTACTGCAATATTTTTGACGAAATTATTATTTAATTAATCACATTATTATTTTATCATATCTGCATTTATTAACACCTTTATAAACTTATTAACAGTTCGTTACAAACTGCCGCCATCAGCACCTTCAAAACTCCTGATGCTTTAATTCATTTAGACGTACAATGGAAGTAAAGTAACCGGGAAATTGCATATCTCCTGTAATTTGTTTTTATGGCGGAACCATGGCATGAAAAAAAAATAATTCCATATATTGCAGAATAAACCCTATACCATGAGTTTTATCAGGAAACTGATCCCGCCCGACCAATGGAAACTGCCTGTAATACTGGTTCTTGCACTATTTACCGGTCTTGCCGCTTTTTCATTCCATATCTCGAATGCTTCATCATATCTTGGCGACAGACCTGAAACATGCGTAAACTGCCATATAATGGCACCACAGTATTCTACATGGTACCACTCTGCCCATAAAGGCAAAACACATTGCAATGACTGCCATGTGCCGCAGAATAACGCTTTCACCAAATACTTCTTCAAGGCAAAGGACGGACTGAGGCACGCAACAATGTTTACACTCCGTCTCGAACCCCAGGTGATCTTCATTCATGAAGCAGGACGGAGTGCGGTTCACAGGAACTGCATCAGATGCCATAAGGAATTACTCACCGACAGTAAACTAATGGCATACAACATAAATACTCATAATAACAGAATGGAAAGAAGCTGCCTGGAATGTCACAGGGGAACCCCGCATGGCAGGGTTAACAGCCTCTCAAGTGTACCATGGGCAAGAGTACCGCTACCGGGGCCGGTTGCGCCTGACTGGCTCAGAAAACTGACCGGTACCGATTGATAATCACAACTGCGTAACAACACCTAACCTTATACATTATTATATATGAGACCAATACAGGAAGTGCTTAAGGAGAGACCATGGCTTGGCTGGATAATCTTCACAGTAACGGCTGCCCTCGTCTTCCTCCTTGGCTTGCTTGCTTCAACCATCGTTGAAAGAAGAGCCGAAGCTGTCTTTGCCTATACCCCGCAAATCACATTCTCTCAGTTTGAACCCAGAAATGAGAAATGGGGAGAATACTTTCCGCGTGAGTACGATACCTACATGAAAACCGCAAAGGTTGACTTCAGAAGCAAGCATAACGGCAGTGCAATGGTCGATATGCTTGAGGAATCACCGCGGATGGTTGTTCTGTGGGCAGGTTACCCGTTCTCGAAGGATTACAGGCAGGGCAGGGGCCATTATTACGCCGTTGAAGATGTATGGTATTCTCTCCGGCCGGGAGCACCCTCCGAGGGGAACCCAAGCCCGCTGCCAAATACATGCTGGACATGCAAGAGTCCCGATGTGCCACGCATGATGAATGAAATGGGTGCTGCCGAATTCTACAGGGGTACATGGGATACAAAAGGCACGGAAGTGATAAATCCGATAGGTTGTGCAGACTGCCACGATTCCCGGACAATGAACCTCCAGATAACAAGACCTGCACTTATTGAGGCATTCCAGTCAATGGGCCGTGATATCACAACAGCCACCCACCAGGAAATGAGATCGCTGGTATGCGCACAGTGTCATGTTGAGTATTATTTCAATAAGAACATTGTAGAAGGCGTTCAATACCTGGTATTTCCCTGGAAAAACGGCACCTCGGTCGGGGAAATGGAGACCTATTACGACGACATTCAGTTCTCCGACTGGACACATGCTCTCAGCCGGGCCCCCATGGTTAAGGCCCAGCACCCCGATTATGAGATGTATCTTACTGGAACCCACGCATCAAGAGGAATATCATGTGCCGATTGCCACATGCCATTTATCAGCGAAGGAGGAGTGAAGTTCACCGATCACCATATTCAGAGTCCTCTCAATAATATCTCCGCTTCATGCCAGGTATGCCACCGCGAAGAGACAGAAAGGCTTATAGCCGACGTCTATTCAAGACAGGATAAAATCCTTGAGAGCAGGGAAATACTCGAAGAACTGCTTGTAAGAAGCCATGTTGAAGCCAAAAAGGCATGGGACCTCGGTGCTTCTGAACAACAGATGAAAGAAATACTTGTCGATATAAGGCGCTCACAGTGGAGGTGGGATTTTGCCGCTGCCGGACACGGTAACTCGTTTCACTCACCGGTCGAAACCGGTCGGGTCATATCGGGTGGAATCGCCTACGCCCAGGATGCAAGGGTTAAACTTGCCAGATTGCTGGCTGTTCTCGGGCACACCAGCGAGGTGCCATACCCCGATATCACCACAAAGGCAGCAGCCCAGGCATTTATCGGCCTCGATATGGATAAACTCAACGCCGACAAGAAAGCATTTCTCGGGCAGATTCTGCCTCAATGGATTAAAACGGGGAAGGAGAGAGAACTTACATTTGACGACAGGTAAATTACCAGCTGCCCCCTGTACCATCGATCTGCGCAGCGACACTGTTACCCGTCCGTCACCGGCAATGCTCGATGCAATGATGAATGCCAGTGTAGGTGATATGGTATTCGGTGATGACTCTTCGGTAAACGAACTTGAAGCATATGCTGCTCACCTCTTCGGAATGGACGATGCCATTTTCTGCCCTTCCGGTACCATGACCAACCAGATTGCCATAAGGGTTCACACCTCACCGGGCGACGAGGCTATTTGCAGCAGCCTGGCGCACATTTATCTTTTCGAGGGTGGAGGTATGGCTCGGAATTCGGGAGTGCAGCCCGCATTGATTGATACCCCCGACGGAACATTCACAGCTCGGCAGGTTGAAGAGAGGGTTAACCCCGATGATGTTCACAAGGCCCGAACCCGGCTGGTTGCAGTCGAAAATACGGTTAACCGCGGAGCCGGAAAATGCTGGGATTTTGAGGAGATAAAAAGAATCGGAAAATTCTGCCGGTCGGCCGGCCTTGCATATCACCTCGACGGGGCAAGGCTGTTCAATGCACTTGCCGAAACCGGCAATGCCCCGGATGAATATGGCAGTATATTCAACTCAATCTCTATATGTCTCTCAAAGGGACTCGGAGCACCGGTAGGGTCAGTGCTCACCGGTTCTGCAGATTTCATACGCGAGGCTAAAAGGGTACGAAAGGTTTTCGGCGGATATATGCGGCAGGCAGGCTATATTGCGGCAGCCGGGCTATATGCGCTAAAAAACAACACAGGAAGACTGAACGAAGACCACAAACATGCCAGAATGATAGGAGACTCCCTGTCACAATGCTCATGGGTCGGTTTCGTGGCTCCCGTGGAAACCAATATCATACTTTTTTCAACCGTTGAGGCGATGCCTGCTTCGGTAGTGTCAGGCTTGCTGAAGGACCGGAATATACTCGTCCACCAGGTGGGAAAGCACGAGATAAGGCTGGTTACTCACCTCGATATCACACCCGTTATGGTTGAAGATGTGTGCAAATCTCTCCCCTTCATCGGCAACCTTTAACGAATTTTCCTTCACAAAAAAGCCTGATTTCTGATAAACTCTTGCCATTTTTGCATCTTTAAAAAAAACCGGCAGAGGAACTGCATGTTGGCAAATATTGGAAATATTATCAGAAAGACCCTTGGCAAGGGAAGCAGGTTTCGCTCATTCTGGGGTGATGTCAGGGAATCAATCCATGGTTCCGACAAGGATTTCACCGAGGTTAGAATGAGTAAGGCAATTATTCTTCTTTCAATTCCCATGGTCCTTGAAATGGTAATGGAGTCGGTTTTTGCCGTAGTTGATATCTTTTTTGTCTCAAAGCTCGGCGCCGATGCCGTTGCTACCGTGGGCATTACTGAATCGGTAAATACAATTGTCTATGCAATAGGTATGGGCCTTGGACTTGCCACCACCTCAATGGTTTCAAGAAGAATTGGAGAGAAAAACCCCGAAGCCGCCTCGAAAACGGCTTTTCAGGCCATACTGGCAGCATCAGTTGTGTCAATCGCAATTGGCATTCCGGGGGCAGTTTTCGCTAAAGATATACTTGGCCTCATGGGTGCATCAGATACAATTGTTGAGAACCTGTCGGGCTACACCTCAATAATGCTTGGAGGCAATATTGTCATTATGCTGCTGTTCATAATTAATGCCGTCCTGCGCAGTTCCGGCGATGCCGCTGTTGCCATGAGGGTGCTCTGGCTCGGAAATATAATAAACATAATACTTGACCCCTGCCTTATCTTCGGATGGGGCCCGTTTCCCGAAATGGGAATCACCGGTGCCGCAGTTGCAACAACTATTGGCAGGGGAATAGCAGTAGCCTACCAGTTTTATATTCTATTCAAAGGTAACAAAAGGGTTAAACTGGCAGCTAGACACCTTGTGGTTGACTTTAAAACCATGGGTAAGCTAATATCACTCTCCCTCGGAGGTATCGGGCAAAACCTTATAGCAACAACCAGCTGGATAGGCCTGGTGCGTATAATTTCGGTTTTCGGCAGCGAAGTGGTGGCAGGTTACACCATCGCCATCAGGATTATTCTTTTTGTCCTTCTTCCATCCTGGGGAGTGAGCAATGCGGCATCAACACTGGTGGGACAGAACCTCGGCGCCGGAAAGCCCGAAAGAGCCGAGACTGCAGTCTGGTTCACCGGAAAGCTGAATATTATTCTTCTGGGACTTATAGGCCTCATTCTGATTGCATTCCCGGAGTTTTTTATTAAACTTTTTATTGCGGAACCGGAGGTTATTGCACACGGAGCCAGCGGTTTGAGAATTATCAGCTACGGATTCGCCGCATATGGCTTCGGTATGGTACTGGTCAACTCATTCAACGGCTCGGGCGATACAATTACTCCTGTTAAGATCAATTTTGTGGTATTCTGGCTTATTGAAATACCCCTGGCGTGGTTTCTGGCTATTGCACTCGGTTTAAAACAAACAGGTGTTTTTGTTGCCATCGTGATTGCCGAATCATTACTGACCATCATAGCATGGTTGGCATTCAGGCGCGGAAAATGGAAGCAGAATGTGGTCTAAGAAGTGAAACAGGTTATTTCACGAAAAAAAGAGCCACACCGGCAACACTCACAACGGCACCGGCAACCTCCCATAGAGTAACCTTCTGGCGAAACAGAATCACGGCAGGTGGTATTATAAGTACGGGTACTATGGCCATTATGGTTGATGCAATACCGGCAGCTGTATACTTGATTGAAATAAGTGAAAATGAGACCCCCAGGAATGGTCCGAAAAACGACCCTATAGATATTGCCCTTACCCCGGAACGGTTGGAGAGAGCTGAAAAAACACCACTCCACCTTCTAAGAACCGTAACGATAATCAGAAACCCTGCCAGTCCGGCAACAAGGCGAACCTGTGTTGCTGCAAACGGATCGGAATTACCCATACCAAGCTTACTCAGAACGAGGCCCAGGGCCTGACCAAGTGCACCGAAAAATGCAAACAGGATCCCCTTCGGTGAAAGCTTAAGAGTGAACTTTTCACTGCCATTGCTCCGGTTGAAAATTGCCATGGCAATACCCGAGAATGTCAGACACATTCCGATGTAGTTAAGTATTGACAGCTTCTCTTTAAGAATAAACCAGCTGAAGAATGCAGTAATGGGCGGTACCAGTGTCATTATGAGCATGGAAAACCTCGAACCGATAAGTGTGTAGGAGTGAAAAAGAAAGTAATCGCCAAAAACAAACCCTATCAAGCCCGATAAAACCAGCCATAGCCAGTTATACCCGCTAACCTCAAAAGGGAAAAACGACCCCCGGGCTATAATGTTGAATAATGTAAGCAATGACAATCCGATGAATAATCTGATAACATTCACCGACATCGACCCTACTTTCAGACTTGCCGATTCGAAGGCCAGGGCTGTTACGGTCCAGAAAACCGCAGTGGCAAGGGCAGCAAGCTCACCAGTATAACTGTTTATGAATTCCATTTGAAATCCCTTTTTGGCTGTAAAAAACGGTGCAAATGTAACCATTTTTAAAGCGGTGAACGTACCTGAAAATATTTATACCCATGTACTGAAAAACAAGAACTCTCTTTTATAACTTGCATAAACTTTTTAAACCATTCAACCTATGACCGGTCTCTTCTCTGTATTCATCAGCATCTGCCTGCTGTGCATTTTCCTTCTTGCAGGAAAAATCCTCAGAGTCAAAATCAGGCTTTTTCAGAATATCTACCTCCCTTCCTCTATTATCGGAGGGTTCATTGGCCTTCTGTGCGGGCCGTTTATTCTCGATATACTTCCTGAAACCGTAACTACAACATGGCAACAGATCCCTGGTATTTTAATAAATGTTGTCTTCGCCACTCTCTTCCTTGGAGTAGCAATCCCCGGGGTGAGGAAGCTCTGGTCACAGGGAGGGAGCCAGTTATGCTTCGGAATGGTTATAGGTTCCGGTCAATACTTCGTGGGGCTCCTGCTAACCGTACTTATTCTCACCCCCCTTTTTAATGTCCCCCATATCTTCGGTACAGTACTCGAAATCGGTTTCGCCGGAGGACACGGTACAGCTGCCGGCATGGAGGAGGTCTTTCTAAACCTCGGATACCCCGCCGGATCTGCTCTGGGTTATATGTCGGCCACTGTGGGCATCATCGTTGCGGTTGTCGGTGGAATTTTCTATATCAATATAGCAATCCGTAAGGGGTATTGCAGAAACATCGACGCCTCAAAAGGTATTCCTGAGTTTAAGAAGAGCGGTCTGATTAAGAATGAAAGCGACAGACACCCGATAGCAACAGCCACCGTTGCCAGCGAGTCAATCGAACCACTTGCATTCCATCTTGCCATTACAGCCGTGGCAATTCTTATTGGCTGGGCAATGCTGGCAGGAGTGAAGAACATCCACCCGGTGCTGGAGGGCTTTCCGCTGTTCCCTCTTGCAATGATAGGTGGTATGATTGTCCAGGTCATCTCAAAACCATTGAAAGTTGACAGGTATTATGATAAACGAAGCTTTGACAGGATACTCGGTGTCTCCCTCGATCTTCTTGTGGTTGCAGCAATCTCCTCCCTTAAACTGGACCTTTTCATAGCAAACTTCTGGCCATTTATGATGCTTATGGCAGCCGGTATTGCATGGGTTTTTTTCTGCCTTATATGGCTTGCTCCCAGAATGTTGCCGGTTAACTGGTTTGAAAGAGGTATTACAGAATATGGAATGCAGACAGGTGTTACAGCTATTGGACTACTCTTACTGCGGCTTGTCGACCCTGAATATAAGACCGATACCGCTCAGGCATTTGGTTTCAAGCAAATGCTCTATGAACCATTCTTCGGAGGAGGTTTTATTACAGCTACGGCACCCTTCATTGTAATCAATATGGGTATCTGGTGGACAATAGCCCTGGCGTTAATTGTTATTACCGCTTTTTTAATACTTTCTGCCCTTAACGGATGGCTCAGGTTTAAACCGCACACACTCTACCCCTCAAAATCACTGCCATAATATTGTTAATTTTGTTTGAAATGATAATTGTTCCTTTGACAATTGGAACCATTTATTATATTGCACACATCGGAAAACTCTACTTCTATCGAAAATGGCCAATCTTCTTTCTGTATTCTTCAGTATTTGCGTGCTTTGCGTGTTTCTCCTCGCAGGGAAGGTATTAAGGGTTAAGGTAAAACTCTTTCAGAGAATCTATCTCCCGGCATCTATTATCGGGGGGTTTCTCGGACTGGTAGCCGGGCCTTTTATTCTCGACCTGCTTCCTGCCGAAATCATGGTAACATGGCAGCAAATCCCCGGAATCCTTATTAATCTCGTATTTGCGACACTATTCCTGGGGGTGGCAATCCCTGGTGTCAGAATGCTATGGAAGCAGGGTGGAAGCCAGCTCTGCACGGAATGATTATTGGTTCCGGCCAGTATTTTGTAGGCCTGCTGGTTACTGTTCTGATACTAACTCCAATATTTAAAGTGCCCCATATTTTCGGCACAATACTTGAAATTGGCTTTGCAGGCGGGCATGGTACAGCTGCAGGAATGGAGGATGTATTCAATCAGATCGGATTCCCGGCAGGTTCTGCACTTGCCTATATGTCGGCTACAGTAGGAATTATTGTAGCAGTAGTAGGAGGAATACTTTATATAAACATTGCAATCAGGAAGGGATACTGCAGGAACATCGATGCGTCAAAGGGAATTCCTGAGTACAAGAAATCAGGGCTTATTACTGATGAGGCCGACAGGCACCCCGTTGCTACTGCCACCGTTGCCACAGAATCGATTGAACCTCTTGCCTTTCATGTCGCAGTAACTGCTGTTGCAGTACTTATTGGATGGGGTATATTGTTTATTGTCAGGAAAATACACCCTGTGCTACAGGGTTTCCCACTCTTCCCCCTTGCAATGATAGGAGGAATGATAGTGCAGATTGTTTCCCGCCCACTTAAGGTTGACCGATTCTATGACAAGAAGACTTTCGACAGGATACTCGGGTTGTCACTCGACCTGCTTGTAGTTGCTGCAATATCATCACTGAAACTCGATCTGTTCCTCGCCAATTTCTGGCCATTCCTGATTCTGATGGTATTCGGAGTCTCCTGGATATATTTTTGTCTTGTATACCTTGCCCCAAGAATGCTCCCGGTAAACTGGTTTGAAAGAGGGATCACCGAATATGGTATGCAGACAGGTGTTACAGCTATTGGACTACTTTTACTGCGGCTTGTCGACCCTGAGTATAAGACCGATACTGCTCAGGCATTTGGTTTCAAGCAAATGCTCTATGAACCATTCTTCGGCGGTGGATTCATAACCGCTACAGCGCCGTTTATTGTAATTGGATTGGGTATCTGGTATTCAATAATCTTTGCAGCCCTCATCATGACAGGGTTCTTTGCCCTTTCGTGGTTTAACGGATGGGTGAATATTAATCCCCACCGGACTGCCAACAGGTAATTTTTAAGAATTTTGAAGTCTATGCCAAAAATTTGTTGCATATTTATATGCCCGGATAAAACCTGAGCAGAAACGCTTTAAACTAATGGCTACCAATAATATTGACAGGATTCTTGTTCCGATTGCACTTACCCGTGAGGGGGAAATTGCCATTGAACAAGCCGTTAAATTCCACGAGGTATTCGGTTCAAGGCTGGTTGTGATGAACGTGATACCCAAAGCCAGGGAAAAAACAGGACTACTGGTGAGGGAGACCCCTGCTCAGGTACTTGAAAAGGCGCTTGGCAGGCTTGAAGAATTCATTTCAAACTTCTTTGGTGGTACACTGCCTGAGTATATTAACCCTCAGGTCAGGTGCGGATCGCTTATTCCATCAATAATTGACGCTTCAAAGGAATACTCTTCACAACTGATAATAATTAAGAAGAGTAAAAGGATAATCGGAAGATTTGCAGCTTTCAGGAAACACAATGCCGATAAACTCGTTGGCCAGTCATTCTGTCCGGTACTGACAATAAGTGAAAACTTCACTCATGAGGGTATCAGGGAGATTGTAATGCCTGTCGACATCACCAAAAAAAGCGATGATAAGGTTAAATGGGCAATATTCCTGGCTAACAAATTCAGGGCCAGGGTAACAATCGTGTCGGTACTGAATATAAATATAGAGGCCCGGACAAGTCTTGCCTACAGGAAAGCAATAGCAATGGAGGACCAGCTTATTGCCGAAAATATCGAATGTGAGGTGAAGCTTATTACCGAAACATCCGGATCGCACTGGGAAATATTCCTGCGGCAGGTTGAAAAGATCAACCCCGACCTGATTGTTATTATGACTCATGAAGAGACAATACTCTTCGGTGACTATATCGGACATTTTGCCCGCGAGATAATTCACCGGGCCGAACAGCCTGTTTTCAATGTCGTTCCGAGGGTGGGAACCCTTTTCAATGTCTTTGACGAAGAGTACGATGATGGAGAAGTTGGCGAAAAAAGTATCAGCAACGTTTAATTCTTAACAATACAACATATGCAGAATAAACTACAGGAACTTACCGATAAAATCTACCGGGAAGGAGTTTCAAAGGCAAATGAAGAAGCCGAAAAAATCATCGGTGATGCACGCAAAGAGGCTAAAAAGATTTTGGATGAGGCTGAAAGGAAGGCTTCTGCAATAATTGACGGGGCCGGAAAAAAAGCTGAAGAGATGATTAAAAACGGTAACTCGGAACTGAAGATATCTTTCCGTCATGCCGTAAATACTCTTAAACAGGACCTTGAGAAGACTATTTCAGGGAAAATTGTTGCCGAAAAGGTATCTGCTGCATTTAACGATGAAACATTTGTTGCCGGCCTGATAAAAACCATTTACCAGAACTGGAAACCGGAAACAGCCGGTGCCCCGATGGAAGTACTTCTGCCCGCCGGAAAAGCAGAGGATATCGAAAAGAAGCTCAGGACTGAAATAGGCGCCGTTCTTGGAAAAGGACTGATTATTAAACCCGTAAATTCTGTTAAGTCGGGATTTGAAATAGTACCCGCTGAGGGCGGATTCAAAATCAGTGCGACCGGCAGCGATATTGAGGCCTATCTGAAAGAATTCATCCGGCCAAAACTGGTGGAAATACTGTTCGTAGAGAAATGAGGCTATGTTTGAGCGATTATATCACTGTTATGTAGCCGGTCTTTACGATCTTGCCCTCGACGATGGCAAGAATCTGCTTTCCATGGATGAGTTCAGAGAGGCGTTGAAGGAGATTCTTCATCCCGATGACTATATGCTGGCCAGAATACTCTTCCTCCCTGTCGACAATAAGAACCTTATCAGATACCTGGCCGGTAAGCCGGCAGAACATGCCCCCCTTGGAAATTACCCGCCTGAAAGTTTTGATGAACAGGTTCTGATACTTGATTCAATCATCAGGGTCGATGACATTCTGCCTTCTTATATGGTGGAGGTCATAAAACAATGGATCGCATCGGAGAAGAGTATCGATCTGATTAAGGCCGAAAAGAGACTCACCGAGGGTTATTTTAACCTTATATCTGATTGCGGCAGCAACTTCCTTAAAAAATGGTCGGAATTTGAAATAAACCTGACCAATATTCTTACCCTTAAGAATTCAATGGATCTGGGTATCGATGCAGCTGAACAGATCGTTGGCAATAATGCCCTGGCCGAAGAACTGAGGATTATATCGAGAAGAAAAGCAGACTTCAGGGTGCCTCCCGAGCCTGACTATGCATCACTGGTATTCAATATTGCAGGCGAGAGCGAGTTCCTTGAAAGAGAATTGAAAATCGACCAGTTAAGATGGAATTATTCCAGCGAACTGGTATTCTTTGAATATTTCACAATCGATTATATACTCGGATACATGGTGAAGCTGAGCATTGCTCTCAGGTGGAAAGCGCTCGATGCAGAAACTGGTGAAGCTATGCTCAGAAAGATCGTTTCAGAACTTAAGAACAGTAACGAATCCCCGCCTGCTTGATGAATAACTCATTGTGACATTATATGATTTAAGCAAATAAAGTAAACAACTATTAATATGCAGACAAAAGGTAAAGTTTATGGCATTATCGCGAACCTTGTGATTGTCAATACCGAAGGACCTGTTGCACAAAATGAGATCTGCTTCATTGACCATGGCGGTACAAAACTGATGGCTGAGGTCATCAAGGTAACCGGCATCCAGGCATTTGTCCAGGTCTTTGAGAGCACCAGGGGATTAAAACTGGGAGCCCCGGTAGAGTTCACGGGAAGTATGCTTGAAGTAACACTGGGTCCGGGGATTCTTTCTAAGAACTACGATGGCCTTCAGAATGATCTCGATAAAATGACCGGAGTTTTTCTCAGGAAAGGTGACTACACATATCCACTCGATGAGGACAAGACATGGAAGTTCGCAGCTACTTCAAAAGTAAATGAGATTGTTTATCCGGGTTCATGGCTCGGTGAAGTGACCGAGAACTGGATGCCTCACAAGATAATGGTGCCATTCAGCTTCAGGGGTTCTTTCAGGGTGAAATGGGTTATATCCGATGGGGAATATAAAGCCACCGAAAAAATAGCCGTACTGACCGATTCTGATGGAAAAGACCATGACGTTACCATGATCCAGAAATGGCCTGTCAAAATTCCCATCAAAGCATACAGAAATAAACCCAGACCTTTCAAAATACTTGAGACCGGTGTCAGGGTTATTGATACGCTGAACCCTATCACCGAAGGTGGCACAGGCTTTATTCCGGGACCTTTCGGCTGCGGTAAAACCGTACTTCAGCACGCAATTTCAAAGCAGGCCGAAGCCGACATGGTCGTAATCGCAGCCTGCGGTGAAAGAGCCAATGAAGTAGTAGAGATATTCACCGAGTTCCCCGAACTGAAGGATGCCAGAACCGGAAGACACCTCATTGAGCGGACAACAATAATTGCCAATACATCGAATATGCCGGTCGCAGCCCGAGAGGCATCGGTTTACACAGCCATGACTATAGCCGAATACTACAGGTCAATGGGCCTCAAAATTCTGCTCCTTGCCGATTCAACCTCACGCTGGGCCCAGGCTCTTCGTGAAATGTCGAACAGAATGGAGGAGCTGCCGGGTCCCGATGCGTTTCCGATGGACCTGCCGGCTATCATCTCAAACTTCTATGCACGGGCAGGTTTTGTTGAACTCGTAAATGGCAAGACCGGTTCAATTACATTTATCGGAACTGTTTCACCCGCCGGAGGAAACCTCAAGGAACCCGTAACCGAATCGACCAAAAAGGCAGCCAGATGCTTCTACGCACTCTCACAACAAAGAGCAGACTCAAAACGGTACCCGGCTATCGATCCTATTGAAAGCTACTCAAAATACCTTGAATATGACGAGGTAAGAGAGTATATGGCAAAAAACTTCGCACCCGACTGGTACGATAAGGTACTTAAAGCGAAAGACTATCTGCTCAGAAGCAAGGAAGCCCAGGAGCAGATAAACATATTGGGTGATGACGGCGTGCCTGTCGACTATCATATAAGGTTCTGGAAGGGTGAAATGGTTGATTTTATCATCAGTCAGCAGGATGCCTTCGACAAGGTCGATCAGCTGTGCCCAATAGAACGGCAGAAATATATGCTTTACCAGGTGCTGGAAATTACCGACAGTATCATGAATTTCGATTCGTTCGAGGATGTTTCGGCATGGTTCAAAAAGGCTATCAATAAAATGCGCCAGATGAACTATTCCGGGTTCCAGTCAGAGGAATTCAGGAAGTATCAGAAGGAACTAAAGGAAATTATCAATGAAAAAGTAGCGTCATGATTGAGAACAGAGCTTTCCAGAAAATATACACAAAGATAACCAAGATCACAAAGGCAACATGCTCACTGCATGCCGAAGGCATTGGTAATGAAGAACTTGCAGTCGTTAACGGCAGGCTTGCCCAGGTTGTAAAGATACTTGGAAAAGAGGTTACGCTTCAGATTTTCTCGGGAACCGAGGCTATACCGACCAATGCTGAGGTCATTTTCCTCGGTAATCCCCCTGCACTGAAGGTAGGGGATGATCTTGCCGGCAGATTCCTCAATGCCTATGGAAACCCAATTGACGGAGGCCCCGAACTTATGGGGGAGGAACGCGAAATCGGAGGTCCTTCGGTTAACCCGGTAAGAAGGATGCAGCCTTCGCAACTTATTGCTACTGGCATTGCAGGCATTGACCTTAACAATACTCTGGTTACCGGACAGAAGATCCCTTTCTTTGCCGACCCCGATCAGCCGTTCAATCAGGTTATGGCTACTGTCGCACTGAGGGCGCAGGCCGACAAGATCATACTTGGCGGAATGGGATTATCAAATGACGACTACCTCTATTACAAAAGCGTTTTTGAGAATGCCGGTGCCCTTGAAAGAATAGTGGCCTTCGTAAATACAACGGAAAATCCTCCAGTCGAGAGGCTGCTTGTACCCGATATGGCTCTTTCAGCTGCCGAGTACTTCTCGGTTGAAAAGAAGGAAAAGGTTCTTGTCCTCCTTACCGATATGACTCTTTATGCCGATGCTCTTTCAATAGTCTCCAACAGGATGGATCAGATACCGTCGAAGGACAGTATGCCGGGCTCTCTCTACAGCGACCTGGCTAAAATCTATGAAAAGGCAGTACAGTTCCCCGATGGCGGTTCAATTACAATTATTGCCGTCACAACCCTCTCGGGAGGAGATATTACTCACGCAATTCCCGACAACACGGGCTACATTACCGAAGGTCAGCTTTTCCTCCGTCGCGATTCCGATATTGGCAAGGTCATTGTCGACCCCTTCAGGTCACTTTCACGTCTGAAGCAGCTGGTTATCGGAAAACAAACCAGGTCAGACCATCCACAGGTAATGAACGCCGCTGTAAGGCTATATGCCGACGCAGCAAACGCCAAAACTAAGCTCGAAAACGGATTTGATCTCACCGACTACGATGAAAGAACCCTTAAGTTTGCAAAGGCATATTCCGAAAGGTTACTTGCAATTGATGTTAATATCGATGTCGACCTGATGCTCGACACGGCATGGAAACTATTCACCGAAAACTTCACCCGCGACGAGGTTGCCATCAAGGATGAGTTTATGAATAAGTACTGGGTTGAAACTGCTTCAAATTAATCTCAATTGTTATGGCAATCAGTTTTCAGTACAACAAAACATCTCTCCAGCTTCTCAACAAACAGTTGAAAGTCAGGATAAGAGCCCTGCCGATTCTTAAAAACAAGGAATCGGCCCTTAGGGCTGAGGTAAAACGTGCAAAGGATGTTGCTGAGAAACTCGACATGGAACTTTCAGCACTCTATCAGAAATACTATGACGGGGTCAGACTCTGGGGTGAATTTGAACCCAATCTGCTGCAGGTTGATGAGATCAAAACCATTTACCGGAAAATTGCCGGGGTCAGGATACCAGAGTTCGAAGATGTGGTATTCTCTACCAAACCCTTCCTTGTCTTTACCAATCCGAAATGGCTGGCCGACGGTATCAGAATACTGCGTGAACTTACACTTACCTCAATCAAGAGGGATATCTTCATCGAGAAAATGGAACTTCTCGACTTCGCCCGTAAGAAAACCACACAGAAGGTAAACCTGTATGAAAAGGTTCAGATTCCGGGTTATGAAGAGGCGATAAGAAAAATTAAGCGGTTCCTCGAAGATGAGGAAAACCTCTCAAAGTCGGCACAGAAAATTGTAAAGACAAGACAGGCCGCCGCACTAATCGCAGAGGAGGAGGCAGCATGATAACCAGGCTTAAAAAATTCACCTTTCTGGTCTTCCACCGCGAGTACAATGAACTTCTCGACAATTTGCGTGAGGCCGGTGTGGTTCACATAATAGAGAAGGGAAGGAGCGAGGATGAGCAACACCCCGCCGGGGAATTACTTGCTGAACTGAGAAGGTATGACACTGTTCTGAAAGTTCTGAAAAGGAGTATCCCCGAGGACGAATCTGAGATGGTACGCGGGCCGGTGGAACAGACTGCCGGAGAGATTGTATCAGATGTGGAGTCACTTACCACCGAAACCGAGGAGTTACGGAACAGGGTGCAGTCACTTAAAATTGAAGCTTCAAAAATCGAGGCATGGGGCGATTATGAATCTGCCGGTTTTGAAAAACTGGTTAAGTCAGGATGGCAAATATCTCTTTTCAGTTGTCCTTCAAAGAAATTCACGGACGAATGGCACCAAAACCCGTCATTTCAGATAATTAACATTGACAGAGGGAAAACATACTTCGCAGTGGTGCATAAACCCGGTGAAGAAGTTACAATTGATGCCGATCCTGAGAAGACAGGAGAAGTATCTGCACCAAAACTGCTTGCCGAAGCCGGCAAAACAGAGGAACGGATTAAGGAAATAGGCATTACCCTTAAGCAGAACGCCTTTGAATGGCATAAGATTGTTCAAAAAGGAAGGCTGGGACTACTTGATACAATTGAATACAAAGTTGCAGAAAAACAGGCCCTGACTGAGGCTGATGGCAGCTTAATGGTCCTTCACGGATGGGTACCGGTTGAATCTGAAGCCTCCATTTCGGCTATTGTGGAAGGCAGCGGTGTATACGCATATGAATCCGACCCGGCTGAAGATGAAAAGGTGCCCGTGATGTTGAGAAACAACAAATTCTCGGTGCTGTTTGAACCGATATCAAAGCTTTTTGATCTGCCAAACTATAAGGAACTTGACCTTACACCATTTTTTGCGCCATTTTTTATGCTTTTCTTCGGATTCTGCCTTGGTGATGCCGGCTACGGTCTTGTCTTTATCGCAGCAGCATTCATCCTTTACAAAAAAGTACCCAGGACAATGAGGCCATTCCTGAGCCTTGCCAAATACCTTGGAATAGCCACCGTGGTATTCGGTATTATTTCGGGAACCTTCTTTGGCATGAATCTTATTGATTCGGGTTACACAATAAAGGACAGCAGTCTGGATGAGATGAAGATAATGAGGATACCTTCCGATATTGTGAATCAGATAACAGTACTGAGAGACCGGCATTTTGAAACAAGAAAGGAGTTCCTTGGATCTGTTGAAGCCATTACGGGCAACGACGTGTTGAGAAAATACAAGGGAGCCTTCCTGAGGGCATCCGACCCCGACATAAAGCTGCTGAAGTCATTCAGGCACATTATGCAGGATCCGCTGAACATGTTCTACCTGGCAATTGCCCTCGGAGCCATTCAGATTATCTTCGGAATGATCGTAAAGATCATCAACATCTCAATACAGAGGGGATTCAGGCATAGCCTTTCAACTCTGGGGTGGGTGATATTGCTGCTGACCGTTGTCGTTTTCAAGGGTGGAGATACAGCCGGTTTTATTGATCCGGAAGCAACAAAGCCTCTTTTCCTTGGACTGCTGGGAGTTGCCGGAGTGCTGATATTCCTGCTCAACAACCTGTCAATCAATATCTTTTTCCGGATTGGAAGCGGGGTGTGGGATACCTACAATGTAGCGACAGGGATATTCGGGGACCTGCTTTCCTATATCAGACTCTTCGCCCTGGGAATCTCTTCAGGAATCCTGGGCTTTGTGTTCAATGATATTTCATCTCAGTTTCTCTCAATTCCCTATATAGGCTGGCTCTTTTTCGTGCTGCTGCTGCTGATAGGACATTCAATCAACATCTTCATGGCCTCACTTGGAGGTTTTATACACCCCATGAGGCTTACATTCGTTGAGTTTTATAAAAACGCCGGATTCAGGGGAGGAGGCAAGGAGTACAAACCTTTCAGAATAAACAGTTAATAAATATTTAACATTCAAACAATTATGGAAACAACAAATGCTATTATGAATTCAGGTAATATGCCTGTTATTTTGGCTTATACAGGTTTGGCGCTCATGCTGGTGCTTGCCGGAATTGGCAGCGCCATTGGTGTGTCAATGGGTGGTAATGCCACAATCGGAGCCCTCAAGAAGAATCCCGATGCCTTTGGAAGTTACATGCTTCTGAGTGCTCTCCCCGGTACCCAGGGATTGTATGGATTCGCCGGCTTCTTCGTTATTAACGGTTCAGGCGTTGTTACCGCTGGAATGACAATGCTGCAGGGCGTTGCAATTCTGGCAGCCGGTGTGGCTCTCGGTTTTGTCGGCCTATTCTCGGCAATCAAGCAGGGTAGTGTAACATCAAATGGTATAGCAGCTATCGGCTCGGGAAACGATGTTTTCGGAAGCACAATGATTCTTGCCGTGTTCCCCGAACTCTATGCAATTATCGCGTTTGCAGCAACATTCATTATAAGCAGTTCAATTGCCTGAAATAAGACCATTTCCGGGTTTTTGAGAGAATGGATACCGAATCCGGAGTCTCCTTCTGGAAGGGACACTATTTACCGATACAGAAATTCCTGAAGATATTACCCAGAATCTCATCTGTGGTAATCTCTCCGGTGATTTCACCAAGAAAGTGAATTGCCTGGCGTACGTCAAGTGCTATCAGATCGGATGGAACACCCGACTGAATACCCGACAACACCCTTTCCATTGCTTCAGCAACTCCCGACACAGCCTCGAAGTGTCGGGCATTTGTTATAAGAACCGCATTACCGGCTATACCTGCTGCTTCCGGGTTGGCCTTAAGTGCCAATCTGAGATTTTCATAGTCTCCGGCATTGTTTGCCGACATGAAAATAGCCTCCGAACCAGCAATATCACCTAGCCCGGCCTTGATTTGCCCAACCACCTCAGGATCTGCCAGATCGATCTTGTTGACTACAATAATTAGTGTGGCCTGCGATGGCAGTATTTCTTCTCTGAACCGCTCTGCTTCAGCCCTGATTTCATCGGCAGTCATGTTAATATCCGTCATCAGGATAACAACCGATGACATCGAAATCTTTTCGGTCGTCTTCCTGATGCCCAGATTCTCAACTACATCATCTGTATGCCTTATCCCCGCGGTGTCGATGAAGCGGTAAAGAACACCGTCAATTGAAAAGGTATCTTCAATGGCGTCGCGTGTTGTTCCGGGTATTTCAGATACTATTGCCCGTTCCTCGCGGAGAATGCCATTCAACAGGGTCGATTTTCCGGTGTTGGGACGGCCGGCTATCGTAACCGGGATCCCGCGCTTTATAGCGTTGCCATAACTGTATGATATGGAAAGTCTGGCTGCATAGTCTCTTATTCGCCGCGATATATCAGTCAACTTTTTTCTGTCGGCAAACTCAACATCCTCTTCCCCAAAATCGAGTTCAAGTTCAAGAAGTGAGACCAGATTCAGGAGTTCAGCCCTCATAGCCGTTATTTCGTTTGAAAAACCTCCCTTGAGTTGCGCCATCGCCACCCTGTGTAAAGCCTCCGATTCGGCGGCAATAAGATCGGCAACGGCTTCGGCTTGTGACAGATCGAGCTTGCCATTCACAAAAGCCCTTTTGGTAAACTCACCCGGACCGGCAGGGGAAACACCATTTTTTATCAGAAGTGAAACAATCGCATTCTGTATGAAGAATGATCCGTGGCAGGCTATCTCAACCATCTCCTCGCCGGTGTAGGAGTGGGGTGCCCTGAAAATGCTTATTAAAACCTCATCTATTACCCTGTCACCCTCAACAATGTCTCCGTAAACAAGGGTAAAACCCTTTTCGCGTATAAGCCTTCCCCGGCGGCGGGCCAGGAATATGCCGTCGCACACCTCAATACAGCCGGGCCCTGATACCCTTATTATTGTTATAGCACTGCCGGGCTGGTGAACGGGTGCGCATATGATAGCCGACTCTCTGTACATTCACTGCAATATTCGCTGCAAATGTATGAAACATTTATTTGTCTATATTGGCAGGATCGAAAAGGGTATCGTTAACTGTCCCCGATGTTACAATCCCATCCATTTTCATAACCGACAACCTGCCGTTTATAAGGTTACTGGCCCTCATTTCACTGATAATATAGTTACCCCCGTTGCCAATCTGTTCTACTGACAGCACTTCTATCGTCTTGATCATGTTACCACTGCGGTCAAAGAAATCCATCTTTCTGAGCTGAAGGGTGTTCTTTTCAAATGTGCTTACCCTCCGGGAATATCCATAGTCAGTCTCCAGAACCGGGGTGGCTGGTAATGATTCAATTATCCATAACCCGCTTTCACCCGAACCACCGGCATGCCTGTTAACAAAATCGGCCGCAGGGGGAGAGCTGATATCGGCATTGGTAAACTCCGAGCCCATGAAGCTCTTTCCCTTGTCCGACGAGACAATCCGCCGCACCCTTTTCAGCGCCGGCAGGTATATCCACATATCATCCTGCCTGTCACGATAATCATGGATAAGTATGGTAGTTCCCTGAACCTCAGCCGGTGATTGAAACCTCAGGAACCTCTTCTCAGTACCATCGCCATACTTCTTTGAGACAATACTGTTTATACGCACCCTTGTTGCGCCATTCCTGTCTGTGATTGTAAGGGTAACAACGGCATTGAGCCTGTCAGTCATTGTCTTTTCACGCGACCGCTCAATTATTGATGCCGCGTCATCTTCCTGGCCGGAAACCGAAGCTCCCAGCAGCAATACTGTAATTACTAATGATATAAGTCTCATGTTATTGAATTTTTAGTCATTTTAAGTTTTTCCCGGGTGGTCGGCACTGCGGGCCATTAAAATCTTCATTGCAGGCACCGTAATAAGCGCCGCCAGGAGGCAGACACCTATTGAGATGATAACCAGGTATCCGAAGAACCTGATCGAAGTGAATCCCGAGAAAACCAGTACCGAAAACCCGGCCATTACACTCAGAGCATTGAAAACAATGCCCCTGCCTGTTGTTGATATTGCTTTTCCGGCGGCAGAGGCAACGGAGAGACCGCCGGCAACCTCACTGTCATGACGCCATATGTAATGAATCGTATAGTCAATGCCGATACCTATCATAACCGACGAAAGGAGGGCTGTCGCAGGGTCAAGGGCAATGCCGGCCCAACCCATAATACCAAGTAAAATTGCAACCGAAGCAAGCAATGGGAGCAAAGCCACAATCCCCTCCTTCAGCGACCGGAAAATGATAGCCAGAAGTATAAATATTACCACCATGGCAAATATTATTGATGATACCTGCCCCCTCACAATCCTGCCTGCGAACTCCTCCATTATGAAGGCATAACCACCTGTTACCACCACACCGTCAATCATTCCGGCCAAACCGTCGCTCATTGCCACCACGTTCCTGATATTTTCAGCCGAGGCATCGCTGAACCTCACCAGTATAAGTGTCCTGCTGTAATTCAGGTCGACAATCTGTTCAAAATCCTCCGGGTCGGCACTCATATTGAACAGCTCAACCATCTGGGCCAGCGCCTCACGGGTATCGGGGATGTCATCATACCATTCTTCGTCGGGTTCGAAAAGAGCCTTGCTCATCTCCCGTACCACGCTGGCTACCGACATAACGTTACCGACTCCCGGTTCATTCTCAACGTGTCTGCACCAATCATCTATAGCCCTCATATTCTGCGGGTTGAGAATATCGCCCTCAACCATTACTGAAACACTCTGCGACCCGCCGAAGCTTTGGTTTATCACCATTGCCGCCTCTTTTGCCGGGTGGCCGGCCGGAAACATATTCTCCTGGTTTGAATCTACCTTCAGGAATATAATGCCGGAACCAAGTATAACCGTAATAAAGGCACTGACTATCAGCACAAAACCTGGTCTGGCTGTGACCGCCGCTGCCAGCCGGTTAAGAAAACCCGACGATCCGTCGGGAGCGGCAATGACACCATAATTACCGTAACGCATTACCGGCCGGGGCAGATATGACATCCATGCCGGAATGAACAACAGGGAAAGGAGCAGGGCATATCCAACTCCCATCGCGGTTAGCACACCAATATGACGGGCCGGCATTATTGAATGTGTCAGCAATCCCAGTATGCCGGCAATGGTAGTCAGTCCCGTAAATACCACCGGTCTCCGCAACGAGGTGAGAAGCCGGCAGATGATCTGCTTTACAGTCAGCTCCCTGTCACGGTCGGAGTGATCAATCTCCTGGTACCTTGCCACCAGATGTATCCCGTAATTATTTGCAACGGCAATCATCATTATCGGATTAAGCAGGCTCAGAATTGATAGTTCCCAACCCAGCAGAGGCGCCAGCCCCATTGAGAAAGCCATAGAAAGCAGAACCACCGAGAAAGGCATCAGAACTCCCCTCCAGTCCCTGAACGACAGTCTCAGCAAGCCAATCATAATCAGCAGCGCAAGCGGAACAAGCATCATCCCGTCGCGGCGCACATCGTCCATTATAGCCTTCCGTATCACCGGAAGTCCACCTGTAAGCACTTCTGAGTCGCCCCGATACGAAGCTAGAAGGCTGTCAATAGAGGCAAGTATTTCCTCCTCGGGTATTTGCTGATCGATATATACTATCACCGAGGCAACGGTGAAATCGTCTGAAACCAGACTGCCCGAGACCAGCGGATTGCCGGCCAGTTCAGCCCTGAGCAGGGTAAGTTCTTCGGTTCGTGCCGGAATAAACGGAAGGGCCGGGGCCACATTCATAAATCCACCCTCCCCCGATATCCTTACAGCGTTTGAAACAGACATTGCATCGCGCACCCCTTCAAGTCTGTTCAATGCATTGGTTACTGAAGAAATCCGTTCAAGGTTTCCGGAGTTAAGCACATCATCATTCCTGAATAGTACCATTACGATATCCTGAACCCCGAAACTTCTCTCAATAAGGTCGGTGTTCCGGCGCGATACGAGAGTGGCCGGCACATAGTTCCGTACATCGGGGTCGGTTCCGGCAAACGGAATCAGCAGCGCACCTGCCACCGATACAAGCACCGACACAGCTATAATATATATCCTGTTTCTGTAGATAAATCCTGTCATAACTTAGAAATCAACTCTTAATGATAAAAAGAGGTTCGTAAGCGGTGCGTCGAGTATGTCGAACAATGATCCCTCTCTTCCCTTATATAAATCGGCTCCGGCAACCATTGTGAGTCCGTCGGCCGGCCTGAACTTCACCGCAGGAACCAGCGCCAGATCGCCGCTGGTGATGTTGTAGTGCGCCACTATTCCGGGCAGGAGCCTGCCTGCGGCAATATCGGCTTCGGCACGCGCTGCAATGGTATGATAGCTTTTTTCTAGCTGATATCTGTATAACCTGTTGAATGCGGTTATCTGCATTTCGAGAAAAGTACCGGCGCCACCCGGTATAAGAGTAATCATTTCGGGTGTGAGCGGCGGGAAATTACCAGGTACCACCGGATCGGCCGGAGAGGCCTCGAAGTCTGTAATATACTTTCCACTCCATTCTGCCCCGAGAGTAAAGATTCCTGCAGACACATCAGCTCCGGCAGCCCATTTAACCTCAGGCATTGCAATATAGCCGGCATCTCTGAAGTCGTTGACCGGATCGGTATATGCCACCTCACCCCTTAGACCGAACCTTCCGGCCGAGGTCTCAAAACCAGCTCCGTATCTCCTTATCCTGAAAGGGGTGGCATCGAGTGTAATGTCAATACTAACTTCATCACCGGCCACTTCCAGATTCCAGTCGCTGAGCATAATTCCAGGCAGCAGGTCGTTGCCACTGAAGTATGACAGTGACATATCTATGCCCCTGAGAAATACACCTGCCCGGACGCCGTACCCGGCCATGGACTTTCCGGCGGCATAGCCGTCAATAGTGTTGAAAGTTACAAATCCGGGCATGTCGAGTGGCGTTGTTATAAGTACATCAGGTCTGTATGCCGGGGAAGTCAGGGCTTCTATCGACAGGAAAGGCGCCGGCCTGAAGGTTACCGATGCGATAATGTTACCGATATCCATATCCTCCCTTTCGGGTGAGCGGACTATCATGTTTCGGGGATTCCACGACGACATGGGGTTGTCAAAATCGGCATGCCCCCATTTTACAATGCGCTGACCCATAGTAAACTCGATTTTTTCTCCGTAAACCGACACCCATGCCTCCCTCAGCAGGACAGATGATACATTCTCACGGAATTCAATCCCGTTGCGGTACCGCAGATCGGCATAAGCTCTGAAGTTTGTACCGTTCCTGACATCGGCCTTTACGCCAGCATCGCCGAAGAGAGACTGAAAAGGGTCTTTGACATCAATATTGTTCAGCCCGGCATAGATGCCTGACCTGCAGAAGGCCGTCACTGCAGTGTTTAGCTGCTGTGACCGGGCTGATACCGTGGTTATGGCTACCAGCAGAAAGGAGATTATGTACCGCATGATTTATTCTTTGCCGTAAAGTAAGGCTATTGGGCAGAGCCTGTCGTCCGCGCCGCCTGTGCTGCACTTGTTAATACTGTATTACTGGTGCCATCCGCCCGGCCCGGACTGATGGTGAGAGGTTCTAAAGCCGGGTGACTGCCGTCTGCTGATCGCGGTACTCGCTGGGGGTCATCCCCATATGCTCTCGGAATACCTTGTTAAAGGCCGACTTTGAATTAAACCCCGAGTCGTAGGCAATAGCCAGGATTGTATAGTGTGAGTAACGCTTATCGGTGATGCGGGCCACAGCCTCATTCACCCTGTATTCGTTGACGAAGGTGTAGAAATTGCGGCCATGGGTTTCATTTAGCACCTGTGTAATGTGATGCCTGCTGATTCCTGTAAGAGACGAGAGGTCATATACTGAAAGGTCCCTTTCGAGATAGGGTTTCTGCTCCTGCATTACCTTTATCAGTATGGCAAGCATCTCGTGAGCCTGGGCTGATTTGAGTCCGCTGCGCAGGTATTTTTCCTGGCCCGGGGTTGCGGTTCCGGCTGTGTCATCAGTTTCGAAGTCCCCGGTTCCTGCAGAGGAATAGCTGAAAAGCTCGGGCTGCTTCACGCCGTAGAAGCTGAACGCAAATGAAAGCAGGGCAACAAAAACGAATAATACATAGTAGGGGTCGAATGGGATGTAGTTTCCAATAATGTTGATTCCTCCGAGGATGAAGACAATCAGATAGACACTGTAGAAAGATATTGATATGATTTTCAGCCAGTTGAGAGTGGCGGTTATTGATGTATATGATAGTCTGTGCATAAGCTCGCGCTGATGATTCCTTATTACGATGAATGTGAGAATGCTGTACACCGAGACCGAAAGGAAGAAGCTGATTCCATAAACCAGTCTGAGTGAAATCATGCTGTCGGGAGTGAGGTAGGATGTAGGGTTCCTGAAAAGCTGGTAATCCCTGAACCATACCGAAACGGTAAAAAATGCAATGAAAGGCATAAAATGCAGCAGGTTAACGTAGTTGAATTCCTCTTTCCGGCGGGTTACATGGCAGGCATACAGGTATAGCAGAGGACCATATGTAAACGCTATGAAAGGGAAAGAATAAAACTGAAGCACCCTGCTGTTCACCAGCGCGAATATGAGTTCGATACAGAGCAGGAAGACCCATGCGGCCATAAGTTTATTGGAAGTTGTAAAAGGCCTTTTGGTGGAAATCAGCAGCCCGGCAAAGAATGATTGCGCTATACCAATGTACAATACTGGTTCAATACCTGCCATTTTTCATTTCACAATTACCTTCCCAAATATAGCTAAATGAAACCATTTTTGCCTTATATTTGGGCAATCCGCCGCCGGCGGCCGGGGCTCCACGCCATCTAACGTAAACCCGATATTATGAGTGTACTGGTTAACAAGGATTCAAAAGTGATAGTTCAGGGCTTCACAGGCAGTGAAGGCTCATTCCATGCACAGCAGATGATTGAGTACGGCACAGCGGTGGTGGGTGGAGTCACCCCGGGAAAAGGAGGCCAGATACACCTGGGACTCCCTGTTTTCAATACTGTTTCCGATGCTGTTGCAGGAACCGGGGCCGACGTGTCGGTAATATTTGTTCCCCCGGCATTCGGAGCCGACGCCATTATGGAGGCCGCGGAAGGCGGAATAAAAGTCATTGTTGCCATTACAGAAGGGATACCGGTGTCAGACATGGTAAAGGTAAAAGAGTACCTCAGGGGCTATGATTGCCGCCTTATCGGGCCCAATTGTCCCGGAATTATCACCCCCGGAGAAGCTAAGGTCGGTATTATGCCCGGGTTTATCCACCGCAAGGGAACCATAGGAATAATCTCCCGCTCGGGAACCCTTACATATGAGGCCGTTGACCAGATAACCCGCCTTGGCCTCGGACAATCAACCTGCATAGGAATCGGAGGTGACCCTGTTGTGGGAACTTCCACACTCGAAGCAGTAAAACTGATGATGGATGATTCCGAAACAGAAGCAATAGTGATGATAGGCGAAATCGGAGGTTCCATGGAAACAGATGCTGCGCGCTGGATAAAAGAGAACCCGCATAAACCGGTTATCGGCTTTATCGCCGGGCAGACGGCACCAAAAGGCCGCCGCATGGGTCACGCCGGTGCAATAATAGGGGGTAGTGAGGATACTGCTGCCGCAAAAATGAAAATAATGACAGAATGCGGCTTAAAGGTGGTTGTATCACCGGCCGATATCGGCCAGACTGTGGCTGGTGTACTTGCGGTAAAAAAATAATACAACTTTAAACATCTGTATATGAAACTACTAGAGGGAAAAACAGCTCTTATTACAGGCGCTTCAAGGGGAATCGGACGTGGTATCGCCATCAGGTTTGCACGCGAAGGGGCAAATATTGCGGTTACCAATATAAGTGAAGATTTTCAGTTCTGCGAGGTTTGTGCCGAATGCGAGAAGTTCGGGGTTAAGGTTCGCAGATATGTTTCGAATGCTGCTGATTTCGAAAGCTCGCAGAAACTTATTGATGATATTCTGAAGGATTTTAATACGATTGATATTCTGGTAAACAATGCAGGAATAACACGTGACACGCTGCTGATGAGAATGACCGAACAGCAGTGGGATGATGTTATGGCTGTAAACCTTAAGTCGGTGTTTAACCTTACCAAAGCTATTCTCAAGCCTATGATGAAACAGAAATCGGGTTCAATCATCAATATGAGCTCGGTTGTGGGGGTTTCCGGCAATGCCGGACAGGCCAATTACTCTGCTTCCAAGGCCGGAATAATTGGTTTTACCAAAAGCGTGGCTAAGGAACTGGGATCAAGAAATGTCAGGTGCAATGCCATTGCACCGGGATTCATCATTACCGAAATGACCGATAAGCTGCCCGAAGAGGTTAAAAATGAATGGGTTGGAAAAATACCCCTTCGCAGGGGAGGTACACCCGACGATGTCGCTGACGTTGCCCTCTTCCTGGCTTCCGATTTATCATCATATGTTTCAGGGCAGGTAATAAATGTTTGTGGAGGAATGTTGACTTAGTAATTAAAATGTTATATTTGCAGTTGCAGGGCGCCGATCCTTTAGCACGAGGAAATGCAGCGAGACATATTTATTCCACACACACTTTTTCTTCACACTAACGGCGCCCTGCTTCTTTTTTTTATCCCGGTCACATCGTGCTGCATCCACAGGAAAAAAAATGTTAACATTGCATAAATTAAGTCGCTCTTTCTATATTTGCAGCTGTTTTGCCTCCTTAGCTCAGTGGTAGAGCAGCTCATTCGTAATGAGCAGGCCGTGGGTTCGACTCCCATGGGAGGCTCAGGGTAATTGAGAACTGCAGATTGTTCTTATAAAGGCGGGAGTAGCTCAGTGGTAGAGCATCAGCTTCCCAAGCTGAGGGTCGCGGGTTCGACCCCCGTTTCCCGCTCAAACTGTTCAAGAAATTGAACCATAAAATTGTGGCGCTCCTGCGCCATTTTTTTTGCAGTGCCGGTGTTCATCAAATCCCGCAGCAATAATAGCTTCTCGTAAAAATGCCCGATTGTGGTCCCGTTCATGGCCTCTCCGTATAACGGCCTGCTGCGGAACCCTCCGTATGTGAATGCCCTGGCTATGCCTACAGCTCCGATAGCATCAAGTCTGTCAGCATCCATAACTATCTCTAATTCTGGTGTTTTAGTTATTCTATCTGAACGCTTGCTGAACGAAACGTGTTCGGCTACGAATTTTACCTTGCTGATGTAATCATCATGAACGCCTTCGCCATGAAGGAATGCAGCAACCTTTTCAAGAAGGATGTCAGGGTTGCCGGTGAATTTATGATCGGCCACATCATGGAAAAGTGCACACAGGGAAATCAGATCATGATCCTTGTAACCTTCACCCTCAGCTATAATGGCTGCATTTCTCATGACTCTGCGCAAATGATTGATATCATGGCCGGTATCGTGGTTTTCCGAAACCCCCGCAATCCAGGACTCAAATCGTGAGGTTAAATCATTCAGCTTCATAATGTCAGTTTTGATTGTCACTGCAACATACAAAAATTACCTTTGCAATCTGATATTGTGTACCCATATGAAGGCGGAAATAATAGCGATTGGAGATGAACTGCTTACAGGACAGACCGTTGATACCAACTCGGCGTGGATAGCCACTGAACTGAACAGGGCAGGAATTGAGGTAACCGGAATTTCTGCCATCCCCGACAGGGCTGCCAGGATAATCAGGATTCTTGAAAACGCCATCCGGCGGTCGCAACTGGTTCTCATTACAGGTGGTCTGGGCCCTACAAGCGATGATATAACAAAGAAGACACTATGTGAATTCTTCGGTACCCGACTGGTACGCAACCAGTCTGTACTTGACAATATTTCTCAACTGCTGGGCAGGAGAGGTGTTGCCCTGAACGCAGCCAATATATCTCAGGCCGATGTGCCTGAAAGCTGCATGGTGCTGATGAACAAAATGGGAACAGCACCCGGAATGTGGTTTGAAAAAGATGGTGCGGTTATCGTTTCCGTGCCTGGTGTTCCGTATGAAATGAAGCATATAGTCTCAGACCATGTGATACCTGAACTTCAAAAAAGGGGCATCGTCACCGAAATAATACACAGGAATATAATGACCTATGGTTTACCTGAGGCTCAGCTTGCAGAGAAACTCACAGGCTTTGAGGCCAGGCTTCCAGGTGAAATAAAACTTGCATACCTGCCTTCATCGGGAGTAATTAAGCTTAGACTTACAGCACGGTGCGATGATGCAGGAAAAGCATTAAACCTTCTGGATCAACAAACCGCAATTCTGAAAGCAACTATTCCTGAACTGATTTTTGCTGAATATGAGGCTTCACTTGAGGAGGTAATAGGTAAGGAGTTGTCTGACAGAGCTATGACATTTGCTACAGCCGAAAGCTGCACCGGTGGAAACATTAGCCGGCTCATAACCTCTGTCCCGGGCAGTTCGGCCTACTTCCTCGGAAGCGTTACTGCTTATTCAAACAGTATTAAGAAAACCCTGCTGGGTGTAAAAGAGAAAACTATCAATAATTACGGAGCTGTGAGCGTTGAATGTGCCGGCGAAATGGCAGAAGGCATCAGAATTCTGACGGGCTGTGACATTTCAGTTGCCACAACCGGAATTGCCGGCCCCTCCGGCGCCACTCCAGGTAAACCTGTTGGAACGGTATGCATAGCTGTATCATCAGACGGCGGAACACATTCCGGACAGTTTGTTTTCGGCACCGACCGCCTTCTCAATATAAGGCGTTTCTCCATTGCGGCATTGGACATGCTTAGACGCCAGATAATCAGTCATTAACGGGTACAGTAAAAAAAGTGTTTTATATATTTGGTTAATTGAATAAAAATCACGTATTTTGCGACTCGATTTTGGAACAGTATTAGCGTATAACGACTATAAAGAATAAAGAGATGTCAAGGATTTGTCAGGTGACCGGAAAGAGAGCAATGACAGGTAACAATGTTTCTCATTCAAAAAGAAGAACAAAGAGGAAATTTTACCCCAATCTTTTCGTGAAGAGGTTTTTCCTCGAGGATGAGAACCGCTGGGTCAAACTCAAGGTTTCAGCCGCAGGAATGAAAGTGATAAACAAGAATGGTCTCCGCTCAGTGCTTAAGGAGGCAAAGGAAAAAGGTTTAATAGAGAACGTATAACACCTGAAGTGAGATGGCAAAGAAAGCAAAAGGCAACAGGATACAGGTAATTATGGAGTGTACCGAGCACAGGGAGAGCGGTCAGCCGGGTACTTCAAGGTACATTACCACAAAGAACAGGAAAAACACTCCTGACAGGATCGAAAAGAGGAAGTACAATCCAGTTCTGAAGAAATATACAGTTCACAGGGAAATCAAGTAACACTTCTGAACCATGGCAAAGAAAGTTGTAGCAACACTTAAAACAGGAACCGGCAAGTCATTTTCCAAGGTTATCAAAATGGTGAAATCGGAAAAAACCGGTGCCTATATATTCAGGGAAGAGATCGTTCACAACGATCACATCAAGGATTTTTTTGAGAAGAAGTAGCTCTCCTGCAGTGCAGGAAGGTTGATATTGAACTGGCGCGGAGATTCTCCGTGCCAGTTTTTTCTATATTTGTTTGCAAATTTATTATTATGGCCTTACTCGGATTTCTAGGCAAGGATAAAAAGGAGAGGCTCGATCAGGGACTTGAAAAAACCAAGGAGAGTGTATTCACACGTCTGTCGAGAGCCGTCGTGGGTAAATCGAAGGTAGATGACGAGGTCCTTGACAACCTTGAGGAAATGCTTATTGCTTCCGATGTGGGTGTTGCTACCACTATCAGGATAATAGAGAGGATAGAGGAGAGGGTAAGTAGGGACAAATATCTGAATATCAGTGAACTGAATTCAATACTCAGAGAAGAAATAGCATCATTGCTTGAAGAAAACAATGAGAATGACCCTGTCGACTTCTCCGACCCCCTTCCGGCAAAACCATGGGTAATTATGGTTGTTGGTGTTAACGGAGTCGGCAAAACCACCACCATAGCAAAACTTGCTCATCAGTACAGTAAGGCAGGAAAAAGTGTGGTACTGGGTGCTGCCGATACTTTCAGGGCTGCTGCAATCGATCAGCTTCAGGTCTGGGCCGACAGGACCGGTGTAACCCTTGTCAGGCAGAATATGGGATCCGATCCGGCTTCTGTTGCATTTGATACCCTTAAATCAGCCGTCGCATCCGATGCCGATGTTGTGATAATCGATACTGCCGGACGGCTTCATAATAAGATTAACCTTATGAATGAACTATCGAAGATAAAGCGGGTAATGGAGAAGGTTGTCGATAAGGCACCCCAGGAGGTGTTGCTGATTCTCGATGGTTCAACAGGTCAGAATGCCTTCGAACAGGCTAAACAGTTTACAGCAGCTACCGAGGTTACCGCCCTTGCAATTACGAAACTCGACGGCACTGCCAAAGGGGGTGTGGTAATTGGTATCTCCGACCAGTTCAGGGTTCCCGTCAAATACATTGGAATAGGTGAAAAACCCGATGACATCCAGGTATTCAACCGGATGGAATTCGTCGACTCCCTTTTTGGCAAGTGAATTACCGACCTTACACGTCATGAAAAGGAGTAAGATAAATATCGTAACCCTCGGGTGCTCAAAGAACCTTGTCGACTCTGAAAAACTGATGGCGAAAATAGTTGCAGGAGGCTACCAGGTTACACATGACTCTCCTCCCGGGTCGGCCAGGGTTGCAATTATAAATACATGCGGGTTCATTGCCGACGCAAGGGAGGAGAGTATTGATACCATACTGAGATTTGCAGAGGCAAGGAAAAAGGGAAGTATCGACAGGCTATATGTCACCGGATGCCTGGCGGAGAGATACCGTGATGAGCTGAGACGGGAGATCCCGGAAGTTGATAACTATTTTGGGGTCAATCATTTAGATGCTATAATCCGTGAGCTTGATTTAAAGCTGCAGGATACAGCCAGGGAATCCAGGGTAATTACCGGGCCCGGCCACTATGCCTATCTTAAGGTCAGTGAGGGATGCAACCGCGGGTGTGCTTTCTGTGCCATTCCGATGATCAGGGGAAAACACCGTTCGGTTGAAATGGAACTGCTGCTGGAAGAGGCACGGTACCTCTCTGCCAGGGGAGTAAGGGAGCTTATTCTCATTGCCCAGGATCTCACCTATTACGGTATGGATATCTGCGGAGAAAGGCAAATAGCATTGCTTACCGAAAGGCTTGCATCAATGAAGCTTTTCGACTGGCTCAGACTGCATTATCTCTATCCGGCTGGTTTTCCTGAATCACTGATTCCTGTGTTCCGCGATATTCCCGGTGTGTGCAGATATATTGACATACCTCTTCAGCACATCAGCGACAGGGTTCTGAAGATCATGAGGAGAGGGCATAACAGTAATGACACGCGGAAGCTGCTTAACAGAATCAGGGAAGAGATTCCGGGTGCTGCTATCCGAACCACCCTGATTGTCGGTCACCCCGGAGAGGGAGAGAAGGAGTTCGGTGAGCTGTATGAGTTTGTGAGGGATTTCAGGTTCGAAAGACTGGGAGTCTTTGCCTATTCCCATGAAGAGAACACACCAGCCGGCAATAAGTATTCTGACGAAATTAGTGAAGATGTTAAAGCTGAGCGCATTGCTTCGATAATGGAGCTTCAGCAGCAGATTTCGGCAGATATTAATTCAGCGATGACCGGTGAAGTGATAGATGTAATGATCGACAGGAGGGAAGGGGACTGGCTTGTCGGTCGGTCGGAGTTCGACAGCCCCGGGGTCGATCAGGAGATTCTGGTTCCCATCACACCGCAAATAGAAACCGGAACACTGCGAAAGATAAGAATCACAGGTTCCGGCGACTTTGATCTGTTTGGTGAACCGGTAAGCTAAACAGCCTTCCTCATTTTGATTGTTATCTCATCCTTTTTCTGGTTAAAGCCAACGTAAATCACATCACCTTCCGAGCCGGGTGCTTTAATAAGGACTTCGGCCATCGGGTCCTCAAGGTATTTCTGAATAGCTCTTTTAAGCGGTCTTGCCCCATACTGGGTGTCGAATCCCTTTTCGGCGATAAAATCACGGGCTTTCGGGGCGATTTTAAGAGTATAGCCAAGTGATGAGACCCTTTCGTACAAACCTTTGAGTTCAATATCAATTATTAAGTTGATCTCATCTCTGCCGAGTGAGTTGAACATAACAACATCATCAATCCTGTTTAGGAATTCAGGGGCAAATGTTTTATGCAATGCCTTCTGGATAACACTCTTGGCATGATCATCGCGGGTCAGCTTTTTCGCCGATGTTTCAAAACCCACTCCCTGTCCGAATTCCGACAGCTGACGGGTGCCAATATTGGAAGTCATTATTACTATTGTGTTCTTGAAATCAACCCTTCTGCCAAGACTGTCGGTCAACTGTCCCTCGTCGAGTACCTGCAGCAGAATATGGAATACATCGGGATGGGCCTTTTCAATCTCGTCGAGAAGTACCACTGAGTAGGGTCGCCTTCTGACTTTCTCTGTTAGCTGGCCGCCTTCCTCATATCCGACATATCCGGGAGGTGCGCCCACGAGCCTTGATACAGAGAATTTCTCCATATACTCGCTCATATCAATTCTTATAAGGTTCTCGGCCGAATCGAACAGGAATTTGGCAAGAACCTTTGCCAGCTGGGTCTTTCCGACACCGGTAGGGCCAAGGAAAATGAATGTCCCGATAGGTTTGTTTGGATCCTTCAGCCCGGCCCGGTTTCTCTGAATTGCCTTTACTATTTTGGCAATGGCTTCATCCTGGCCGATAACCGAACCTCTCAGTTCCGAAGCCATCTGCAGCAGCCTGAATCCCTCAGTCTGGGCAATACGTTGAACCGGTACACCTGTCATCATCGCAACCACTTCAGCAACCTTCTCTTCATCAACAGTCTGCCGGTTAAGGGCAAGCTCCTTTTCCCATTTCTTCTTTTCCTGCTCAATCATATCGAGCAAATCCCTTTCACGGTCGCGGTAACTGGCAGCCTTTTCAAAGTTCTGACTCTTAACGGCAGCCATCTTTTCCTTTTTAATATCTTCCAGTTGGGTTTCAATCTCCAGTATCCGTTCGGGAACCACAATATTGGAGATGTGGACTCTTGACCCTGATTCATCGAGAGCATCAATTGCCTTGTCGGGAAGATGCCGGTCGCTTATGTACCTGTTTGTAAGCTTTACACAGGCATTAATGGCATCATCGGTATATGTTACATTGTGATGCTCCTCGTAGCGTTCCTTTATGTTATGAAGTATTGTAACAGTCTCTTCAATAGTAGTCGGTTCAACAAGTACCTTCTGGAAACGACGCTCCAGGGCCCCGTCTTTCTCAATATGCTGCCGGTATTCATCAAGGGTGGTTGCCCCGATACACTGAATTTCACCCCTTGCCAGTGCGGGTTTGAGCATGTTTGCTGCATCGAGCGATCCGGTAGCACCACCGGCTCCCACAATGGTGTGTATCTCATCGATGAAGAGGATGATATTGTCATTCTTGGCAAGCTCATTCAGAATAGCCTTCATCCTCTCCTCAAACTGTCCGCGGTACTTGGTTCCTGCAACAATCGATGCCAGATCAAGTGTAACAACCCTCTTGTTGAACAAAACCCTCGATACATTCTTCTTTACGATACGGAGGGCAAGGCCTTCGGCAATTGCCGATTTTCCAACACCGGGTTCACCTATCAGGACGGGATTGTTCTTTTTACGGCGCGACAATATCTGGGCAAGTCTCTCAATCTCCCTTTCCCTGCCTACTATGGGATCAAGCTTTCCTTCTTCGGCCGCCTTTGTCAGGTCAATTCCGAAATTATCGAGAACCGGAGTCTCTGATGATGACTTCGAACCGGGTGCCTGTCCCTGCCCGCGGCCCTGACCTCCTCCAAATCCCTGCATCTCATCATCATCCTCGCGGGGAAAGTCGGCTTTTGAGGAAGGTGTGTCGTTCTCAATTGTCCTGCGTACACTCATGTAGTCAATATCAAGCTCCGAAAGTATGCGGGTAATCAGCGATGCTTCATCCTTCAGTATGGCCAGCAACAGGTGTTCCGATTCAATTGTGCCGCTCTTCATGGCCTTGGCTTCAAGATAAACAAGCTTAAGCACCCTCTCGGTGCTCTTGAGCAGAGGAATAAGTTCCCTGTCGATCAGGGGAACCGGATTATCAACCCTTATACTCTTCTCAATTGAACTCTTCAATGACAAAAGGTCAGCACCCTGATTTATAAGTATATCAATTGCCAAGCCCTCCCCGTCACGTAAAATGCCCAGGAAAAGGTGCTCGGGACTGATGTGGCTGTTGCCCATCCTGATTGCCTCCTCCTTACTGTAGGCCAATATATCTTTTACCCGTTGTGAAAATTGTGCGTCCATCTGTTCTCTTTTTTCAATCTGTGTCATTTTGTCATTTTCTCATTGAAAATGATAATTGAGCGCCGTTCCAAAGTTACTCTTTTTATGAATTTATTATGTGGCAATTATCATGCCCAGTTTTAAACACCGAATGTTAAAAATTAGTCGCCGGTATCGTCATTTAAATGTACGAAAATGAGTATCTTCGTAAGTTCCCTGAAAAGGGAGATTTTTCACACGTAAACAATTAATAAACAGTCTCTTATGATAGAGAGGGAAAAGATTATCAAGGTCAATATTGAGGAGGAGATGAAATCGGCATATATCGACTATTCAATGTCGGTAATTGTTGCCAGGGCACTTCCCGATGTCAGGGATGGCCTGAAGCCGGTTCACAGGAGGGTATTGTTCGGAATGTCGGAACTGGGAGTGCTTTCAAACCGTCCATATAAGAAGTCAGCCAGGATAGTAGGGGAGGTGCTTGGTAAGTATCATCCGCACGGCGATTCATCGGTATATGAAGCAATGGTAAGGATGGCCCAGGAATGGTCGCTAAGGTATCCGCTGGTCGACGGCCAGGGAAACTTCGGTTCGGTTGATGGCGACAGCCCGGCGGCAATGAGATACACCGAGGCAAGACTGAGACGCATTGCTGAGGAGATGCTTTCGGATATTGAAAAGGATACGGTTGATTTTCAGAATAATTTCGATGATTCGCTGGAGGAACCGTCAGTTTTGCCTGCCAGGATACCCAATCTGCTGATAAACGGAGCCTCGGGGATAGCAGTTGGTATGGCTACCAATATGCCGCCGCACAACCTTGCTGAAATTGTCGATGCAACAGTGGCATATGTAGATAACAGGGAAACTACCGTTGCTGAGCTGATGCGCTATGTGAAGGGCCCTGATTTTCCAACAGGTGGTATAATATATGGCGAGCAGGGAATACGTGATGCCTTTGAGACAGGCAGAGGAAGGATAGTGGTAAGGTCAAGGACCGAAATTGAGATAACGCCTTCGGGACGTGAGTGTATAATAATTACTGAAATACCATATCTGGTCAACAAAGCCGAGATGATAAGGAAAATCGCCGACCTTATCAATGAGAAGAAGCTTGAGGGAATTTCATATATTAATGATGAATCGGACCGCACCGGCATGCGGGTAGTCATAATCCTGAAAAAGGAAGCCACTGCAAATGTGGTACTTAACAACCTCTACAAACAATCACAGCTTCAGACATCATTTAATGTAAACAATATAGCACTGGTAAAGGGCCGGCCAAGAACCCTCAACCTGAAAGAGATGATTGACAGTTTCGTCAGGCACCGGCATGAGATCATTCTGAGAAGGACGAGGTTTGAGCTTGCTGAGGCTGAGAAACGGGCCCATATACTTGAAGGACTTATTATTGCCAGTGACAACATTGATGAGGTTATAGCCATTATCAGGTCATCCCAGACACCCGATATTGCCCGCGAAAGGCTCATGGAGAGATTTTCACTCTCCGACATCCAGTCAAGAGCTATTGTTGAAATGAGACTGAGGCAGCTTACAGGTTTGGAGCAGAGTAAACTGAGGGCTGAATATGAAGAAATAATGAGGCTTATTGATCACCTGAAGAGTGTACTGGAGAGTTACGACCTGCAAATGCAGATAATCAAGGATGAGCTAAAGGAGGTGAAGGAGAAATACGGCGACAAACGCCGGACCGAGATAGTTCCCGACGAAGGTGAGTTTAATCCTGAAGATTTCTATGCCGATGAAGAGATGGTAATTACCATTTCACATATGGGCTATTTAAAGCGTACGCCATTGACTGAGTTCAGAAGGCAAAACAGGGGAGGAACCGGATCGAGGGGAAGCAATACCAGGGATGAAGACTTCATCGAGCATCTCTATATAGCAACAATGCATAACACTATGCTCTTCTTCACTCAATGGGGCAAATGTTACTGGCTGAAGGTTTATGAGATACCTGAAGGAACCCGGACCTCGAAGGGCAGGGCCATCCAGAATGTGATAAACCTTGAACAGGGTGACTCAGTTCGTGCTTTCATTAATGTTAAAAACCTGCATGAGGAGGAGTATATCAATAATAACTTCATTGTCCTTTGCACCACCAAAGGTGTTATCAAGAAGACCTCTCTGGAGGCATATTCAAGGCGCAGGGCAAATGGTGTTAATGCAATAACAGTAAGGGAGGGTGACGAACTGCTTGAGGCACGCCTTACAAACGGCAATCACCAGATTATGCTGGCAATCAGATCGGGCAGGGCAATACGATTCCCGGAAAAGACAGTCAGGCCCATGGGGAGAACAGCAACAGGTGTCAGGGGTATCAGGCTGGCAGGCGCCAATGATAAGGTGATAGGAATGGTTACCGTAGGTGAGGAAATGGAGGATATTCTGGTCGTATCGGAAAACGGATACGGTAAGAGATCTTCGATTGAAGACTACAGAACTACCAACCGCGGAGGAAAGGGAGTCAAAACCATCAACATTACCGAGAAGACAGGCAGACTGATTGCTCTGAAGGCTGTTACAGACAACTACGACCTGATGATAATAACCGAAATTGGCAATATTCTTCGAATACCGGTCTCAGCTCTCCGTGTAATGGGACGGGCAACGCAGGGGGTGAGGCTTATAAACCTTAAGGATAATGATTCAATTGCATCGGTTGCGTATGTTCAGGTAGATGATGAAGACGTGGACGAGAATGTGACAGGGATCGGAAGTCCGGTACAGGATGATCCAGATGTTGTGTAAAATGGCAGGGAATTTGAAGATTAATTCATAAAAGTATATTTTTGGGAAATTTTTATCATCAAATTAACACAAAGAAACCATGAAAAAGTTAGTGCTGCTGTTATCAGCGATCATTTTAACAATAGGAGTGAGTGCCCAGAAAGGAAAGGTAAACTCAGCCCTTAGCTTCATTGACCAGGGTGCCCTTGACAAGGCCAAGGAGAATCTCGACGAGGCTCTTAAAGATGATAAGTCGAAGGAGTGGACCAAAACCTATTTTGCTCTCGGAAAACTGGCAATGGCTTCATTCGAGTCAGAGAATCCTAAATTCAAGTCTCTTTACCGTAATCCGCTCACCGAAGCTTACGATGCTTTTGAAAAATCGATGCAACTCGATCCGAAGGGCGGAACCAAGAAACTTCTTCAGGTGAACAGCACATACCTCTTGCTGGGCAATATGTTTATAAACCAGGGAGTTGAGCGGTTCCAGAAGTCTGATTTCAAAGGTGCACTGGAATCATTTGAAAATAATCTGAAGGTATCGGTAAGTGACGTATATGTAGGTTTGGTTGATACAGGGATTATTTTCAATGCCGGACTGGCAGCATACAATGCAAAGATGTTTGACGAAGCAATCAGTTATTTCGAAGCATGTACACCTACCAAATATGAAGGCACCCAGCCATACCAGCTGATGTATCTGGCCTATATAGGCAAGGAGGATCTCGATGCAGCAGAAGAAGTTCTGAACAGGGCATTCGAGCAATTCCCCGGCAACCAGGAGGTACTGCTTGTGCTGATTCAGCATTATCTCGATAACGACCTGACTGATAAAGGTCTGGCTTCGGTCGAAATGGCTCTCAGTAAGGATCCCGAGAACTTTTCTCTGCATCTTGCCCAGGGAGTATTCTTTATGAAGCTTGAAAGATATGAGGATGCAATCGTGGCACTGGAGAAGTCGGTTGCCATCAAATCAGATGAATTTGCAACACAGCTTAATCTGGGTATAAGTTATTACAACGTCGCTTTCGAAATGTATCTGAAGTCGAATGAAATAATGGATGTTCAGAAGTACAACCAGGCTGTTGCTGAAGTTAACAAAGTGTTTTCAAAGGCTGTCGCACCTTTCGAGGAGGCCCACAGGCTGAACCCGGAGGATATCGACACTATGAAAAACCTGAAGGAGCTCTATTACAGGCTTAACATGACAGAAAAGTACGACGCAATTGTGAAGAAACTGGAAGGGAAGATTTAGTTCTATCTATCTGTTCCTTAATAAAACTGGCGTGGGTTTTCCATGCCAGTTTTCTTTTTCAGAATGAGAGTGCTGGAGAGAGGAGTAGTATTGTTTCTGATGATAATGCAACCGGAACAGGGGAGGCGGCCGACTGACACCTGCCGGCTCAGGCTATTTAACATAATATTAATTATAGGAAACAGGAGTAATTTACGCGATTTGAAGAACCAGGTTGCCAAATATCAGACAACCAATGGATTCAGATGGAGAATTGCATTGAACTCAGGTTGCTGTAGACTCCCCCTTTTATTCGAATGAGTTCATCATGGGTTCCCGATTCAATTATTCTGCCCTTGTCGAGTACGAAAATATTGTCGGCGCTGCGTACGGTTGAAAGCCTGTGTGCTATTACAATTGATGTCCTGCTTTTCATAAGGCGTTCCAGTGCCTCCTGAACAAGTCTCTCCGATTCCGAGTCGAGCGATGATGTTGCCTCGTCGAGAATAAGAATACGCGGATTCTTGAGTAGTGCCCTGGCAATGGCTATGCGCTGACGCTGTCCGCCCGAAAGCTGTGTACCGCGTTCCCCTACCACAGTTTCCATTTTCTCAGGGAACCTTTCAATAAACTCCATTGCATTGGCCTGGCGGGCCGCTTCAGCAATATCACCATCTGATGCTCCGGGACGCCCGTAGGCTATGTTCTCGCTGATGGTTCCGCCAAAAAGAAATATATCCTGCGGAACCAGGGCAATCTGCTTTCTGATTGCCGATAGCGAATAATCCCTGATGTCGTGTCCGTTAAATTCAATGGTCCCGCTTACCGGTTCATGTAGCCGCATAAGCAATGCCGTAAGTGTGGTTTTGCCGGCACCACTCGGACCGACAATAGCAACCACCTGGTCTTCCTTAATATCCATGCTAAGATCGTGCAGTACCACTTCCTCAGGCCTGGATTTATAGAAAAAAGTCAGGTCACGAATCGAGATATCACCTGTAATATATTGATTTTGTGGTATATCGCTCAATTCATCAAGCGGCTCCTGTCTCTCCCCTGTCAGATCGAAAAGCTCATCGGTTGCGCCTATGAACCTCTGAATCTGGGTATACACACCGGCAAGGCCGCCAATGGTTCCGCCAATAAATCCTGAATAGATAACAAATGAAAAGAGCTGACCAGTGTCAATAACGCCCTCCGACATCAGAGAAACCCCCTTCCATATCACAGCTACAAGTGCACCAAAAATACCGGTTATCATGAAGGCGCTGAATGCCCCCCGGTAGCGGCCACTTTTTACCCCAATGGCAGCGGCCTCATCGACTTTTTTCCTGTACCTTTCCGACTCAAAAAGCTCATTGGTGTAGGTCTTTACGCTTCTTATTCCCTGCAGCGTCTCTTCAACTATTGTGTTTGACTCGGCAACCTTTTTCTGCACATTTTTGGAGAATCGTCGTATATACCTGCCGAAAAAAACTGCCAGCAAAACTACAGCCGGTAACACAGCCAGCATGAACAGCGTTAGTTTCCATGAGGTATAAACCAGCAGCGTGATACCTCCTGTTATTATAATTATCTGCCTGATAAACTCGGCCAGCGTAAAGGTGAGTGTGTCATGAAGAAGCGAAATATCGGCCGAAATGCGGCTGTTCAGCTCCCCTACCCTGTGTCTGTCAAAAAAATCGATCGGCAGCCTGATAATGTGGTTATATACTGATTTTCTGACCGATGCAATCGTCTTTTCCGACACGTTAACGAACAATACAACCCTGAAATAGGATAACAGAGACTGAACTACAAGGGTCACAAGTATAAGGAGGGCTATCAGATTAATGCTCTCGGCAAGCCTGTTCTCACTCCCGGCGCTGACAAGTTCACCAACAAGCCTGGGAAAGGCAAGACTAGCCGCACTCGATCCGAACAGGAAGAGAATCCCTATACCGTACTCGAGCCGGAAGGGTTTCAGGTAACCGTACAGCCTCAGAGCTTTCCTAAGGCCTTCGGCTGTTATCTTCTTTTTCTGTACTTCAACTCCCTGTGCCATCAGAAATGGGCTTTACCATATAACAATGTTAACCGCCATCTGTTAACCGGTGCTGACTATTTAATGATTTCTATATCGATGATGTAGAAAAAAACAGCCATGAAATGCGAGATGCTGCCTGCAAGCACAAACAGGTGCCATATGAGGTGAGCATACCTGAAACGGGCCCTGAAGAAGTAAATGCCAAAAGTGTAGCAGACACCTCCGATAAGTATCCACATCCAGCCCATGAATGGCAGGATTTTTATTAGCGGAACCAGGGCTATAAGCACAAGCCATCCCATTGATGCGTAAAGAATTACATAGAAAAGACCGACACCGGCAGCATATTTGACCGGACGCATAAGTTTAATTGTGATGCCGGTGATGGCAAGACCCCACTCAATGCCAAAAATTACCCACCCAAATGGTCCGTGAAGTGAAATCAGGGCCAGCGGCGTATAGGTTCCTGCAATAAGCATGAAAATGGCTATCTGGTCCATAGTGAAGAAAAACTCCTTGGTACGACCGGCCGGAAGCCAGTGGGTGAACATTGACGAGAGGTAAAGGATTATCAGGGTCGCTCCGAAAATGGCTGTGGTGACGATATGCCATGCCGTTCCCACCCTCGACGAATAGATTACCATCAGCACAAGGGCTGCTATTCCCAGCAGTGCCCCGGTAAGATGGGAAATGGCATTTGCCAGTTCCTCTCCCCTTGTAAATTTTCCGGTTACTTCAGCTTCCTTCATAGATTGTTTACCTTCTGTTGGCTTATCTCGATTTTCTCATCCTCAGGCTCAAAGGTGTAACCTCAAGATACTCATCGTCACGTATGTACTCCATAGCCTCCTCAAGCGAAAAGATTGTCCGGGGGGCAAGTCTGATATTCTCATCAGAACCTGAAGCCCTCATGTTGGTAAGTTTTTTACCTCTGGTAACGTTCACCTCCAGATCATTGCTGCGTGTATTCTCTCCGACAACCATTCCCCTGTAAACCTGGTCGCCGGGTTCAATAAAGAACCTGCCACGGTCCTGAAGCCTGTCAATTGCGTAACCAGTGGCCATGCCGGTGTCGAGCGATACCAGCGACCCATTCTGCCGCTCCCTGATTTCGCCGGCAAAAGGAACATACCCCCTGAAACGGTGGTTAATTACCGATTCTCCCGATGTTGCAGTAAGAAGATTGTTCCTCAAACCTATAAGTCCGCGTGCAGGTATCTCAAACTCGAGGTGAAGCATGTCGCCCCTGGGTTCCATTATTTCAAGTGTACCCTTGCGTTGGGTTACATAGTCGATTACCTTTCCCGAATGGTTTTCGGGAACATCAATTACCAGTGTTTCAAATGGTTCACACAATACACCTTCTATGGTCTTCATTATGACATGCGGCTTGCCTACCTGAAATTCATATCCTTCGCGCCTCATTGTTTCAATCAGTATCGAGAGGTGCAGTACTCCTCTTCCGTGAACAGTAAAGCTGTCTTCCCTGTCGGTGATTGCAACCCTGAGAGCCAGGTTCTTCTCGGTCTCTTTCATTAACCTGTCGCGCAGGTGCCTGGAAGTCACGTATTTACCGTCACGGCCAAAGAATGGTGAGTTGTTTATTGTAAAGAGCATACTCATTGTAGGTTCATCAATCGATATCCTCGGCAACTGTTCCGGATGCTCGTAGTCTGCTATTGTATCGCCAATCTCAAAATCATCAAGTCCAACAACGGCACAAATGTCACCGCTCCTCACCCGCTCAGCCTTTTCCCTTCCCAGTCCCCTGAAAGTGTATAGTTCCTTAACCCTGACCCTGTTTCTAACTCCGGCCTTTTTGCACAAGGTATAATCCTGCCCCTCACTTATATCACCCCTGAATACCCTGCCAATGGCAATCCGGCCCACATAGCTGGAATAATCAAGGCTGGTTATCTGAAGCTGCAGGGTACCGGGGTGATAAGGCGATTCGGGAATTACATCAATTATGGTATCAAGCAGGGGTCTGATGCTGTTTTCCCTGATCCTCCAGTCTCTCCCCATCCATCCATGTTTGGAGGAACCGAATAGTGTTTCAAAATCGAGCTGCTCTTCCGACGCGTTGAGATTGAACATAAGCTCAAATATATCTTGCTGAACCTCATCGGGCCGGCAGTTTTCCTTGTCAACCTTGTTGATTACCACTATCGGCTTCAGCCCCAGAGCAATTGCCTTCTGCAGTACAAAGCGGGTTTGAGGCATAGGACCCTCAAGGGCATCGACAAGCAGCAGTACACCATCAGCCATGGTAAGTACCCTTTCAACCTCACCCCCGAAGTCGGCATGACCCGGTGTGTCTATAAGGTTAATCTTCACGCCATTGTACTCTACGGCAATATTCTTTGCGAGTATGGTAATTCCTCTTTCGCGCTCCAGTTCATTCGAGTCGAGTATCAGGTCACCATGATCGGTTCGCTGGTCAATTGCATTGCATTCCTTTATTATACGGTCAACCAGAGTGGTCTTTCCATGGTCGACATGAGCAATTATTGCTATATTTCGTATTGATTGCATACCGTTATTTACAGGCCGCAAAAGTAACAAAGTCAGACCGATTATATCACATAAATAACCGGAAATTAGTTTATAACAAAAAATTCCTATATTTCGGTGTAATTAAAACCAGGAAGCTTATGAAAAAAATGTTTCTAGCACTGCTGACGGTAATTGTGATGCTGTCATGGACCGATGCCTTTGGCCAGCTTAAGATCAAGGTCGGTGAAAAGGTTCCCGAATGGGTATTCCAGGATGCCGATAAAAAGGATTTCACCATGAAATCGTGGGAAGGAAAGGTATTGCAGATCAACTACGTCGATCCCGACGAGTCTGACCTGAATGACGAGTACAACGATTATCTTGACAAGGCAGTTGATATTGACAAACGGATAGACCGGGACCACTTCAAGGGATTTGGCATTGTCGACTGCAAGTCGACCTGGAAGCCAAACAGTCTTATCAGGATGATTGCCGGAAACAAGGCAAAGAAATATGACACCACAATATTGTTCGATTATGATGGCAAGCTTCAGAATTCATGGGGAATGCCCAGAGACAGTTACAGCGTTGTTATCGTTGATAAGAACAGGGTATGCCGGGCTGTTTATACCGGTAAAATCGAATCATCGGAGTTCGAAAAGATAGTGCAGCTGATAATACAGCTCACAAAGGAGTAGAGGAAAGACCGGCGCAAGCCGGTTTTTTTTCTTACAGCAACGGCACTCCGTTAACCCGCAACCCGAACCCCTCAACCAGTAACCAGCAACCAGCAACCAGTAACCACGCTACCCCTCACTCACATCCTGAATATCGCTTCCCAGCCTGCTCTTAATCCTTTGCAGGTCATGCTTCAGCCCCGCCACCGTTCGTATCAGCTGCTTCTCGGGAATAACGGGATCGGGAATTTCAGAACTGATGTAGTTTATGAATTTCCATATCTCCCTCACATCAGATATATGCACTTCATAGGGTTCGTAGAGCGGATTGAGTGAATAAAGCACCAGCCGGCCGTTCTCACCTATCCTGTTCTCAACTATCTTGAATACAATGCCGTCGTCAAGGGTGAAAACAATATAGGCGTCGCCGTTGGAAATATTGTTCCAGTCCTGTAAAAACTCACCTGTAACCCACGAACCCTCCGGTATAGGAAGCATTGAATCGCCCTTAAGCTGAAAGGTGCGGTATTTCCGCTTGTCAGACAGAAACGGCAACCTGAACGACGGCAGTTCACTTATAAACTCCGGATCGGCATACCCGCTGGCATACCCGGCCTTTGCCTTCTCGTGCACCAGTTCAATGTTTTCGGCATTGTCGCTGCCTACCGTTGTGGCAAGCACACGCAGGTTGCTCCCCCTGACGTATGCATCGTACCCGCGCTCAAGTTCACCAAGCTGACTCTCCGAAAGCCTTGTTATATCAACCTTCAGAAGTGTGTCGATCGCTATGTTGAAATAGGACGAAAACGAAACCAGTACATCAATACCCGGCTCTGCAATGCCATTCTCATAACCGCTGAGCGTCGACCGCTTCAAACCGAGGCCCACGGCAGTCTCATCCTGAGTCCGCCCCCTCCTCCTGCGTAAAAATTTTATGTTACCTGCGAAATACATAATTATATTTGATTATATTGTAATCATATTTTTGATTAATTTCTAGTCAAATATAAAACAAATATATTTCAACAGCAAGAAAAAGAGATTTTTTTTTTCAGGAACCGGGGCAAAACAAACAGTGAAGGTGTATGGAGAGGAATACAATCACTTCGGGCAGTGAAAGGTCGGTACTGCATCTCGACCTCGATACCTTCTTCGTATCAGTCGAAAGACTCGTCGACAGCCGCCTCAACGGCAAGCCGGTAATAATCGGCGGCATGTCCGACCGCGGCGTGGTATCCAGCTGCAGCTACGAGGCCAGAAAGTACGGCGTGCGGTCGGCCATGCCAATGAAAATGGCAATGCACCTCTGCCCCGATGCCCTAGTAATAAGAGGTGATATGGAGCTCTATACCAGGCACTCACGAATAGTTACCGATATCATTGCCGGGAAAGCCCCGGTATATGAAAAGATGTCGGTCGATGAGCACTATATCGACCTCACCGGAATGGACCGGTTCCATGGATGCAGGAAGTGGTCGCACGAACTGAGGGATCTGATAATAAGGGAAACCGGATTGCCGATATCGATGGGCCTTTCGGTTAACAAGACAGTTTCGAAGATAGCAACCGGCGAAGCCAAGCCCAACGGCGAAAAGGAGGTCGGAAAAGAGATGGTGACGCCCTTTCTCGACCCGCTGTCAATACGCAAAATACCCATGATAGGCGAAAAAACATACCATCTGCTGCGGTCAATGGGCATTGCAACAATATTCACCCTCAGAAATATACCGGTTGAAATGCTGGGGTCGCTTATGGGAAAAAACGGTACGGAAATATGGAAGAGAGCCAACGGTATCGACAACACCCCGGTTATAAGTTATTCCGAAAGAAAGTCAATAAGCACCGAACACACCTTCGACAGGGATACTACCGACATTGTCATGCTGAACCAGCTGCTGGCCGGCATGATTGAAAAGCTGGCCTGGGAGCTGAGAAGCAAGGAGAAGCTCACATCGTGCATAACGGTGAAAATAAGGTATTCAAACTTCGACACCCATACGCTGCAGAAACGGATACCCTACACATCGTTCGACCACGAACTGATAACAGTGGCAAAGGAACTATTCTCGCGACTCTACCAGAGACGAATGCTTATCAGGCTCATCGGCGTGAGGTTCAGCCATCTCGTAAACGGCGCAAGGCAGCTCGATATGTTCACCGATACACCCGAAATGGTAAATCTCTACATGGCTGTCGACCGTATGAGAAAACGGTTCGGCAAAAACGCAGTCAGAAAGGCGGTGGGAATAATGACCGAAGAGGAGCGGCATGAACGCGACATGAAAACCATATCAGCCAACCTGAAGGAGACACAGATGATTGAGGAGAGAATAAAAAAGTACGCAATCTACTACGGAAGATAGATGTTCATTAACTGCCACTCATACTACAGCCTCCGTTACGGCACCATGCCGGTCGAAACCCTGGTGCAGCATGCCACTGCTGCAGGACTGGAATCGATAGCCCTTACCGATATAAACAACACTACGGCAATGCCTGAATTCGTAAGGGAGTGCCGCAAGACCGGAATAAAACCTGCCGGCGGTATCGAATTCCGCGATGGCAACAGGCTGCTGTACATAGCAATAGCCAGAAACAACGAAGGCTTCAGGGAACTGAACGAATTCCTCTCACGTCACAATATCTCGGGCGAAGCTCTCCCCTTCCCCGCACCCCGCTTCCGGCAGTGCTATGTTATCTACAGTCTGACTTTATATCCCGATCGTATTCTATATGATAATGAACGTATTGGGATTCGTATTAGCGAGGTTGGAAGTCTCCTCTCGTTCGAAAAGAGCATGCCGCTCTCTTCAATGGTGGTGCTCCATCCGGTAACCCTTGCCTCGGCTGAAGAGATCGATACCCACCTCTGCCTGCGGGCCGTCGATAACAACATCCTCCTGAGCAGGCTCGGCAATGACGCCCGTTGCGACGTAAACGAATACTTCATGCCGCCTGAATACATCGGCGAGCGCTTCTCACGCTACCCGTCGATGGTTGAAAGCACTCTCAGACTGCTCGGCGACTGTTCAATTGATTTCGACTTCGAAAAGCCTAAAAACAAGCAGGTCTATTCAGCCAGCCGCACCGACGACAGGCTGCTGCTAGAAAAACTGGCCTGGGACGGAATGGTATACCGGTATGGCCGCAACAACAGCGAAGCCGCCAGGCGTGTGAAGCATGAACTCGAAATCATCGACAGGCTCGGATTCTCATCATACTTCCTGATAACATGGGACATTATCAGGTACTCAATGTCGAGGGGGTTCTATCATGTCGGAAGGGGCAGCGGGGCCAATTCAATAGTTGCTTACTGCCTGAAAATCACAAATGTTGACCCAATAGACCTCAACCTTTACTTCGAAAGGTTTATTAATCCTGCCCGAACCTCACCACCCGACTTCGATATCGATTATTCATGGAAGGAACGCGATGAGGTCACCGACTATATTTTTAAACGGTACGGCCGCAGCCATACCGCACTTATCGGTACCATCAGCACCTTCAGGGGAAAGTCGATAGTAAGGGAACTGGGCAAGGTTTACGGTCTGCCAAAGGAGGAGATCGATGCCCTGGCCGACAACCCGTCGGCCGACATGAACCGCAACGAGATAACCGGCCGGATATTGACAATAGGAGCCGCTATAGCCGATTTTCCCAACATGCGAAGCATCCATGCCGGAGGAATCCTGGTCTCGGAAGAGCCAATAACCTGCTATACTGCTCTCGACCTGCCGCCGAAAGGATTTCCGGTAACACAGTGGGATATGTATACCGCCGAAGAATTATGCTACGAAAAACTTGATATACTGAGCCAGAGAGGAATAGGACATATAAGCGAGGCTGCCTCAATCGTTGCCCGCAACCGGAAGGAAGATGTCGATGTTCACGCAATACAGAAATTCAAGACCGACCCGAAGGTGATAGAATACCTTAAAAAGGGTGAGACCAAAGGCTGTTTCTATATTGAGAGCCCCTCAATGCGCGGACTGCTGAGCAAGCTGGAATGCTCCGATTATATTACACTCGTGGCAGCAAGCTCTATTATCAGGCCAGGTGTGGCACGTTCGGGAATGATGAGGGAATACATCAGGCGTTTCCATAACCCCGGCGGTTTTTCCTACATCCATCCCGTTATGAAGGAACAGCTGAGCGAAACTTTCGGCGTAATGGTTTACCAGGAGGATGTGCTTAAGATATGTCACCATTTCGCCGGGCTCGACCTTTCCGATGCCGATACGCTGCGCAGGGCCATGAGCGGCAAATTCCGCTCACGCGCCGAAATGCAGAAGATAGTCGACCGGTTCTTCTCAAACTGCCGCGAACGCGGATACCCCGAGGAGATAACCCGTGAAGTATGGAGGCAGATAGAGTCTTTTGCCGGATACTCTTTCTCAAAAGCCCACTCTGCATCATACGCCGTTGAGAGCTTCCAGAGCCTCTACCTGAAAGCCCATTACCCTCTCGAATTCATGGTGGCGGTCATCAATAACTTCGGAGGCTTCTACCGTACCTGGGTTTATGTTCATGAGGCACGGCGCCAGGGGGGAATAATACACAGGCCGTGCGTGAACAAAAGCACATATACCACAACTTTATATGGCAACAATATATATCTGGGATTCATTCATATAAGCAATCTGGAAAACCGTATCGCTTCTTCAATTGAGACCATAAGGACAGCCGGAGGTGAGTTTACCGGACTTAACGATTTCATTGAGAGATGCGGTGCAACTCTTGAACAGGTTCTGCTTCTGATTCGCGTTGGTGCTTTCCGGTTCACCGGTAAAACAAAGGCCGTACTCCTGTGGGAAGCCCATATGATGGTTAACGGCAGAAACCATATACCCGTGCCTACACTGTTCTCGCCGGAGATCAGGAAGTACAGACTTCCCGACCTTCTTACCGGGAAGATTGAGGATGCCTACGACGAGGTTGAATTGCTCGGGTTTCCGGTTTCGATGGACTGGTTCGACATGCTGGTAACCTCGTTCAGGGGCGAAATTAACGCGTCGCAAATGACAGACTGTGAGGGCAAGAGGATAAAAATGGTCGGACACCTTGCTACGGTGAAGTATATCAAAACGGCGAAAAATGAATGGATGAATTTCGGCTGCTTTATCGATCCCGCCGGCAACTTCTTCGATACCACCCACTTTCCATCCTCGCTGAAAGACTATCCTTTCAGGGGAAGCGGTACATATCTTCTTTCCGGAAAGGTAACCGTGGAGTTCGGTTTTCCCTCACTCGAGGTGGAGAAACTGGCACGACTGCCTGTCAGACCCGACCCGAGGTATTAGTTTCAGACCTCTTGCCCAAACCGGTCATACGGTAAACTGAGCGGTCGGAGAGCACCTTCATCCTGTTGAAGCCGTATATCCATAACCAGACAAGCATAATGACAAAGAGCAGAACCAGGTAGGGTGTTCCGGCCATAAGGAAGAAATCGTAAAACCCGTGCCACAGAAACGGGATCAGAAAGGCAAGCACGAGATTTCTGATCCTGATTGCCGGGTAAAACTTTGCCAACCCGAAGTGAAATCCCATGGAAACCCCAAAAAGGGCATGCGCCGGAACCGCTGTGAATGCTCTCATCAACCCTACCTGATACCCTCCGCCCCTGTAAACATAAAGCAGATTCTCTACAGCCGCAAAACCAAGGGAAATGAATACGGCATAAACTATTCCGTCAAACTTCTCATTGAAATGGGACGAACGCCATATGAACAGGAAAAAAGCCAGGTATTTGAAACCCTCCTCCGACAGCGAAGCCACTATAAAGCCAATATAAAGATGCTGCAGCAATCCCTTAATATCTTCCCCAAGTCTGATCAGGTAAGTTTCGGTTACCATTATGGCAGGCACAATGAGTATTCCCGCCAGAAGCGCCAGCAGTAATCTACCCGCAGGTTCCTTTTCATACTTGTCCCTTATGTAAATATAGAGCGCTATAATGAATACAGGCGCAAGTGATACAAATATCAGGTTCTTCATCATAAGAAACCGGTTATCAGGGTTATTAATCAGATCTTACAGCCCTTGAAATTCCCTTTACAGCGTGTATCTGTCTTATTATTCCGTTAAGTATATTGATATTGGGAACAGTTAGCTTTATAACTCCTTCAAATAATCCATCGTTCATGCTGTAGCTGAAACCCCTTACCGTAATGTTATGTTTAGAGAGAATGTCAGTTATCTTTGATACTATTCCAATATCCTCAACTCCTGAGGCTTTAATACTGGTTACAAATGAAGGGCTTTGCTTCGACTCTGTCCACTTCGCCGGAACAACCCTGTAGGGATATCGCGCAATCATGAATTCCGCGTTGGGGCATGCTGTACGATGTATCTTAATCCCCTCCGAGATAGTCACAAACCCGAACACCGGATCGCCATACACGGGATTGCAGCACTTTGACAGCCTGTAGTCAATTCCCTCAATCGTGTCGTCAATTACCAGATAATCACTGTATGTAATCTCTCTGGACGCAATTCCCTTCCTCTCCGTTGCAACAGCCTTTTCCGGCAGTTGCTTCTGTTCATTTTCGTCTACGGCCAGAATATGCTCCTTAAGTTCAAGAAGATCAATATCTTCCGTGCTGATTCTCACATAAAGTTCCTGCGCAGTCCGGCAGTTGTATACCGTCAGCAGCCTGTTCACCAGTGAGTCTGAAAAACCTATCTTCCAGTTCTTCAGTCTCCTTTCGAGGATCTCCCTGCCCTCTGCAGCAGCCGACACCCTGTCTTCATTCAGAGCCTGCTTAATTCGTGTACGGGCTTTACCGGTGACGATAAATGTTAGCCAGTCGCCTTTTGGTTTCTGGTTTTTCGAGGTGAGAACCGACACATGGTCGCCGCTATTGAGGACATGCCTGAAAGTGACGTTTTTACCGTTGACCTTTGCCCCTACACACCTGGCACCGACCTCAGTATGAATGTCAAACGCAAAATCCAGTACAGTCGATCCGGTTGGAAGCCGCCTGAGTTCACCCTTCGGAGTAAATACAAAGACTTCATCGGAATAGAGGCCCGACCTTGTCTGACTAAGAAATCCTTCGTCCTCGGTTGCCGATGTTTCGAGCAGGTCACGCATCTTTGCAAGCCACCTTCCGAGTCCGCCCTTCTCCCCTTTCAGACCCTTGTACATATAGTGTGCAGCAAGCCCCTTCTCTGCCACCTCGTCCATCCTTGCCGACCGGATCTGAACCTCTACCCATTTTCCGCGGGGACCAATAACAGTTGTATGCAGCGATTCATACCCGCTTGACTTCGGAACCGATAACCAGTCGCGCATTCTGCTGGGGTTGGGCTGCCAGATATCGGTTACCACCGAATATACCTGCCAGCAGAGAGCCTTCTCACGTTCCGGTGTGGCTTCTATAATGATTCTTACGGCAAAGATGTCATAGATCTCTTCAAACTCCACTCCCTGCTTCTTCATCTTCTGCCATATTGAGTGAACCGTCTTTGTCCGGCTCTTCATCGAATAGACTATTCCGAGATGGTCGAGCTTTGCCCTGACAGGAGCTGTGAACTCCCTGATAAGCCGGTTTCTCGATGAAGTTGTCTGCCTAAGCCGGCATTCTATAAGGTTATAGCTCCCGGGTTCGAGATACTTCATTGCCAGATCTTCCATCTCCGACTTGATGTTATAGAAACCAAGCCTGTAGGCAAGAGGTGCATACAGAAAATAGGTTTCGGAGGCAAGCGAAAGCCTTTTTTCTTCCGAAACCCCTTCGAGATGTCTCATCTCATCGAGCCTGGAAGCAAGCTTTATGGCAATAACGCGGACATCATCGGCAAGACTCAGTATCAGCCTCCTGAAATCTTCTGACTGCCTGGCCGACTGGTGTGTTTCGATGTTATTGATCTTCCTCAGTCCTTCCAGCAGTCCTGTTACCTGCTTCCCAAATTCCTCAAACGACTGTTTTGCTTCAGGTACGACGCCAGAGAGAGTTCCGGCAAGCAGCGATACAATTACCGATGAGGTTCCAAGGTTCATCTCTCCCGCCACAATTCTGGCCACCGAAAGGGAATGGACAATGCAGCTTTCACCTGTGATGGCCTCTCTTTCCCCGCAGGATTTGACAGTAATATTGAGAGCTTTACGGATACGGGCCATGTCTCCCTCACGTAAAAAACCCTCAGAAGCCCTTAGAAGAGCCCTGTAACTGCTGTTTATGTTGCGGGAGGGAATACTCATGGTCAGAAACTGGATCAGCGCTAAAATACGTATTATTGGCCAAAATTAGTATTTTAGGCACCAAAACACGGAAGCATGAAAAAGAGGAAATTTCCCCATACCTATGTAATAATTTTCACGATTATTTTGATATCGGCGGTGCTTACCTGGGTACTTCCGGGTGGTGAATATGCAACAGCTTCAGGTGACGGAGTGTCGCTTTCCGCCGCCCCTGAGTACAGGCAGGTAGACAATATACCCCAGACATGGCATGTTTTTGCTGCTTTGTATAAGGGATTCGTCAGGCAAAGCGGCATAATAGTTTTCATTCTTATGATAGGTGGTGCATTCTGGATAATGAATGACACGAAAGCAATTGACAGCGGAATATTCTCATTTCTTAAGCTCTCGCGCAGACTTGAGAAGTTAAGAGTGCTTCGGTTTTTAGGCGTGCATAATATAATTCTGACTCTGATAATGCTGCTGTTCAGTGTTTTCGGGGCCATATTCGGGATGAGTGAAGAGACTATTGCCTTCATTATTATACTTGTCCCTCTTGCCATTTCAATGGGATATGATTCAATTACCGGGGTTGGAATCAGTTTTGTGGCTGCGGCACTCGGATTCGCAGGTGCAATTCTCAACCCCTTTACCATCGGTATAGCTCAGGGTTTGGCCGGACTGCCCTTATTCAGCGGACTGGAGTACAGGCTATTCTGCTGGCTGATAATTAACATCGCGGGTATCGGATATATTCTCCGGTACGCAGCCGGGGTAAGAAGGGATCCGGAGAGGTCACCTGTTTTCATTGAGGATGATTACTGGCGCAGCAGGTCAACGGAAGGTGTTACCGATATTGCAAAAAAGGCAGGAATTGGCTCCTGGCTGGTATTTGGTTCTGTTCTTGCGGCCATGGTTATCTTCTCGGTCATTAATCCCGCATCAACGCTCAGGTTTGGTGACCCGGATGCCGGTTCCGGTTCCGCCATTACACTACCCCTGCTGCCGGCCGCGTCGGTGCTCTTCCTGCTTACCGGTCTGCTGACAATACGTAGTTCAGTACAACTTTTCATTCTCAACCTGCTGATGTTTACTATTTTGATTCTTATAATCGGGGTTATGGGCTATGAATGGTATATCATGGAGATTGCAGCACTCTTTTTCGCAATGGGAATACTGGCAGGAATGGCATTCGGCAATGGGCCCAACAGGATAACCCGACTGTTTATCGATGGTGCCGCCGATATTATGCCTGCAGCCCTGGTAGTAGGTCTGGCAGGGGGGATTATTGTGATTCTGGAAGATGGCAGGGTGGTGAATACCATTTTACATGCGGCAGCTACCTCTATGAAGGATATGGGTGATATAGCATCAGTACAGGTAATGTATGCAATACAGACGGGCATAAACATTATTATCCCTTCCGGCTCAGCCAAAGCGGCTCTTACAATGCCCATCATGGCCCCCTTCAGCGATCTTATAGGAGTTTCAAGACAGGCCACGGTGATGGCGTTCCAGTTCGGCGACGGATTCACCAATCTTATAACACCAACATCAGGGGTGCTGATCGGTGTTCTGGGCGTTGCAAGAATTCCTTATGAAAAATGGGTAAAGTGGGTAACACCGCTCATAATTATTCTGATCATTCTCGGAGCTGTGCTGCTTATACCAACTGTTACGATGGAACTCAACGGATTCTGACCGGCAAAATGGCGAAACAGAAGAGCCGGCCTGGAAACAACCCTGCCGGCTCAAATTAAATCGTTCTCTCCCTGCGTCATTACGCCATTACGCCATTACCTGAAACTAATACCAAAGCCGCCGGTATAGACATTGTACTGTGACCTGGTGTAATCGGCATGAATGGTAAAAATTGCAAATTTGACCCTTAAGCCGATATTTGCACGCAGGCCGGAAAAATCCTGAATGTCAATTCCGCTGATTTCCGAGATGACACCGGAATCCTTGAATACAGGTCCGGTAGTTGAAATAAGCGGATCAGCCTCGGGAAGCGGAATATTGCCGGTTATGTCAATAACAGTCCTGCTGCTTGCATAACCCAGACCTCCGTACAGAGTGAGCACCGGCACGTTCAGTGATGCAATTACACTCGCGTTCCAACCTGTAATTGATGCCGCAACATTCTGATCTGCGAAGCTGGTGAAGTTATAAGTTACGTAGTTGTCATATGAATCGGGCTGTACATTTATGGGCATGTATCCGGATAGTTTGGTGAAACCACCGAAAAGGGAAACATCGACCGGAAGCAGCTTGTTGCCCGGTATATATTGCATAATACTGTGTTTGAGCCCGACTCCCCACATGAATATGTCTCCGTCGGCAATATTGAGCCTGGGTATGAAGCGGCCTTTAAGCTCGGTTCCCATGGGCAGTCCTATTCCCACCTGTGCCATCGGAACGGGAAAGATTCCAATTCCGGTTCCCTTTGGTGTCTCGAAATTAGCCACTTCTATCTGGTAAGGACCGGAGGTGACAACCTTTCTCAGTGAGGGCCCGGGATTCCCTGCCCCGGCAATTGTCGGAGCGATGGTGGAACCCGACGGATTGACCAGTACCAACTGTTCGAAATCGAGCGAGGCAAGGTCGAATGAGGTTTCTGATTCAGGAACAAGTCCTGCACTCACGGTGACTGTGATATCAAAGCCGCCCAGCTTGTGAGGTTTCGCAGTATTGTACCAGCCGCCACTGAATCCGGCTCCGAAAGCTTTGGCCCATGGCGCCATGTACGCTTCGATAACCTTCATTCCATCATTAATTCCACCTTTGAGGAAATCGCCCTGAATCTGGGCCGAGAGGGTTGTATTCAAAAACAGGATAGCAGTTACAACTGCAAGTAGCCTGCCGGTCATAAACTTCTTCATAATCTCTTTTTTAGCCTGATTAATTCATAAACCCAAAATTAATCACAATAATACGGTTTTACAACTCTACGATGGACTAACAAGGAGTTTTGTTTTGGATTTCTGTTTGTGATTTGTGGATTATTTCATTGGAAGATTCTGTTTGTTCGGGCAAAGCCGTTAGC